>Ga0209427_10006722_pt1 | contig 13078 bp, 13 predicted proteins | sample DeeMarSWOR136_30_FD_187465 | JGI IMG/M metagenome (GOLD analysis project Ga0209427, IMG submission 187465) | Marine sediment microbial communities from White Oak River estuary, North Carolina - WOR-1-36_30 (SPAdes) (version 2) | ecosystem: Environmental > Aquatic > Marine > Intertidal zone >... | reverse complement strand
CCTCTGCCGCATGCCAATGGATAATTCGGCGGGGTAATTCCCCTCGAACCCCCCGAGGCCTACCCGTTTCATGAGATCCACCGCTTCCCTTCGGGTCCCCTTATGGACTCCCCTGGAAATCTCAGGTCCCAAGAGTACATTCTGCAGGATGGTTCTCCAGGGAAAGAGGAGGTCTTTCTGCTGCATATAGGCGATGTTCCCCAATCCGCTGTCTACCTCACGATATTCGATGGAGATGATTCCCCCATCCCGTTGAACCAAACCGGCTATCACGTTGAAGAGGGTGCTTTTACCACATCCAGAGGGGCCGAGGATGGAGATGAATTCCCCTTGACTGGCGAAAAGGGAAATGTCCAGGAGCACAGCCAGTGGAGATCCGTCTTTCGAAAAGCTCTTATTAATCTCCCTGAGTGAGAGCTTGCTACCCGTTGGAAAAGATGCCCCTTTTTCCCTCATCATCTCCCACCATTAGGGTGACACAATGGGGATCGTTGGGAGGCCGATATCAGAGGAGGTTGGTTACCAGTTCATTAATTCTGATGGCTTTTTCCACGACTTCACCTGGATTCCTGCCGATCACTCGAACCATTGCCTCCTTCCCGCGGTCCCCCTCATCATAGATGATATCCGGTACCCCTCGGCTTTTCCGTAGAACCCATTCCACTCCCCACTCCAAGGACGACCCTTCTGCCTCCTTGATTTCCCGGGGTTCCTGTTTTCGGTCAAAGCTCGTTATGGAATAATGTAGTGCCGAACAAGCCTGGAGGGCCTCTTTCGAGTATCGGAGGTTCATGGCGGATCGGTATTCTGGATCGTGCTCCATCACCGTCAAGATGATGCTGGCGATATGGTGGGAGGCATCGAAATCGGGACCCCTCATGGTCTCGACGGAATCATGAATCCGAATTATCCTGCCCGGGAAAGCGGCAACATCTGCTCTCTTTTCCGCATGTGGAAGGGCATACCCCAGATTCGATTGAACCTCCGGGATGAGCCTGCCCACTTTGGCTCTCTGTAGCAGGGAAAACCCCTCCTTCAGTGCTACGATAACTCGATACCGCTCCATCTCCCGAGAAGCCATCGCATAGTGGTTTGTTGGACCGTGGCCTTTTCCGAGATCCAAGGAAAATCGAAGGGCGACGGTCATAAAGGCCTTCGCCTCCTCAATCGCTTCCTCCAATGGTTTACCCTTGGCGAGTTCCGTGGCTATGGCCGCCGCATATGTGCAACCGGTGCCGTGAGTATTTTTCGTTTGTATCCTCTCCCCCGTGAATTCGTGAAACCGTTCGCCATCAAACAGGAGATCGATGGGATTGCCCGTTAAGTGTCCCCCCTTTACCAGGACATTTCTGGCCCCTAGTTGGTGAATTACCATAGCCGCCTGCTTCATATCATCGACCCCCTTCACCTTATGACCGGAAAGCACGGCTGCCTCGGGAAGGTTAGGAGTGACAACGTAGCAAAGGGGAAGGAGCTCTTTTTTAACCGTTTCCTGAGCGTCCTTTTTCAGGAGCGCGTCTCCGCTTTTGGCAACCATCACTGGATCGACGACCACTTTTTCGATGCCGTATTCCTTGATTTTTTCCGCCACGGCTCTTACAATCTCCGAATTGGAAAGCATCCCCGTCTTGACTGCGTCGGCCCCTATATCGGACAATACCGAGTCGATTTGCCTCTGCACGAACTCCGCATCCAATTCCACAATTCCCTGGACCCCCACGGTGTTTTGGGCCGTTAGGGCGGTGATGGCGCTCATGCCAAATCCACCGAGGAGGGTAATGGTCTTCAAGTCGGCCTGGATTCCCGCCCCTCCTCCGGAATCCGATCCGGCGATGGTCAATATCCTCTTCATTATGCCTTTCCTCCCCCCTTGCTAAGCCTTTCGATCAAGAGCTTTGCCACCCTCTCTCCAGAGATTAACATTCCCCCGAAAATGGGCCCCATTCGGTAGGACCCGAAGGTAGCGTTGGCCGCCATCCCCGCTACAAAAACCCCTGGGAATGCCTCCTTGGTATTCTCGAGGGTATCCCTTTCTGCGGCATCCGCCCAGAGGGATTTCTCCCCCATTATCTTTCCCGTTTGGGTACAAAGCCGGGCGTCCATCTTCCTCTCTAGGATGGCAATCACCTCCGTGGCGTGCCCCGTAGCATCGACCACATATCTAGATCGAATGGCGAGGGGGTCGACGTGGAGCTTGGCCATCTCCACGGCAGTCCAATTCAAGACCAGGCCCGTGACCCGATTTTCGCGGACCACCACATCCTCAGCGCTGATGAGGTTGAATATGGTGGCTCCGGCTTTGGCAGCATGGGAGCAGATGGTAGCGGTGGCCTCTATTGAATCGGCCGTATAGTATCCCTCTTCATACGGCTGGGTTCGAATGCCGAATGCATCCAAAATGCGTTTTCCCTCCTTCTGTACAACTACCTCGTTGAACATCATCCCTCCGCCCCACATTCCCCCTCCGAGGCTCAGCTTCCTCTCAAAAAGGGCGACCTTGAACCCCTCCTTGGCGAGATAATAGGATGCCACGAGGCCGGAAGGGCCCCCGCCCACCACGGCCACATCCAGGTCTAGGTTTTCCTCCAGCTTCGTCATAAAGCGCTCGATAATGGCCTTGGTAATAACCAGCTCATTCAGCTCCATATCCATCTCCTTTCAAAAAAAGAGCCGTAATTCCATCTCGGTATTACGGCCCTTGGCTATTTTTTCAATTGCCGCTTCCCTACGCTGGAATTACCCAAACAGGTTCAAAGGGTCATCCCAGTCCCAAAATATAGGGACGGAATTTCTCAGCCCATTGGGCTCCCCTAGCAAAACTCACCATAACCTTAACCCGAATTCCCTGAGATGTCAAGCTGAGATGGTCCAGCGTTTCTGGGAAAAAACTGTTGTCCCTGGGCATAATATGCTGGAGGGGTGGGGTACCCATCGAGGGCTCATGGCCGAGGGCAGACCGAAGGGCTCAGCCGAACGCAACGGGAAGACCAGCCCTTTAGGGCATTATTAAAGCAGAATACTCGTATTTCACTTATTTGCCCTCCTCAGCTGAGATGTATCCCGATTACTATAAAGGTCACTACCATAACTCTAATAAAATCTGAATACTTGCAGTTAACTCGAATCAAATGCTGATAAATTTTGCGCATACATTGAAAAATTTTCACACAATGGCCTGACTTCCACGGGGTTGTTTAGGATAAATCCCATGGAGACAATAAAATTTTGGCATAGCGATTGCATGATTGAATAAAAAAATGTTTTGAAAACACAGGGGGTTTTCCATGGAACTCGCCGCTGATCTTGAAAAAAAACCCGACTCAGGCCTCCATGAAGACATCGAGAAGATTCAGAAGCTCGTGGCTGAGATAGAGAAAATCATCGTAGGCCAGAGCCCCTTGATCTCTCGCATTGTAGTAGCCCTTCTTGCTGATGGCCATGTCCTCCTCGAGGGCGTTCCGGGATTGGCCAAAACCCTCCTGGTGTCGGCCCTGGGAGCGGCCATTGGAGGGGTTTTCCGAAGGATCCAGATGGTACCCGATATGCTCCCAAGCGACCTCATTGGAACCTATGTCTATGTTGGAAATCGCTTTAAACTTCAGAAGGGTCCCTTGACCGACTGCCATGTGGCCCTGGTGGATGAAATTAACCGGGCTCCCGCAAAGACACAGGCTGCTCTGCTCCAGGCCATGCAGGAGCGCCAAGTCACCGTCATGGGGAAAGACACGCTCGAACTACCCGACCCCTTTATTGTCCTTGCCACGCAGAACCCCGTGGAACAGGATGGTACCTATCCCCTCCCTGAAGCCCAGCTGGATCGGTTTCTATTCAAGGCCGTGGTGGGATATCCCAGCCCAGCTGATGAGATCAATATCCTTACCAATGTTCACCTCGATCAGAGGGATAAGATTAAAGCGGTGCGTCAAGTCCTCGAGCCCCGTGACATCTGCCAACTGAGAGAAAGAATAAAAAGCGAGGTATCCGTGGAATATTACGCCCATCAATACATCGTTGAACTGGTTCGGGCGACCCGCTTCCCGGGTGAGTTTGGCTTGAAATCCCTTGAGGGACGTCTGAAGCTCGGTGCCTCACCCCGCGCAACTATGGCCCTTAGGGATGCGGCACGGGTCGAAGCCTTTTTACATAACCGGCAGTACGTCTATCCTGAAGACATTCAGGCCGTCGCGAGGGATGTTCTCAGACACCGAATTTTCTTAGAGTTTTCCGCCGAGGCCGAGGGACTGACCGTGGAAGCCGTTATCCACGAGATCTTGGACGGAGTTCATGTCCCGTGAAAGAGATTCTCTCAAAGATTGCAGAGGTTGATTACTATGTACGCTGGTATTCGGGCCAGCATGATCTCGGAATCTGGCCCAGCCGCCAGGCAGGTGGTTCTGCGGAGTTCGAGACGATCTCCGAGTACGCATTGGGTGATAATCCCCGATCGATAAACTGGTCGGCCACGGCAAGAACGGGAGGACACCAGATCCTGAAGAACACCCGGCTGACTGAGACCAACCTCGCCGTTTTTCTCGTTGTGGATTTGAGCCAGTCAATGGATTTTGGAACGGTTCGGGTGACAAAGCGAAGGCTGGCGGCGGAAATTTCCGCAATTCTGGCTCACGCAGCCTGGCGATGCGGCGACCGAGTCGGTTTTATTGCTTACGGGTCCGATGTTGCAATTCAATGGCCACTCCGAAATCCCAAGGATTACAGGCTTCAGATTCCTCAGAAAGTCATCGAAACCAGAACTAGTGGCAGTACAGGACCAGGATTGGCCCAGGCCCTGTCCAAGCTATCGCCAAAGCGGTCCCTGGTCTTTCTTATCTCTGACTTCCAGGAAGACCTTGAAGGGATCGAAGGGGCTCTCAAACCCGTTGCCCTCCTGCATGACGTAGTTTCCATTGTCATTTGGGACCCCAGAGAAAAGGTCCTCCCTGAAAGACGGTGCATCGCTGATTTGAAGGACCTGGAGACCGGCAGAAGCAGGACCATCTGGTTGGGAGGGATCAGGAAGAAAGCGGCATTTCAGAAACGGGCGGAGGCCAGGGAGGATCGCCTGAAGGCAATGTTTCAAAGTCTCTCGATGGATGCTCTCTGGATCCATCAAAACAGCGACTTCGTCAGGGAGATTGGTAGGCTTTTTATGGGCCGGAGGAGAGCCAATTAAATGAAGAAATTTCTCCTGATCATATTTCTGGCTGCCTTCCTCGCCCTGGGAACCGGATCCTCGGACGATCGGACTGTTCAGTCCGGGGAGGGGGATTCCCCGGAAAATGAGGTCTTTCCCATAACGGTAGATTTTCAGTGTCCAAGGAACTTTGCCTTTCATATCGGGGATGAGATTCCTTTGACGGTCACACTGGAAGTTAGGGATGGACCCATTGTAGACCTGGTAAATCTCCCTCAGAAAGAGGAAACTCATGGATCTTTTGAAGTTCGGAACGTGAGGGTTAGCAAGGAGACAAAAAGTGGTAGGACCCTTTACACGGTGTTCTATCAGCTCCAGGCCTTCGAACCTGCCATCGCTGTGGACAAGCTGAAATTTCCTCCTCTCCGTATCTCTTACGCAGCTAAAGGGGATTGGGATCCGGTGGAATCAACGTATCACTACCGAAGCCTCTATTCGCAACCCTTTGATATCTTCGTTTCACGGACAGCCACCTACTTCGGTCCCATGAAGGACATTAAGGGGCCGATTGTGGACGAGGAGGCCATAGTCATTTGGAAAGCGACCACCCTTGTTGGTGGTCTCATGGTCCTGGTAGCCCTCATCACCTGGCCTTGGGGGTTCATCCGAAGGAGACGGAGGGCAAACAGTGAAAGCCCGAATCCCACGGCCAGGGATTGTGCGCTGAAGGCGCTCCAGGAGGCGAGGGAGAAGTGTTTCAACTACGAAGATCATCGAAAGCGACTCTTCTTTGAGATCAATTTGATTCTGAGGAATTTCCTGAAGGATGTCTATGGATTCAATACTGCGAATAGGCCTTCGATAGAGATTGTGGACCAGTTGGAGGACGGCCCCTTGCGTGAAGAGCTCAAGGGCTTGGTGACAAGAATCAACCAGGTCATCTATGAGGGAGACTCCCCTGTGGATCTTGAGTCCATTATGAGACAATTCAATGGGCTCTTGGAAAGTATAGACAAGACGACGCATCCAGAGATGAACGATGATAAGGCTGGCTAACCCTTCTTTCTTACTCATTGGGGTCATTTTTTTGCCCCTTTTATTCAAGAGGAAAACCGCTTTCCTCGGATACTCTCATCTTCCCCTCCTGGAGGCCGATGGTGGCTCGAGGTTTTTTCAGTACCTGCCGCAGTTATTCTTCGCCATGATGATAGCCCTGTTGATTCTGGGGCTTGCTCGGCCTCAATGGCACAGGCTCGTTCAACACGAAAGGTTTCTCGCCCGTGACATCCTTCTCGTCGTGGACCTCTCCCATAGTATGGAAGATAATATGGAAAGCGCCCTAGACGTCAAGAATGGATCAAGGAAGATAGATGTCGCCAAAAAGGCGGCCCTCCAGTTCATTCAAAAGCGAAAAAACGATAGGATTGGTCTGTTGGTCTTCGGGGATGAAACCTTTGGAAGCTGGCCCCTGACGAGGGACCACCGTTTGATATCGAAAAAGGTGACCAGACTGGGGTCCAATTTCTATGGCGGAACCAATCTTGCACAGCCTTTTATGAAGGCCATGGAGCATTTCAGGGAGATGGGACAGTCAACGAGTCGCCTTCTGGTGTTTCTTTCCGACGGCGAGGCTACAATCCCGGCCATGATGAAGCAGACGATCGTCACTGAGATGAAGAAGATGGATATTCATCTCTATCTCCTGGGAATCAACCTGACGGAAAGGAGTGGCGATATTTTGGAGATCGTGGGGGGGGCCCAGGGAAGATTCATCCCCACTGAGTCGGAAGGAGAGCTCAGTTCGGCCTTTGACGAGATAGACCGCCTGGAGGCCAATACGGTAGAAATAGAAGTCCAGGGGAAGGGCCGGGAACTCTATCCCATAGCTCTCATTTTGGCCATATGTATTCTGTTCAGTTGGACGTTGCTGCGAAGTACCCTCTTTATCGAACTCTGTTAGGAGATCTACCATGGGAGTGGTCGCACTACTGCGTCCTATCCGGGTTTATTTGATCATAGTCGGAGGTCTGTGTCTTTCCTGTGGAATTTACGAGAAGTACTGGTATTCGGACTTGATTGGAGAGGCGACCAAGGCCATAGAGGAGAATCGATTGGATCAACAGTACCTTGAAAAGGCAAGGGGAAGCCTCTTCGCGTCGGAGGAGCTCATCTCATACAACATGGGAGTAAGGGCCTACCGTGCGAATAACCTCAAGAAGGCAAGCGAGCATTTCTATAATATTATTCGCACATGCCGTGATTCTCGTAGGAAGAAACGAGCCTATTACAATCTCGGTAATATCCTGGTTCGGCTAGAGCTGCCGAAAAAGGCAGCTGAAATGTACCGGGAATCCCTCCGGCTCGATCCCACCGATTGGGAAAGCAAATATAACCTTGAACGACTCTATGTCTTCTATCCCATGGCATTCCCCGATGAAGGAAGCCAGGCATCTCTGGAGCCAGAGCCGCGGGACAAGAAAGGGGATGAGAACCAGATGGGCCAATACGGCGCGGGCCGGCCGGACATCTAGGAGAGCCATGTCCTTTGCATTTCTGAATGCTAAAGTATTTTGGGCCATGCTGGCCCTTCCCTTTGTTGTCGGAGCTATCGCGTGGGGCCTGTACCGGAGGAAGGCAATCCTGAGGGAATTTGGAAGAATTGACCTGCTTACTCAGTTCTCCCGGTTCTCTTTCAATCGGAAAATCCTTTACCAGGGGCTTCCGACAGTCCTCTGCTTTGCCCTATTGGTTACGGCCACTGCACGGCCTCTCCTTTCTGGAAATTCCGAGCAGATCAAGGAGGGAACTCTCGATGTCGTGGCCGTTCTGGACGTGTCCAAGAGTATGGCGGCCGAGGATTGTGGCCCGGAGGTTTCTCGAATTGAGCGAGCAAAAGATGTTCTTCTGGGATGTTTTCCAGATCTGGCCGGAAACAGGCTTGGCATTGTGACCTTTGCCGGGAATAGTTTTCCCCAGGCTGAACTCACCGATGATTTTCAAGCCCTGAGGTTTGTCCTGAAGAATTGGGTCACGGTGGATTCGGCTCCTTCTCAAGGATCCAACATCACAAAGGCCTTGTCCGAGGCGGTCCACTTATTTGAAAAAGGCGACAAGAAAAAGATCATTCTCTTTTTTTCTGACGGCGGCCATGTCCGTCCAGAGAATCTCGAAGGGATCGTTACCGACATCAAGGCACGGGGCATTAGCGTTATCCCTGCGGGCCTCGGAAGCCTGAAAGGGTCTAGAATTCCCGTATATGAGAACGGTACGTTTAAGGAGTGGCTCAAAATCGAGGGCAAGGAGGCTGTCACCCGATTGAATGATGGGATCTTAAGAGAAATTTCCGAGGCAACGGGGGGAAAATATGTCCGAATACGTTCGGGGAAAGAATTCCAGGGAATTTTCAGGGACCCCGCAGTGGTAGGCAAGAGAGTCCTCTCGGGGGGAAGAGATATATTCCAAATACCCCTCGCCCTTTCCATTCTTCTCTTTTGTGTTGGGATGTATTTCGAGCGGTGGGGTGGATAACCGAATGACAGTGCGAGAGGACTGGTGAAGAGAAAGGCGGAAAACAGATCCTTTTCGCGAAGGGCGACCGGAGGATATCTCGAGGAAATACACTCCCAAACATTCCGCTGATTCCACGCTACCTACTAAATTTTTTGAAAAACCGCCAAATGGTTTGATTCGCATCGATGTCCTGGCTTGTCTTGCCAAAGATAAACTTCGGCAAATATCTAGGGCTTCCCGGCCAAGTGTGCCCACCACCCTGAATCTCATAAAGGACCACCTCAACCCCATCCCTGCACTTTCCGTAGACTATTTTGCGGACTCGGGTTCCGTCTTGCGGGTCGATATCGGATTCCCAAGTTATTACTGGGATTGGCGAGCAACCGTTATGTGAAACCCAGAAATTGACCGTATCGGGAATGGACAGAATTTTGCCCAATTTCTTACGGCCAAGACGCACATATTCACCTTCCCATGGCACCATTGGATCATTTGTTCCGTTAATCATTAAAACAGGAATGGGCCGTGTGGGAAGACACCGAGTCGCTGTATTTTCTGCCATAGACCCGATGACTGGAGCAATCGCTGTGATCCTATCTGCTAATTCACAAGCAAGACGGTTGGACATCAGGCCACCATTAGATAAGCCGGTTACATAAACCCTTTTCATGTCGATGTTGTAGTCTTCTGCCAACACATCGATCAGGATGGATATGAACCCGACATCATCAATGTCCTCCCTGTGGGATTGATATTTATTGACCGCTCGGCCATCGTTCCAATGGCCCTCTATTGCGTCCGGGTAGACCAAGACAAAGTCATCCTTATCAGACTGTTGGCTCATAAGCGTAACTTTCTCTACTCTTTTACCGTCACCCCCACCTCCATGGAGCGCAATAACGAGGGGTATCAATCTTTCCTTGTTGTATGAAGGAGGAATATGAATTAGATAGGTTCTCATCCTTCCTTTGTGCAGGATCGACCCACGATAACTAACCCAAGATTTTTTATTTACAGTAACTCTCGCACAGTTGCTCATTGTGAGAAAAGATAGAGCTATCAATATACCTGATACAATTCGTGTCCGCTTCCTCTTATTCATAAAATGACCACGCAGGCTATATCTAATTATTCATTCATAATGGTCGTTCGACTAACCAGTCAAAATGAGACTTGTCTCATTTGGAGAAGGAGACCCCAGAAATACTCCTTATAAAAATAAAAGTTGACGTCATTGTAAAAAGTCGAAATAAGACGGCAAAGAAAAAAGAACCAGATGCAAGGCGCGCGAATCCTGAGGAATGAGGCGTACATAGAAGTACGCTGCAGTGACGAAGGATGAAGCGGAACGCAGCAGATGGACTTTTTACGAAGCCGTCAAAGTTAGTGAACATCCGATACGGATGGGACTTCAAGGGTTATCCGTGGAGTTAAGAAAGCGCTTCGATATGAATTCGGATGATTGTGAAATGGACAGGAGCAATGCCAAACAAACTCCTTTCAGCGAAAGAAGATGTGAATGTCCCCTGACTCGATCTTCCGGCGAATGAGGAGTTGGATCTTTTTGAGAATCAACGCCCTGGTAGCGGGGAGAAGTAGGACAAATCCAACGGCGTCGGTGAAAAAACCCGGGGTCAAGAGCACGATGCCCCCTACCAATACCAGTGCTCCATTGATCAGTTCTCCCGTTGGCATCTGGCCCTGGGAAAGATCCCTTTGGATATTCCTGATAATAGTGAAACCCTGGTGGCGCATCAAAGAGGCGCCCAGTATTCCGGTCAGGATGATGATGAAGATGGTGTTGAGCGCTCCTATGCGGCTCCCGATCTCGATGAGAAGCAGAATCTCGATCAGGGGAACGACAATGAAGATGAGGATAAGGCGCATTTGGAATCAGTGCCTCCTTCTGAAAAAGGCTTCCCGAGATAACCTGGCCAATGAGCCATTTCCCAAGGTGGACCTCGGAATCACAAAAACTCACTCAACTTGTAGAACAGAGAGATTACTATCACCACGAAAAATACTACCAGGATGATAAAGGGTAAGAATACGGCCAGGATCGCTCTTCCCGTACCGGTCCCATGGCTTTCCCTCAGGCCTATGATCGCGATGAACAACTTATATATGAAGGTGATCAGACTTCCAATGAAGGGAATAAGGGAGAAGATTTCGGTTGCCGCCGAGTAGGCAATTACCCGGAATGTAGCCTCGAAACCCTTTTGATTTCCCCCGACCACCGTTAAGCCAAGGTGAACAATGACGCTGCAGATATAGAGACTTACCAGAACGATGAGCGGGAGCGCGATAGTTATCCCCACCAAATGAGTCGGGGCGATTTCCTGAGATTCCCCGAGTCGAAGCATAAATACCTGCTGCCATGTTAGGCCTAAAACTCCCCCGAATACCCCCAAGATGAGGGCGAAGATCAAGGGGTTTATTAACCCCCTGTTTGTGGGCATGCGACGATAGAACTGAGCCGGGGAAAGGAAGACCTCCTTCAGGGTGGTCAAAAAGGCCTGGAAAAATCCCAACCTTTCCATGTCCTCCCAAGGACAATATCCCCCTTCTTCACCGGGACGGTATGGCGTTGTCCGACTCTCCCTTTTCACATCATTGAAATGAGAGAATTGCCTAACCCGAACCATCGCCCCTATGGAATGGAATGCCTCAACGTATCGATCACTCTCTTTTTCGGTCACTCCCCTTTTGACCACAATAGGTGCACGTTGGACCAATTGTATTGCTCTATCCCGGGAAATGTTGAATCGAGCCTGGAGCCCCTGGATCACCCTTTCCGTTTCCTCAGCCGTGTCGGCAGCTGGGCCCATGAAGAGGATCTCATACGCATTTTCGTCAAAATTTTCCACTACCATGCCCTCTGCAAAAAGAATAGTTCTTTTCTAATACAAAATGCACGGTAAATCAATACCCCTCAACCGTGTCTCCCAGGAACTCAGACAGCGCCAGCCACGAGGCTGTTGAAAGTTACCCATTACATGATGTATTTTTTAGGAAACCAGATTCTTCACCAAAAGGAGAAGCGGAATGAAAGGCAAGGTTCGAAAATTCATCTCTATCGCGGGTGTGCTTCTTCTCTCCCTTTTCTGCGCGGGTTGCATAATCGGACGGTACTACGAAGGACCGCAGGTCTTAGCCGAGAAGATAAAGGATATCAAGCCCGGCATCACTACCAAGGAGGAGATCATAGACTGGTTTGGCCCGCCCCAGAACTACCTCAGCCCCACGGTGTTCAATCAGATACTCCGGGAGCTGGATGTTACAGCGGAACCCCTGGCGAGCTACCCCTTTGCCAACATCCTTTCCTATCAGTATGACCGGGGTAACATAAGGATATTCATCCTGGTTCTCTTCAATTACGCCGAGGCAAAGGTCAAGTCCGACCATCTGGTTATCTTTTTCGATGAAAATGAGAGGGTGAAATACTATGGGTTCCGAAGGGGAACGGAGGAGTTACAGTAGGATTCTGGCCTTGGCGGCCATTGTGGCGATCACGGTGTGCGGTTGCAGCATTGGCAGGGTTTACATGGGCTCGGAGATCACGAACGACCCGAAGGAGAGCATCGTTATCGGGGCAACGACGAAAAGCGAAGTCCTGAGGATTTTCGGCCCCCCCTATCGGGTTCAGAAGCAGTATGATGGAGACATCTTTGTCTATTCGTATCTTCGAAAGAACTCCAGCACGCTAACTTTAGAGGAACCCGTCTTTACCAACATTACCTTCTTCACGTACAAACGAATCCAGCAGAAGAAGGACAGCCTCGTTATTCTCTTCGATAAGGATGGGTTGGTCAAAAGTTACGGGCATTACCAGGGGACGACGGAACTGACCCCATACTAACCCAGCCCCGGCTCCCATGGTCAGTCGGATAAGAAAGAAGATTTTTGAGCCCGGTTTAACGAAGGGTTGGACACCATCGTTCCTGAAATTCCGTCTCCGGGGTATCGGTCACCTTCGTGAGGCCGGTTCCATCACCTTTGATGATATAGATATCCCAACCCGCTTCCCCTTCCGATAGGAATGAAATCCACTCCCCAGCCGGAGACCATTGAAGGTGAGTAGCGGGAAAGTCAATGATGGGCTCGATCTTTTTCCCTTCCACCTCCAACCGATAGATGGTATTTGGCATCGGCGGTTCCCTGCCGGTCAGTAAAACCAACTCATTGCCCCAAGGAGACCAGCGATATTCTTGAACTCCCTCCTTGATGAAGTGGAAGGTGCTGTAATGCTTCTCTCCATTGGTTTCTATCAGGTGGAGGACGGGCCTTTGTATCCCGTCGGTATCTTCATCCCACCCTCGGTATGCTATCATGGATCCGTCGGGAGACCACTGGAGGTCTTCGAATCGGCCGAAGGGAGCTATCTCGATTTCATCCCCGCCCTCGATATCCATCTTCATCAGGCCTCGAGGAGAGATG
>Ga0209427_10006721_pt1 | contig 13078 bp, 9 predicted proteins | sample DeeMarSWOR136_30_FD_187465 | JGI IMG/M metagenome (GOLD analysis project Ga0209427, IMG submission 187465) | Marine sediment microbial communities from White Oak River estuary, North Carolina - WOR-1-36_30 (SPAdes) (version 2) | ecosystem: Environmental > Aquatic > Marine > Intertidal zone >... | reverse complement strand
GAAGAATTTACGATTGATACTGAAAATGATGATATAGCAGAGATTGGATTAACAAATATTTTCGGCTTTGATGTTGATTCTGAAGGAAGTTTATATTTTCTGAACCGAAGGAGTGGAGAAGATTTTGTATTCAAATTCGACCAAGCAAGAAATTTCATAGCCTCTTTCGGTCGCAGAGGCCAGGGACCAGGCGAGCTAACGAATCCATTACATATGATCGTAGACTGTAAAGATGATATAGTTATTACAGATATTGCGGGAAAGATAGTTAGCTTTGGCAAAGATGGAAGCTATAAAAAGCAAGTCAAGACAGAACAAATTTTGATGCAAGCGTTGCCTTTAGAAAATGGAAATTATCTTGCCAATAAAAGAATTTTTAATCCTGACGGCAATTATGTTGAATTGCATCTTTTATTATGTGGCCCCGAACTTGAGGTTATAAAAGAGCTTGGCAAGTATAAACAACCAAACTATCGGGATAAATGGGGGTTTCCCGAAGACACTTTTATCTATTGTGTTTCAGAAAGGAAAATATTTATGGGGAACAGTGAGAGCGGTTATGAAATTAAAGTCTATGACCTGGCGGGGAATTTAAAAAGGAAGATAAGGAAAGAGTTTCGGCCAGTTGAAGTAACTGAAGAAATCAAGAAAAAAACAATAAAAGAACTTGAAGGTTCACCTCGTGCATTTATGACAGATGGAATCTTTTTTCACAAGCACTTTCCTGCTTTTCAATATTTCTTCACAGATGATGAGGGACATCTATTTGTGATGATGTATGAAGAAACCGAGAATCCCAGAGAATTTATGTACGATGTTTTCAACAGCTCAGGAATTTTTGTATCAAGAATATGCCTGGATAAGGTCAGGGAAGGTACAATATATAGAAAAGTTGCCATGGCGAAAAACCATCGCTTATACTGCCTCAAAGAAAAAGAAGGTGGGCAATTGGAATTAGTAGTTTATAGAATGAGGTGGGAGTAAAAGCATCAACTCGGCATGGAGCTAAAACCGAACTGGATTTGACATTAATTGTCAAATCAAGTGCTGTTCCATCCACATAAATAATCATAATAAGCAATAGGTTCATAAGGGATTGTAATTCCTATCCCATGCAACAGCCAGAGGGATACACCTTTTCATTCAAGGGCAGGGCCTCTAGACGGCCAAAAAAGCTTCTGGGGTAGAGCCATAAGCTATTTCTAGAAGAAATAGAATTTCACTGGGGTAGTGTGGCCTGAGCTTACGGATAATTTACGGGGTGCTTGGGGATTTTACAACATTGTCCTTGATTGAATCACTGTCCTTATATCCTTGTGACCTGCCCTCCTCAAATCGATCCAGCAAATGAATTATAATTGGGCTGGATGGACCTCCTCCAATTATTTATTTAACCCATAACCTGACTGAATTAGTTACTCCGATTAGCGCCTTCATCTGATCCTTCTTTCTGTCAACCAGCGTGGACAGAATTATCCATCCATTTCTCTCTATTTTTCCAAAAGTAGACATTTTATTTTAGAGTTTTTGTCTTTCCCCTGAAAACCACTCGCCTGTTCTGGCACGTTTTACGCATAAGGAATTTTGTTCTTTTTTTACAAGATTGCCGCGCTTCACTCGCAATGACATGAAAGGAGGAGATTGCCTCGATCAGCTAGCAATGACAAGAAGGGGTGGGATTGATATGTCATCTGTTCCCAGTCATGACAAATAATTATCTAACTATGGAATGGCGCAAAAACAAAATGAAAAAGGATGCTCCACCAATGAATCCGACAGCAACACAAAAAAATCATCCGGGATTCACCCTGGTGGAATTTCTCGTCTCGTTCACTCTTGTGATGCTCTTGCTCACAGGGACGGTTCAACTCACCATCCATTCTCTGCTCGTTAAAAGAAACGCTGACATCAACCTGAAAACGGCGGAACTCTCATCTTCATTCCTCGAATACATTAAATCGCTTCCATACGAAAGCGAGGAATTGAAAGAAGGACTCAAGAGCGAAACCTTCCAGGGAGAAGGCTCTCTTGAGGTATTCCAGCAGGAATGGAGAGTCGAGAACATCTCCCCGAACCTAAAAAGAATCGAAGTGGAATGTTTCTCCGAAAATCGCCGTTTTAAAAAGACCCGGCTGGTTCTTTATCTATCCAAGGAGCTCGGTTTTTGAGGACGCCAAATACAGGCGAAATGTTGAGGTTGCGGCGCCTCGTACTCAATAAAAACTGTATGAGATTGCCACGCTGCGCTCGCAATGACATCAATAAGAATCAATTAGGACAAATCTAAAATTAAATAAATATGAAAAACACAAAAATATGAAAAACACAAAACTGCTCAATGACTCAAAAAATGGATTTTCTCTAATCGAAAGCCTGATCAGCCTCTCCCTGTTTTTGATAATTGTCCTCGCCTGCTTTGAGTTTTTCGGCCGGACCCGGAATCTCTTTTTCAAGCTCAAAGAGAAAGAAGAGGCCAGAGAAGCAGTGCTCGCGGCCCTGGACAAAATGAGAACAGACCTTCACCTGGGCGGCGCAGGGCTTTTCGACCCCATTCAGCTCGGGATTCTTGAAGGAATCTCGGAAGACAGCGGCAGTCTCATCATCCTCAGCAAAGAAAAGGAACTGTCCCTCTGCAACGATCTCGCTGAGGGGCAGACGAGAATCCAGCTTGAGAGCACATCCGAACTCAAAACAGGAAGAGAGATATGCATCTTTGACTCTCTTAACGGAGAGGTCCTATCCATATCTTCGGTGGACGAAGAGAGCATAGTGCTCTCTTCTCCCTTAAATTTTTCCTTCATTAAGGAAAAAGCGTCCATCATCCTTGTCAAAAAGATCTCTCTCTACCTTGATGAAAAAAAGCCAACCCTGAGAAGAAAGATCAATTCCAGCCCGGCCCAGCCGCTTCTGGAAGAAACGGCTTTCTTTGACTTCGATTGGGATAAGGCCGCAAACCTTGTGAAATTGCGTCTTCAACTCAAAACGAACAAGGAGAAATTCTATGAAATTTCCGTATTTCCGAAAAATGCAGCGCTGGCCGTCACCCGTTAAAAAGAAGAAACGGAAAAGCACAGGCGCCACAACTCTTGTCTCGGTCTTTCTTTTCATGATCTTCTCGACTCTGGGATTAAGCATGCTCTATTTCACCGGCATTTATCTCAGGATAAGTGCCTACAAAAAGAATTCAACTCTGCTGGATTATGCTTCAGAGAACGGGATAAAACACGGCTTCAACCAGCTTCTCGGCTCTTTGACACAAAGCTCTTCTCTGGTTTTTCTATCACCTGAAGAGTTGAGCGAGTTTTGGACTGACGCGCAGAACCGGGGTGTAGAAACAGTCGAAAAGCTCATCAGCCAAAAACTTCCTCTTCAGAGTGACCAGGACTGGGAGAATCTGGGATGGAAAAGCACCACAAACTTCTCCTTTGAACAGATTGAAGAAAACGAGGACTATTTTAAGGCTGTTTACAGGACATCTATCCTTTCTGAAGGAAAAATCAGGAATTTCAAACACGTAAGGGAATCTTCTTTCGAAGCTGCCCTTGGAATTTTCGCCGGCCACATCCCCCTCCCCTCTCTCCCTCTTCTCATAGACAAAGAGTTTGAACCCGAACAAAAAGAGCAGTTTTTGGAAAAAAATAAAATCACACTCACACCTTCAAGAAAGAACCTCATCCCGCAACACATAATCCATTCCGAAGGCAACCTTCTCCCCAAAGATGCGCATGCCCAGCTTGAAAAAGCACTGAAAATAAAATTTTTTAGCCCCTTCGACCTGTCGAACCGTATCCTTCGTACCGCTCTCGGCTTAAAGGAGACGAATGAGCCCATACCTGAAGGGGTCTATCTTATCAAAGACGACCTGGGACTGGGAGGAATTTATGTCCAGGGAGACCTTGAGGAAATGGTCCTCGCAATCGAAGAGGGATTCCAGGTTGTCTCATTCCTCAGAGAGGAGGCCTGCTGGATGCTCAAGTACTGTCCTCAGAAAAGCCAAACGATATTTGTGACTCCCGAGGAAACTCAATCTTTCGACCTTTCCCCCAGGGGAATCATCATCGTCAACGGGAAGATAAAGTCACTCGGCGGAGGAATAATCGAATCCACCGGCCGGGCAGTCCTGGTCACAGAAGAAGAGATTCCCTCCATTCTTCGAGGAATCAACCTGACGATCATCTCATCGGATAGAATCACCCTGTCCTCACACCTCATCCACCAGGGAGTGGAATGGATGGATGAAGTGCCCTATGTCAGAGATTCCAGTTCACAGCTGAATATTTTTTCAACCGGACAGGATATTCTGGGAAATGCGGAGAGTGAAGGAAAAATTGTCATCGATGAAAACTCTTCAGACGAGTTGAAAATCCAGGCATCACTCACAGCGTCCGGCGAAGGATTTTCAATAGAGGGCGAGAAAAAAACAGTCCACATCCTGGGCAGCCTCCAGGTTTCAGACTACTCATCTCATGATAACGCACTCCATCTCACCTTTGATGAGCGGCTCTCAGAGTTGGATGAACTCACCCAGGATGCCCCGCGGACATTAAAACCTGTTCTATTCCTTTCTTTTTTTAAACCTCTTGAGTGGAGAGAGTTTTAAATGAGAGATTCAATAAGACACTTCCCTTTAACCAAAAAAAAAGGGTTTTCACTCACGGAAACCATCATCTCACTCTCCATTCTCGCCCTGATAGCCGTCGCAGTGTCCGCCTCCTTTTTGAATAAAGCCCCGAAGTACAGGCTTCAAAGTGCTGTCCGAGAAGTCCATTCCCGGCTGAACTACGCCAGGTATAAAGCCATTTTTGAGGGAATTAAAGTCAGGGTGGTGTTCGATGCTAAAAGTTATACTATCGAGAAATACTCTGAAGAGCAGAAGGAATGGAAACTGGAGAGAAAATACTCACTCCAAGGAGTCACACTTCAAGCCAACAACAGTCCCGTGTTCCATCCATCAGGGACGGTTTCCAATTTAGCCTCGATCACCATCTCCAATTCATGGGGGACATACAGGATCACCCTTGCCATTTCAGGAAGGATAAAAACGATGAAGATTTAGTCAGGCCCTTTTTGCTTTGCTAGGTTTTTTTCAGATAGAGAAGATGGTCAGTATGTGGTTGCGCTTTTCGCGCGTTTCAGGTGCGGGAGCGATTCGTTTTTTCTGAGACCGTTGAGAGTCGTGAGTCGAAATTTATAAAACTATTGATTCTCTCAAGAACAGCAGGCGTCAATCCATCTTGAAGAAAGAATCCTCAAGGCCTGTGTTGTATTTCACCTCAGAAAAGGTCATGGTCATAAATTCCTCTCCGTCCTGCAGAACTCTAACGGAAAAGGAGGCCATCGTGCCATCTACTTCTCTCCAGTCAGACAAAAAAGTCTCGGCTTCAACCTCAACACCCATCTGATTCACTGTCGCCACGGTTTTATAGGGAAGATAGGTTTTGGAATCGATATACATCGTTTGACTCCATCCATCAGGAAAGGTTTGAACCAGCACAAAATAATCCTTCCCCTCAATGTTTTCCGATTCCTTTAATGTGTAGGTGACGCCGTGTTTATCAGGATTGAGGAGAATATCATTCCCATACGCATCTCTCATAATTTCATCTGCCTGGTCCGAAGGCATTTCTTCGGTCGCTCCGGTTTGCGGATTGATCCACCAGGCAACTTCGCCGTCATAAGCCATGGTCATCACCATTCCCATTAACTCCATATCCATGCGCATCATGTTGGGCTCTTTCTGGTACATGGTCAACGTTCCGCTCATGCCCGCCATAACGATATCCAATGTTCCTATCATTGTTGTGTCCTTGATGCTTGCCAGGAGCTTTCTTCCACCTGACGCTTCAATCATTTTTTCCAGAACATCAGTTGCCTTCTGGCCAAATCCCTGTGAAGCCATCAAACCGAAAATAAAAACACTTAAGAGACTCAGTGAAACGATTTTCTTCATGGATTCCTCCGATTCTTATTTATTTTCATGCCTTGGCTCAGGATGAACTTTTGTTGAGTTCCTCTTTTTCTGATGAAAGTCATTATCTATTTGATTTGCCAAGAATAGCAGTAAGTGAAAAAAGAGTCAATCTAAATTATTATACTGGACATCCCTCACATTTTGATGATTTGGAGGCCTGCCCTCTTCTATAACTTTTCAAACACGATTTTTCCGTCAACGATCGTGTACAGGACTTCTACATTCAGCAACTCGGCTTCCGGAACTTTAATCAGGTTCCGATCGAAAACTGTGATATCGGCGAGCTTCCCAACCTCTAAAGAACCCCGGATACCATCCTCGAAAGCGGCATACGCATTATTGATAGTGAACGCCTTGATGGCTTCTTCCACAGAGATTTTCTGCTCGGGAAACCAGCCTCCCTCCGGTGTCCCCTTCAAAGTCTTCCTCGCTACTGCGGCGTAAATCAGGTACTTGGGATGCATATGATAGAGGGCCGCGCTCGTTCCCGGCCAATCCGAACCAAAGCTCAACATGGCCCCGTTATCGAGCAGCGATTTGAACGCATAGGCTCCTTTGCACCGTTCATGCCCGATTCTCTCCTCCATCCACCGCATATCGTCCGAGAGATGGTACGGATTGACTTCAGCAATGACATTCAGCGCTTTGAATCTGGGAAAGTCTTCAGGCCTGAGGACCTGGGCATGGATAACCCGGAAACCTTTCAAATCAATCCCTTCATTTTTTAACCTTTCATAAAGGTCGAGCATTTCAGCAACCCCTCTGGTCCCGATGGCATGGACGTTCGGAACAAAACCCGCATCCAATCCTTCTTTGATGAGGTTGTACATCTTCTCCATGTTTCCTTCTTTGAACTGGGGATGGTCCGATGTGTGACGGCGCCAGTGTCCGTAATTGTCCGGCTGGTCATCATAAGGTCTGAAGAACAGCGCGCCATGGGTTCCCATGATGCCGTCGATGTAACCTTTCAACGCCCCATACCGCAGCCAGTTATCCTTCTCTTTTGTTTTCGGATGGAGCCCCATGGTGAATCCCTGCTCTTTCAATTCGGCTCCACGGGAAAGATCCGGCCGCAGCCATACGCGGCAGGTCAACTCTCCATTCTCCTGGATCTCGATGAAGCGCTTGGTCTGGTCCGGCCTCTCGATATCATGAACCTCAACAACGCCCGCTTCCCTCAGAGCTTTGAGTCCGGCCCGGTTTTCATCCAGAAGCCTCTTATGCGATTTCGGCTTCCTGGCTTTCCTCAATCTGTCAAACGCAGGAGAGGGCGCGAATATGATGCCGGTCGGCCGGCCATCCTTTCCCATCTCCATGCCCTCAACGCCCCCTTTCTCCAGGCCGGCGGCCTTGAGTGCCGCTGTATTCGCCAGCCACTCTCTGTAATCAAAGCGGCAAATAAAACACGGATTATTCTGTGTTAAGTCATCGATCATGTACCTGTTCGGCCGCCAGGGCTCTCTCTTCTCTGACTTCTTTTCTCCGGCATCCGCCAAAGCCCACTGCTCATAGGCACCCCAGAGACCCTCGGTTATCCATTCGCCATCATCCAGGATGCCGGCAACTCTTTTAATCTCCTTCCTCAAGCCAGGCTCATCGGACACTGTCATTAGATTCGCATCATTAATCAGGGCACCGGCACGGTTAAAATGAACATGGCCGTCAATCATTCCCGGAGTGACGAACTTCCCTCCTAAATCAATGACTCTGGTTCCTTCTCCGACATATCTCTCTGCCTGATTGTCTTTTTTACACACAGCCGTAATTTTGTTCCCTGTGACGACAATGGCACTCGCTTTGGGCATTTCGGGATTAACTGTATAAATTTCCCCATTCAGAAGCACAAGGTCAGCCGGAGCATAAGTCTTCTGCGCACAGCCTGAATAAATGAGAAGGACTGCAAATGTTAAAATGACCATACAACTAGAAAGTCTGAATTTAAAGTTTTTATCCATGATGCCTCCTTGAAGAAAGTCTATTTATGATTTTTTCTAAAGTGGGATTGATTATATCCCTGAAAAACAAGTCTGTCAAAAAAATAGGGGTCGCATCTCAACATTCGACATTTTCCATTTTTTCGGTTTTTTAATGTTTCCTTACTCGGCAAAAATAAACGCGCTGTCAATCTTATTCAATTAAGAAACAATGAATGTTAAGACCTCTCCCCATCAACTCTATCAATTTTGTGAAATGTTAAATGTTGAGATGCGACCCCTATTTTTTTGTGAAATGTCGAATGTTGAGATGCGACCCCTATTCATGCGACCCCTATTCAAAGGCATTCAAAGAAAAAGAGATTTCAGGTGGAGGGATAATGAAGAGGACAACTGCGCCTGATTAAGTTATAATAAAAAAGAGTCAGCTAGCAGGGAATAGGCTCAAAATGAAAATATTCATTGAACGGCCTATCGCCACGGCAATGGTTTTTATCGCCGTATTAGTCCTCGGCGTCTACTCTTTCCTCAATATTCCCATCGAGCTCCAGCCGAAAGAAGATTTTCCGCGCCTGAGCATCAGGACATACTGGAGCGGCGTCCCCCCTGAAATAATACAAACTCAGGTGACATCTCTCCTGGAAGAAATCGCCACCAGAATAAAAGGTGTGACCAAGGTCACTTCCTCCTCTCGAATGAGTTCCTCAGCAATACAATTGGAATTTGACCCCAAAACAAACATGGAGTTTGCCGTTCTATCTCTTCGAGAGGAACTTGCCAGGATAAAGGACGAACTTCCCTATGGAGTCACGCTCCCTCAAGTCGAACCTTATGTCCCCGATGAATTCAGAGCCGAAGAGTTGCTTCACTGTTCCATTTCCGGGGATTACACTCTTCAAAAGCTGAGAGAACTGGTAAAGGAGAGGATCGAGTTTGGGATTGGCTCGATTAAAGGAGTCAATCTCGTTCGGGTAACGGGTGGGTCTGATCCGGAAATAAAAATCACATTGAACGAAGAAAAGCTTAAAGCGTTAAACATTCATCCCCGCCGGATCTTTTCGGAGATACAAAACAGAAATCGAACATATCCGGTTGGAAAGATACAAAGAGGAAGCCAGGAATACATCTTCAAGATTCACAGCTCCACGAAGGGACTCAGGGAATTAGGAGAAACGGTCATCACCTACTCGGGTGAAAATCCGATAAAATTAAAGGACCTGGCTCGAATCGTTCCCTCTTATGGAGATATTCTCAATATTAACCGGATAAACGGCCAGCCAACAATATCGATGACAGTCTTGAAAGAGCCCGGCACGAGCACTCTGAAGGTCGCCAACGCCGTTAAAAAGAAGCTGGAAGAGATTAAAAAAGAACTTCCTCCAGACCTGATATTCAGGACTGAAAATGATGAGAGCGAAAAAATCCAAAAAAATCTTCGACACCTCTACTGGCTGGTGGGAATCATCCTGGTCGTTATTTTTGTTCTCGTCTTCCTCATCCTCAGGAATTTTAAGCCTTCCCTCCTCATCCTTTCTTCCATCGCTTTTTCCGTCTTGATCACTTTCAACCTCGTCTATTTCCTGAAAATCTCCATGAATATGCTTACACTTGGTGGCCTGGCACTGGGCTTTGGGCTTTTTGTGGACAACTCTATTGTCGTTTTCGAGAATGTTCTGCGCTACAGAGAGCAAGGAGCATCTCCTGTGGAAGCCGCCATTAAAGGTTCAAAGGAAGTGTTCCTTCCTGTCCTGGCCGCCACTTTAACCACAATGAGCGTCTTTTTTTCCTTTGCCTATTTTCAGGGACGGATGAAGATCTATTTCTTGCCTTTAGCCATAGTGATTGCCTCAGCACTGGCGGCCTCTTTGCTGGTGTCTTTTTCCCTGATTCCAGCTCTGAGCCCTTCTTTGGTCAGGAGAGGCAGGAAGGAGAGAAAAGAGCGATTTCGAGGTGCCTACGAGAATGCATTAAGAGTCCTTCTCCGCTATCCTGTCGTGGTTCTTCTGGTAATCATCGCGGCATTCTACGGGAGTTATAAATGGTTCAGAACGGAAGTGACAATAGGCGAATGGTGGGGATGGCGGGACCAGGAGATACTTTATGTCAGTATCGGTATGCCGCCTGGGACGCCTATCGAAACAACGGATGAAGTCATCAGAAAATTCGAGAACAAGGTTTTAGAAAAGACATACGAGAAAAAAATGGAGACAAGAATTATGGCTGAACCCGAACGGGCATACATCTCGGTGAAATTCCCTCCTCACATTGAATTCTCTTACCGGCCTTATGCCCTCAAGGAAGAACTCATCCAGATTGCCACAAATTTTGCGGGAATAGACGTCTATGTCCGCGGATTTGACCCCCAAACCAGTTATTGGACGTCCGCGAGCACTGGAACCTGGTATGACTCACAAATCGTGTTTTTCGGATATAACCTGAAAAAATTAAAGGAGATCACCTCATCACTCGAACGGACACTGAAAAGAAATCCTCGAATCAGAGAAGTCAGAATACTATCCAGCCGGTGGGGATGGAGAGTCGATACATTCGAATACATACTGAAAATTGATAAGGACGCTCTAGGAAAGTATGATCTCACTCTCCCCTACCTCTATTACCAAATTCTTCCTCTAATTTATGGAAGAGTCCAAAAACTGCCGATTAAAATCAGCGGAAGAGAGATGCAGGTCTCCATGAAATATCCTGATGCTGACAAGATAGACCTTAAAAGACTCCAAGATGCCCTTATCAGAACGCCAAGAGGAAAATATATGAGGCTGCGTGAAATATCAACATTAGAAGAGAGGCCTGTTGTCGGCTCCATAGACAGGGAAAACCAGCAGTTCATGCAGATCATCGAGTGGGAATTCAGAGGACCCAGTAAAGCCGGAGAAAAATACAGAGAGGCTGTTTTTTCAAGATTGGACCTGCCCCCAGGCTTCTCGGCCTCGTTGGAGCGAATATGGCGCATAACTGAGGAAGAGGAAAGACAGGTATTGTTCGCCATCATCTTTTCCCTCGTCATCATTTACATGATTCTCGCTTCCCTTTATGAATCCTTCATCCATCCTTTTTTCATTCTTCTGGCTGTTCCTCTGGCTCTAATAGGAGTTTTTATCGCCTTTGTCATTGCGGACTTCAACTTTGACATGTCGGCTCGTATAGGAGTCATTCTGCTCGGCGGGATAGTCGTCAATAACTCGATTCTTCTCGTTGACCATATCAATTTGAGAAGAAGAGAGGGTCTTCCCCTCCTCGAAGCTGTCTTGAGGGGAGCGAGGGAAAGGATCAGACCCATTTTTCTCACGACAAGCACGACCGTCCTGGGGATGCTGCCCATGGTTTTGATCCAGGTTGAGGAGGGAAGAAGGTACATCTGGTCCTCTTTAGCTCTTTCAGCGGTCGGTGGGCTCATCAGCTCAACGATCTTTATTCTCATCGCCATCCCTATTTTCTATTTTTACGGAGACAGAATCCGCGCCTGGGTATATGAAAAACTCAAAGAACTCAAAAATGTCTGGAAGAATCTTTAGGGAATATACTGGGACTTGAGAAACTGCAAGTTCTACCAGTATAAAATACTAGAAAAACAGAGGTAGATTGGATAAGAGAAAATTTGGGGTGATAAAAGAGAATGAAAACTCAATTTAAAAATTCAATCGTCATATTGATTATTTTAGGTTTTCTTACTTTTTCATCCTGCCAAAAACAAAAGACTGATTGGAAGGGAACCATAAAAGAGGAAAACGGAGTTATTTTCGTTAAGAATCCGAAAGAACCGATGTATGGGGAAGATGTTTTTAGTTTGGAAGAGGATTTAACCTTAGGAAAAAAAGAAAGGAGTGAGGGATATTTATTTGAACGTATCAGGAGTATTGATATCGATAAAAATGAAAACATATACGTCTTAGACCATATGGCTGTAAAAATCAGTATCTTTGACAGAAATGGTGAACTCATAAGGACATTTGGCAGTAAAGGTCAGGGCCCAGGGGAAATGCAGCATCCGAATTTTATCCAAATCACAAGCAAAGAAGAGGTCATGGTTTATGATCCGTTGACTCGACGGCTGCTCTTTTTTTCCATGGAAGGAAAATATCTCAGGCAAACCTCTACTGCGAAAATTGCTTATCCCATGCTTCCGATTAAGTTAGATTCAAGAGGAGAATTAACCGCAATAATAGTTCCTCCCCCTCCTATGGGGGGAATAGAGCTAAAAAAGTTCGATTCAAACCTCGACCTGCTCTTGATGATATCAAAAACAGAGAAAGATGACTCATATTTAAGGCGTGAAAGTAAAGCATGGCAACCCTCTCTTCTTTGTGCCGTAACTCAAGACGATAATATAGTATGGGCATACCCTAAAAAATACGAATTTCATGCTCTCAATCCTGAAGGGAAATTAATAAGAAAAATCATTAAAGATCATGAGCCGTTGAATGTAACCCAAGAGGACCGAGAAAGATACATGGAGAGATACGAGCGAATCTTATTACGTTTACCAAGGCCTAGAGGTAAAATCATATTTCCCAATCATTTTCCGGCTTTCAGTGATATGTCCGTCGATGAGGAAGGAAGGATATTTCTGGAGACTTATGAGAGAGTTATAGACAAAGAAAATTTTTACTATTTTGATGTTTTCGACTCCGAAGGAAAGTATATTGCAAAAGTTCCCATTTTAGTTAGGCTAAACAGCGCATCTGTGTGGAAAAAGAACAAGCTGTATACCATTGAGGAAGATGAAGAAGGATTTCAAGTAATAAAGAGATATCTCGTTGTTTGGAAATATTAGCAATCCTAATATCTTAAGCACTGAAGTAAAGGATATGGATATGAGAAAAATTGGAATTCTATTTCTATTTTTGCTCCTTTTCAGCTCTTTGATCTCTTCTCAGACGAATATCGAAAATCCGGAAGAACCGCTGAGCAAAAATGCCGGAAGAGTGCTCAAGCTTGAGGAAATTTTCCGGATTACGGATGAGAGTGACGATTTTTATTTTAGTTGGCCGCTGGACCTCAAAGTCGATTCTGAGGGCAGTTTTTTCCTTCTTGATGAAAATCAAATTTTGAAATTTTCATCTGATGGGAAATTCCTTAAAAATTTGTTTAAAAAAGGGCAAGGACCGGGAGAAATATCGAGCAGTTCTCACAGCAGGTTGAGCTATTTTCTTTT
>Ga0209427_10006720_pt1 | contig 13080 bp, 13 predicted proteins | sample DeeMarSWOR136_30_FD_187465 | JGI IMG/M metagenome (GOLD analysis project Ga0209427, IMG submission 187465) | Marine sediment microbial communities from White Oak River estuary, North Carolina - WOR-1-36_30 (SPAdes) (version 2) | ecosystem: Environmental > Aquatic > Marine > Intertidal zone >... | reverse complement strand
ACGTTATTATTTAAATGAGTATCTTAGAATCTATCAGGAAGCATGGGAGCAATCATCATTGTTATTATACGATTTTATTTGGTCTTCACTTTTTCTAGAAACAATGCTTTCCCTCCCAAACCATCAAGAATTATTTTTCTCTTGTGTTCAGGATCCGGATAATTATCGTTTGCAGTCCATGGAATTTCTTCTGCAACCGTATAAACATCATCATAATAATCAACAAAAAATGTGCCTTCCGATGAGCTGATTCTCCAAAGGGGGGCGTAGGGGCTGGTGGGCAAAGATGAATGAATTCCGATTCTTTCCATTTTGTTTATCTCTATTTGACCGAGGGCAGCTGTTAATATATTTCTAACTTGTTCTTTAGTCTTATATGGTCTGAATTGAGTTTCATCTGATATAAAACCAACACCAGCATATAATCCGCAATCTTCTAAGTGTCCAATTGCTACAACTTTCCCCTTTTTGTCCTCGATTTGAAGAAGGAAAAAATTCAAACAAGGTGATGTCTGGACCATGTCCTCGACTCTTATAATCTTCGTCACCTTTAGGGATGGATTTTTCTTTATGAGCTTGAGGATGTGCTTTTCATCACTAAGGTCTCCACCTATCACCTTCATATGTTTTCCTGGTCTGGGGGTGAAGAAAAGATCAATCCCATGTTTAAAGTCCTCAATTATTTCAAACTCTGTTTTTGGATACGGATAAGGGACATAATTGGGCGATGCAGGATCAGTAAGCTCCTTTAAAGGAGTCTGAGGAGGCTTTTTTTGTGCAGGAAGGGGCAGATATGACATTAATAGGATAATTAAACAAGAAAAAGCTATTTTGTTTTTCTGCACTTTGGTGTTCCTTTACTGCTGAAACGATTTTCCTTCTGCTTCTTATACATCCCTGGCGATGATTTATTCCAAATCTCGAAAACGTCTTTTCATGTCCGCATCATTTTTCATAGCTTTAATAAAGGCTTCTGGTGTGGTAAGGAATTTTCTCGCCTTAGGATTCGGCATGTAGGCAATGGCTTCTTTTATGTTTTTTTCTGTGATAAAGGCTTCATCCACAGTGCACCCTTCATAATCACTGAAGTGTTTCTGAAAAATATAACCATCACAAAAAGAACTCAGCGTGAAATTATCATAGCCAGCCGAATAGTAGGTATCCTCATCCCCCAATTTTCCAAAAGGAGAGTCTTTGACATCAAAGCCCACTCTTTTCTCCGGAAATTCCATCATGACTCTGTCGATAACGCCGTCGACAGGATAACTGTGTTCATCGAAGCTCTTGATTGTTGACCAAGGAGAATGGAGGAAGATGTTAAAGACCTTCTCAGGAATTTTATGATGGACGATATTGCCCATACGATTTTTGTTGAAGCGGATCAATTTCTGGTTCTCAAAATCGTAGATAGGCTGGTAGTAATGAGTGAAGGCGTGATGTGAACCTGAATAGATCAGGGCTTTCTTATTTTTCTCAACAAATTCTTTCAGGATGACATTCCCCATGTGTTCATCGGGATCGCCCTTGTGCCAGACTTTATCCCATAGTTCTTGCGTCATCTCTTCTTTGCGAAAGGTCCAATCCGCTCTGTAACTTAAGTTGACAACTCTGAATTTTGGAGCATCCTCAGGCAGGGATTGGTTTAATTCCCATGCTTTCCTGTAGATATCCATATATTCTTTGTATCCCCAGGCGACAAAGCTCTTGAACATAAGCCAGCGTGCAAGGTCTTCGTCGTATTCCCTGGCTGTAACCAGGTTGTCAGCTTTATCCTGATATTCATAGCATCCGAATTCGATCCCAAGATTATGAACACCGATTTTGTAGAGGTGGGGGATAAGGTTGTGGATGAGTTCGACATCATGTTTGATACGGTGGTATTCGCCGATAAAGACAATATCAAATTCTTCGAATTTGCTGACAACATAATCCTCCGGGCTTTTCCAATGCGTTTTTAAATACTGAACCAGTTCTGATTTCTCCTCTTGAGTCAGCTCCTTCATAGGCTTTTTTTGGAAAGCAGAGCCCAGCAATAGCAGTACAGGAATTAAAAAAATGGCCACTCTTTTCACTCTCTCCTCCTTTCTATTTTTTCTTCATTTCAGCGATCTACTGTTTTGATTTTTCTGTATTAGTTCCCTAACTTTATATACCGTAATCTTAATCGAATCGTTAAGATTGTACAATGACATCAACCTTCATAGATTTCAATTGAACGTGAGAATATCTGGTTTGAATCCACGTTATCAAAAAAAAGTAACTGAGAAGAATTCTTCCTAAAGAAAGTGACGATGTTTGTATTTGAAGACGAAATGTGTAAGTAATATTGGCTGGACCTACAGGCGTCCAGGACATACAAACATATACAAATGAAGGTCTTGACAATATACATTTTAATGTATATTATATGTGTATATTATAGATGTATTACAAAGCGCTTAGGAGATAATGATGAAAGTGAATAAGACTATAAGGAAAAACATCATATTCCCAATCGATCTCATATCTAGGTTTGAAACAGAAAATAAAAAATTAGGTGTTGATTTCAGTAACTTCGTTAGAGATGCAATTAACGAGAAGTTGAAAAGAATAGAAAAAGAAAGACTTGAGAAAGAATTGGAAGAGGGGTATCTGGCCAATGCAGATCTCGATAGGGAAACCTGTGAAGAATTTAAATTCGTAGATGGTGAAAATATCTAGTGCACACAGGATACCGAAGAGGTGATATTATCCTGGTTGATTTGGAGCCTGTCAAGGGATCAGAACAGGGGAAAGTAAGGCCTTGTATCATAGTTCAGAACGATATAGCGAATAAATTTTCTCCCGTCACAAACATCATTCCAGTAACTGACGCGAAAAACGTCAGAAAATGGTATCCATGTTTAGTGTATTTGAAAAAAGAGGAATTCGGATTGGAAAAAGACAGTGTAGCTCAATGCAATCAGATAAGAACCATTGATACTGAGGATAGAATTATTAAATCCATAGGTCACATTAGCGAACAGAAAATGAAGGATATAGATCAAGCCCTGAAAATTCAACTCGCCTTGGAATAAGTATTCCCCTCATTTCAGGATGTTACTTAAGCAGCAAGAATAAAGCCTGAATTCGCTTTAACCTATGCCGATTGCTTTGCAGCTCTAACGGCCAAGAAAGAAAAGGCGACTTCATTGACGGGAGATCCGGACTTCAGGAAATTAGAAAACCTTATCAGGATCGAATGGCTCTGATCCTGGGTCCATCAATTTGCTTTGGCAGCCAAGCTATGGATGTTGTAAGAGGGTAGTTCAAACCTGAGATCCATCCTTTCCATTCCCTAGATTTAATGAGGAATTACCTCATCCCGGATAAAGAGACATCCTCACGTGAAAAAGTGGAATGAAATAGAGGCTCTTTTCTGGTATGATCAACAAAGTAGAGATGGCTGTTGTCCTGATTAATAACACGGTCAAGAAGTATCTGCTTGCACAGCCAAAGAAGTTCCGGGAGAGAATCCGGGAGAAATTCGAGTTTCTTGAGATAGGGATATGGGAGGGGAGGCTTCGGGCAAAAAAGTTAAGGAAAGTCTCTTCGAAATGCGTTTTCGAGGCGCCTGTCGATAACAAAAACAGGCTTTTGTTCACCCTCGGGAGACATGGAGAAACTGCGGAAAAAAGCCTTGTCATCTATATCTGGGGAGTTGTTACTCACGATCAGCTTTCCAAAAAGAGCAGAAACATTGTTCCCGATAATGTCCCTTTCCTCAATTTTCATGATTTTGTAGAGATAGATCTAGAAGATATAGACATGGAGGAATTGGACTCCTCTTGTTTCACCCAAGAGCAGATAACGGAAAAAACCAGAGAAGAATCAGGGAACCAGAGATGGTTTTCCGTCGATAAGCCAGAATGGAAGAGGATCCAACGCTTTACAAGAGATGAATTCGAGCTCTTTCTCTATCTTACCCCCGAGCAAAGAGCAGTCCTCGGATCCAATCCGCCTATCCTCGTATCAGGCACAGCGGGCAGCGGGAAGACCACACTGTCCGTGTACTACCTTCTGCAGAACGATTTTTTAAGAAAGAAAAAGATTTTTATCACCTACAACCGCTCTCTTAAGAACTTTGCAGAGAGGCTTTATAAGGGTCTGGTGAATGAAGTCGAATGGAGCTCGGAGATTATTTCCCCTGACTTCTATACATTCGTAGACTTCAGTCTTGAGCTTGCCCAAAGGTTCGGAAAGAGTCTTATCCCGGACAGGAAAGTCGATCTCAACCGGTTCAGCAAAATGTTTTCGTCACATCCACTCCACCAGAAATTCGATTCGGCCCTGGTGTGGGAAGAGATCCGCTCCATCATCAAGGGGGCTCTTCCCCAGGTCAACACATCGGTCCTCGAGAAAACCTATAAGGCCATCAGAAGGAATGAAATCGACCCGGGTCTGGCCAAACAGCTTCAACAGCAGTTCATCCTCTTTTCAAAGCTGGATTCTCTAAAGGCTGTGGGCCGGTACGTGGATAAATATCTGAAGACAAGCGTTTCTTCCTTTTCCTCGCATATGGATCGGTATCTGAAGGACAAGAGGTATCACGAGAGAATCCTGTCCATCCTGGATAGAACCCTGGAGTTTTTGAAAAAACAGCGGGATACTGTCAACAAAAAATACCTGTCATTCCTCGAATATGAGCTCCTGGGGAAGAAGAAAGCACCGAATTTCCCATTCAGCCGGAAAGAAATCTATCGCATCTTTGAATGGTATCAGGATAGGCTAGAGAAAGATGATCTATGGGATGAGCTTGATTTGACAAGGGAGGCCCTCAAAATTTTCTCAGAAATAGATCCTTATAATTATTCGTATGATGTCCTGGCTTGTGATGAGGTCCAGGATCTGACAGACATCCAGATCGGCCTTCTTTTCGACACTGTGCATAGCCCAGAAGACGTATTTCTTGCAGGAGACACAAAGCAGATTATCAATCCCAGCGGGTTCAGGTGGGAGGAGGTGAAAAGACATTTCTATGAACGGGGGCTGGAGGTTCCAGAACCGCACTACCTGACATTGAATTTTCGCAGTTCCGGAAGCATCGTCGAGCTGTCCAATCTGCTGCTGGGATTGAAGGAGAGATATCTGGGTGTTAAAGCAGAGGAAATCAAAGAAGATTGGAAGTATAAGGGGAGGCCGGTATCGGTCGTTACGGGAATAGGCGAAGGCGACATTCTTGAAATACTTCGAGTGGCAGGAGCGCGGAGGACTGTGCTGGTGCGTACAGAAGAGGAAAAAGATAGGCTCCAAAGGCTCCTGGAAACAGAGTTGGTCTTTACCATTTCCGAGGCAAAAGGCCTCGAATTCGACACGGTCGTGCTCTGGAAGTTTTGTGATGACCAGATTGTCAGGGATGTGTGGAAGATCATCCTGGATCTGAGCAAAAGATCCATCCACGAAGCAAAAATCAGGCACGAGATCAATCTTCTGTATGTGGGGATCACCCGGTCACAGAACGACCTGATTATCTATGACGGTGAAAATCCTTCCCTGATATGGGAGAATCCGCAGTTCAGGAGTCATGTCTACCTAACCGATGATCGAAGCTTTTTAGAGGGCATATGGAACGTTCTTTCCACACCGGAGGCATGGCTGGAGCAGGGCCACTATTTCTTCGAGAGGGAATTTTACCGTGCGGCGATGGATTGTTATAAAAACGGCGGGGACATAAATCTATTCACCAAAGCCTCGGCCTTCTCTTTGGAGAAAGACGGGAACTATCTCCAGGCAGCCCTTAATTTTGAGAAAATCGGAGAGGCCGAGCGGGCTGCTCAAAATTATGAGAAAGCTTGCGATTATCGAAGAGCCCTTCCTCTTTGGGAAAGGTTGAATAATGAGGAAAGGGCGTTCCATTGCCAGACCGAGGCCTACAAGAAGGAAGGCCAGTATCAAGAAGCTGGTGATCTCTATCTGAAAAAGGGAATGTATAAAGAAGCCGCACAATGCTTAAAAAAATCCGGTAATTATAGGAAGCTTGCCGAAGTATACCTGAACCAATTAAAGAACATCAAAGAGGCGGCCGCCTGCTTGGAGAATGCCCAGGATTTTGAGCAGGCTGCTGAGCTCTACTTTCGTCTGAAGCTCTTCGAAAAAGCGGCCGAACTTTACTGGAAAAGCAGGAACTATCCTAAAGCTGAGGCTATATGGAAGAAGACGAGAAACACCAGCCGGCTTATGGAGCTTTATGGAAGAACCGGACAGAACGAAAAATTGTTTTCCCTCTATGAAAAACAAAGAGACTTTGAGAAGGCAACAAAATGTCTGAAAGCCTTCAAGGATAAATCCCATATCCTTAAGGATGCGGAGAATCTGTTTGCTCAAAGAAAATATTTCCAGGCTCTGGTGCGGTTCTTTGTTATGGAGGATCACAAAAGGACAGCGGAGTGTTACTTTCGCCTGAAAAACTACGATGAGGCAATCAGACATTTCAGACTCTCCGGGTGTTTTTATTCAGCGGGGAAAGTCTATGAGAAAGTCAAAGATTACAAGAATGCCCTCGAAAATTACCTGGATTCAGAGGAGGACAGGAAGGACAGCTATCGCCTGGCCAGCAAAATAGTGCGGCAAATACAGGATGATAACTGGATTTACCGGTTGGGCAAGAATCTTTTTGACAGGAAAAGATATCACGAAGCATCTGTAATATTTTTTGTTTTCAGCAATACATTCCCTGAAATTGGACTCTGTCATGCCATGAGGGATAAGAAGGAGGAGGCTTTCCAGGCCTGGTCGAAGTGCAGGCTTGTTGAAGATTTCATACGGATTGCGATGATGAGCATTCATTCCGGTGATGTGAAAATCGCTGCACAATTCTTTCTAAGCCATCCCGACGAGTTCTTATCGAAACTCAGATGGACTTCCAGACTGTATCTAAGAGAAAACAGTATAATTGACCTTATGGATCTGTATTTTTCGAAAGAACCGAGTCCACCTGAAATGCGCATTTGGGGAAAACTCCTATGCGAGCTCGACCTCCATGGGGAAATCTGGGAGAAGGTCCTGTACTATCTGGAGAAAAGCAGGGGATACAATTTTCTTCTGGACTATTTCAGGACCTTCGAGCTTTTTGACCAAAGCCAATATCGAGTGGCGAATGCGAGATTAAAAAAGGATATAAGGGAGTTAGAAGGGGCAGAGGACTGGCAAGCCCTGGCTTTCAGATACCATGTTCTCGGCAGAGCCAAAGATTTCAACAGGACTCTCTCCAGGGTCAGGATCACGCCTCATAATTACGTCCTTTTCCTGATCGGGGAGGATGATTCTTACAGGAAGGCTCTGGACTGGTGTTCAAACAACGATCTTCTTGAAGAAGCTGCAGAAGAGTTCCTTCTTATGCTGAGAAATCACCAGAGAAGGGCAGAAATATTTGAAAAAATCGGAAAGCTGAACAAGGCAGCTGATGACTATTTTTATGCAGGAAATTTCCCAAAGGCCGCTGATCTTTACATCCGGTTGCAAAGATTCGCCACGGCGGGAGATGCATTCTTCAGACAAGGTGACTATCGCAACGCTTTAAAGATGTACAGGAAACAGAGCCCTCAAAACAAAAGGAAGATTGCCAGAACATTGGAAAGGCTGGAAGAATTCGAAAAGGCAATTAAGCTGTGGCAGGAAGTGGAGGACAGGAAGGCCGTGGAGAGATGCATAAGGAAAATGGAAAGAGCAAAACAAAGAAAGTTTTCATTCCCTCCAGATTAAAGTGCGTGAAAAGGTAGATAATGGACAAGGCACTTCATTCGTATCTCAATGCTTCAACGGATTTGCTGTGGCTGTTCGCATCACCTGATAACTCATCACGAGGGCAGCTATCCCGAGGGAAAAGGTGATCTGTTTGCCGACCGCCTCCAGGGGATTAGAGAATCCCATCTGGTTATGAACGCATCTGAACAGAAATAGATATTCCTTAAAATACTGTCTACGCCGACTCAAAAAGTTTGGAAGACTAAAGATTCTAATGAATTGGGGGTAGGGGATAAGTAGTAGGATCTGTTAGCGGCTGAGTTTTGCACTGACGAGCCGGTTGAGGCTGATTCCTTCTTCTTCGGCTTCTATGGCTAAGCTTCTGTGAATCTCAGGGGGGATCCTCACCAAAAATTTGCCGCTGAATTTCCTGTAGGAAAGGGGCTCAGGAAGAGATTCTCCGCAGTCCTTCATATCTTTCATAACCTCTTCAACGACTTTTCTGATTCCCTTTAGAGCTGATTCCGGACTTCCAGCCAGCCAACTAAGACTTGGAAATTCAACACATAGACCGACATATTCCTTGTCTTCCTCAGACCACATGATTCTATATATATATCGATCACTTTGTGCTGGCATTATCTGACTCCAATTTATCGATTGCCATGAGGACCTGCCTCACTTGATAAGCTTTTGCTTTTCCTTTGTAATTCTGAATATTAATTCTTGGGTCACCTGGCCATGGCATCCTGTAGATTCTATGGCTGCTTCCTTTTTGGCGAGGTGATCCGAAATAAAAGTCGCAAGCTTTGCATAAATCCTTGAACCGAACATTCTCAGGATTCCGTCTTATCCTTAACAGGATATTTTTAATCGTGTTCATTCATATGATATCATTATTGATACTAAAGTCAAGGATTATTCTTCCCTCCTTTTATTAGAAGGACGATCAATCCTGAGAACGTTCTCAATTTGATTTGAGTTCCTCATGAAATCCTTGCCAAAAGACAATTATTCTTATAAGTATGATGATTTTGAGGACTTAATTCCGATAGGGGAGAGGCGCTTCTTACTAAGCTTTAATATGTAGAAACGACGAAATAATTTCCCAATTTGGGAACTTATTATATTATAAGTGTGCGTATCATACCGAGAGGGAAGCTAAGTGAATATTGCAGTAAATATAAAGAAACAACAAGCCAACTAGAGGCATGGTATCACGAGGTTAAGAAAGCAGAATGGAATAATCCTCTGGATGTCAAAGAAAAATATGGATCCGCAAGTATTATAGGAGGAAATAGAGTTGTATTTAATATTAAAGGAAAAAAATATAGGCTTGTTACAAAAATAAATTATCAACTGAAGATTGTTAATATTCGTTTTTTTTGGCACTCACGAGGAGTATAACAAAATAAATGCGGAGGAAATATAATGGCTTACAAAGTAATTAAAACTGATGAAGACTATCAAAGAGTATTATCTCGCATTGATGAGTTAATGGATGCCGAACCTAATACTCCCGAAGGGGATGAATTAGAACTCCTGGTAACGCTTGTTGAGCTTTATGAAGATAAGAAATATCCAATAGATATGCCTGATGCTATAGAGGCGATAAAGTTTAGGATGGAACAACTGGGTTTAAACCAGCAAGCTCTTGTCCCATATATAGGGAGCAAAAGCAAAGTATCTGAAGTTCTTAACAAAAAAAGATCGCTGTCGCTTTCTATGATGCAAGCTCTTCATAAAGGATTAGGTATTCCAGCAGAGATACTGCTTCAGGAACAAGGCCAAGACTTTCTTGCCAGCAATCGTAACCGGAAGAATCCGTTTTGAAAAAAACAATTATAGAATACTGTCTCAATTCGTTAGTAGGGGAGAGGTCAAACAACAGTTCGATTAAAGAGGAGGTATGGATGGAAGACATTATTTGGTCTAAAAGGGAGAAGGAGGTCGCCCGGCAAGCATTTAAAAAGGCTTACGAAAGGGAAAGCACAGAAATATTAAATAAAATCAAAAAAATAAAAAAAATGCCTTGAAAGTAAGAGCCCCAACTTGCCGCGGATCAAGATTTGAATTATATTCCTATTGACATGAGCAAAAAACCGGGAAGAAACGATCCCTGTCCCTGTGGCAGCGGGAAGAAGTACAAAAAGTGCTGCGGCCTCAGCCAGACGCAAGGTGGATTTGTCCAAACTCCGGAATCCTGGTTTCCTCCTTCTGAGCGAACGGGCACTCTCTGGGACGACTATATAGAAGTTATCCCGATCGTCGCGATGTACGGAAGGAAAATCATGGATTTTGACGAGGACGGTCCGGAGTTCAAAAGAGCCGTCTCGGATTTCGAGAAGCAGTTCCGCCCAGGAGAAGAAGGCGGGATCACAGATAGCTTTTTCATGAGCTGGATGCACTTCGATCTCCGGTTCGGAAAAAGCCTCGAAACGGTGGCCGAAAGATTGCTCTCCGAACCTATAATCTCGGACCTCATGGAGCCGGGACCCTCCTACATTCGGGAGCTCAACGAAAGCTACCTTACGTTCTATGAAATCATCGCTTCCGCATCCAGGACGGATGCGGTCACGGTAAAGGAATTGGGAAACGGGAAGCGCTTCACAGTCCTCCATGTTCGGGAGCTTTTCGAAATCGATCCAAATCCCGGGGAAATCTGGTTTGCACGCAGAGTCGGCCATCCTGACCGATCCATCTTCTATACGACACCCTATATCTACGAGCCGGAAACACGCGCCCAATTCAAACGGGCAATCCTTGCTCAGGAAAAAGACTTCAAGAAAAGCCCCAGAGCATCGTTTTTTCCCACTGATAGACATTTCGCCGAGTCCCAGAAAGAGACCGCGCCTTTCTGGGCCTGGTATATCAACCAGGGGAAAATGACCGACCTTCCGCCAATTCCTGATTATGCCCTTGTTACTACTGACGGCGAGGAGTTTGTGTTTACAGAGATTCATTTCCGCATCAAGGACGAAGCCGCCCTGCGGATGCGACTTACCTCACTCCGAAGCTTTCAATACGATAAGAAAGATGACTCATGGACCTGGTTGAAAGCCAAGAGCCGGAAATATCCGGACGCACCCAGGACTGTCCTCGGGCACTTCCACATCCAAAGCGACCGCCTCATTGCAGAGACGAATTCACGAGAGAGAGCTGTCCGGCTGCGTGCCAAACTCAAAGAATATCTCCGCAATCTCATCGCCTATGAAAAAACGCTCTATCGTGATCCTTATGACATGCCGGAGCTATCCCCGGAAGAAATCGAAGCCCAGGAAAAAGCATCCAAGGAGCTGAATTCCAGGCCTGAAATCCAGGAGGCCATAAAGAAGAATCTGGAACATCATTACTTCAATGAATGGCCAAAGACGAAACTCCCTGCCCTAGGCGGCCTAACGCCCCTTCAGGCGGCCAAGAGGGAGAAAAAGCGGCCCAAGCTCGAAGCCCTTATCGACGATATCGATCGAATGCAGAACGCGCCGACTTCGAAAATGCCAAAAATCGACACCGACAAGCTGCGCCGGCTGCTCGGCCTTCCAGCAAAGGCGAACTAGCAGTTCCCGGGAAAAATTTCAACTCCAACCAATGCTTTTCATAACGTCAGTCATGATTACTTCCGCCAAAGGGCAGGTGGTGATTCCCAAAAAAGTGAGAGATAAAGTCGGGATGGATGCTGATATCGCCTCAACTGGATTCAAAACCCAGTAGCGTAAGAATTTTTGCCAAAACCTCTTCAAGCCCATTCCGGGGCACGCAGGCTATCCATTTAGCTTTTCTCACCCGCCAATCAAGACTTTTGATCTGGTCAGATAATATCGCTCCCGATACTTTATGCTTTTCCGGGAGCACAACCTCAAATGGGTATCCTTTGACATTGGAGGTGATCGGACAAAATAGGGCCAACCCTACTTTTTCATTGTACGCCTTTGGTGATACGACTAATGCAGGTCGATGCCCAGCTTGTTCGTGCCCAGCCTGAGGATTGAACTCAAGCCATACAACATCTCCGCGTTCAGGAATATACCTCCGAACCATCACCAGGCCTCGCGCCCAACAGCATCTCCGGTCGATATTTCCTCATGCAGGTTATCCTCCCGCACTTGAGACAGCAGGTCGGAAAGTCGATATCTTTCACGTCGCCGCGGACGGATAACAAGTCGATCTCCTTCAAGGAATATGTCTACGGCGGAACCCTCTTCAACTCCGGCTTCCTTAGCAAAGGATTTAGGGATCCGCAGCCCCAAGCTGTTGCCCCACTTCTGTATTTTCGTAACCATGATAAGCCTCCATGTATATACATTGAATATACATTGATTTGGAGATTCTGTCAAGCCATCCTGCATCCCTCTTTCGCTGTCCTCATTATATATCACAACTTCTCGCCCTGTCAAGAGGTTTGGATCCGAAATTCCTTACCTTACGCCAAGTGAAAGCAAACCCACCATGAATTTGAGAAACAAAGCAACTTGGTCGGCTCAGGTGTTTCATCTCCACCAAAACCCAGAAGGCCGTAACGCGTCACCCTGTTGAGGGTTTCTATATAAGGTTGCTGGTTTCAGCGCCCATAACGCATCGAAAACCAGGAGGCATCTATGGCATACCATTGTGTCGTATTGGTCAAACAAGTGCCCGATACGGCAAACATCACCGGCCAGGCGATGAAGGAGAGCGGCACGGTGAACCGGGCCGCGCTGCCGGCGATCTTTAACCCGGAGGATTTGAACGCGCTGGAGATGGCGCTTCAGGTGCGCGAAGCGCACGGCGGCAGCGTGACCGTCATCACGATGGGACTTCCGATGGCGGGGGAGCTCTTGCGTCAGGCGCTCTACCGCGGTGCCGACCGGGCGATTCTGCTGACCGACCGACGGTTCGCGCGCGCCGATACCCTGGCCACCTCCTACACCCTGGCCAAGGCAATCAACAAAATCGGAGAGTACGACCTTGTAATCTGCGGCCGGCAGACAATAGACGGAGATACCGGACAGGTGGGACCAGAACTTGCCGAGATGCTGGAAATACCGTTTGTCGCCTATGTCAGCAAGATTGAAGAGATAGACAACGGAAATATGCGTGTCCAGCGGATGGTAGAAGAGGGATATGAAGTCATTGAAACGCCCTTACCAGCCGTGATTACGGTGGTAAAAGAGATAAATGTACCTCGCCTCCCATCACTGCGCGGGCTGGCCAGAGCAAAGAGCGCCGTTATTCCGGTCTGGGGGGCCGGGGAACTGGGTGTTGACCAGGACACGGTAGGGCTATCCGGCTCGGCTACCAGGGTTATCAAGGTTTTCTTCCCGCAGAGAGTCCAAAAGGGTGAGATGCTTCAGGGAAACCTGGAAAGTCAGGCGGAAAGCCTTATTAATAAACTGCGGGACG
>Ga0209427_10006719_pt1 | contig 13081 bp, 11 predicted proteins | sample DeeMarSWOR136_30_FD_187465 | JGI IMG/M metagenome (GOLD analysis project Ga0209427, IMG submission 187465) | Marine sediment microbial communities from White Oak River estuary, North Carolina - WOR-1-36_30 (SPAdes) (version 2) | ecosystem: Environmental > Aquatic > Marine > Intertidal zone >... | reverse complement strand
ACGCTTGCGCCGTCGAACATGGAGTGGCGCACTGTGGGGTATGCCAAGAGTTCCCCTGCGACCTATTCATCGACCAATTTGACCCCAAGCACGGACAGAAAAGCGCCTTTATCAGAGCAGGTCTGCTAGCATACCGCAAAAAAGCGGGCACCAAAAAATATCTTGAAATGGCCACGAAGATAGGCCAAGTATAATACAGCATGTGGCTTGCTCTACAGGAAACGAAGGCATTCAACCTCCTTCGTGGGGATTCAGCGACCATTTGATAGCATAGGCGAGTGGACTCGCTACTTGAAGCAGGGGAGGACGTCCTGCGCGAACTGCTTGAGGAGGATGACGTGCTGCTCGGGAAAGTACTTGAAGGGATACCCCCGTCCCTCAGCGTAGGGTGAGATACTGGGGACGTAATACGTGCAGCCCGCATCCAGGTACGCCTCCACGGTTTCAACCGAGTCCTCGATGCCCCCCTCGACCAGAAAGAGGAAGCGGTCGGGGTCCCGCTTGTACGCGCGTAAGTGGTCTCGCAGCTCCTCCACCCGAGCACGGTAGCCCTCCGCCTTCACGTCGCCCTCGGCAAGCCACGCCCAGTTCGTGGTGGCCCACCCGTCAAAGTGCTTCGCCGCCATCCGCCGCATGTACGGCCCATGCCCCCCACTCAACAGGGGAGGATGGGGCTTCTGATAGGGCTTGGGCTTCAGCACCGCGTCCTCACACTGGTAGAACGTCCCGTGAAAGGTCACTTCGTCCTCGGTCCACAGCCGCCGCATCAACTCCGCCCCTTCCAGGAACATTTGCACCCGGGTTCGGTCGTCGGGAAAGACGCCCATGGGGGAAAAGCCCTTATACTCCCTCTCGTTCCAGCCCGCACCGACCGCCCACAGTGTTCGGCCGCCCGAGAGGACGTCGATGTGCGCGATCTGCTTGGCGAGGTCCGCGGGCGAGTACCGGGGGATGGGGAGGACAACGTTACCCAGATCGATGACCCGCGTCTTCGCCGCGGTGTAGGCGACCTGGATCTGGGGGTGGCAGGTCTCATCTCCCCACGGGAGGTTGAGGTGGTCGTTCACGAAGTAGCCGTCGAAGCCCAGTTGCTCCGCGGCCATGGCCACGTCCGAGAAGAGGTGAACCGGAAAGTGGGGAAGAGAGAAGACAGTGCCATTCATCACGCCAAACTTTACTTCACTCATATCTGATGACGCCTTGACTCAGGGTTGACGCCGCTCCTCACAAAAGCCTTTCGGTCGACGACGGCCTGGTTACACATAAGCTACCAGACCTTGAATCTATATCAACCCACGGGGAGGACTGGGAGGTGGAGGTGAGGCCACGGGTCAACTTCGCCAAAATCTTCGGGTCACTGGCCATGGGAGCCTGTGGATTAGCTTAGGGTTTCGGGAGGATTACGTCGAGCAACGCCAGTCGGCCCTCCTTAACGTGGTTTAAGCCACGTATGAGGGCCGGTTTCACCGCCGCAGGATCCTCGATCATCTCCGCGTACCCTCCAAAGGCCTCGGCGACCTTCGTGTACTCGGGCTTGGGCTCCTGATAAACCCCGTGGTAGATGTGTTCTCGGACGGACCACCCGGCAGCATAGTATCGGGGATGATGTTTCATCGCGGCGTAGGACTGGTTATCGAAGATGATGGTGAGGAAGGGAAGCTGGTACTTCTGCGCCAGGCCAAAGCCGGCGAGGACGGGGTTGTAATTGAAGCTGCCGTCCCCCTCCAGGGCGATCACCGTCCGCCCTGGGTTGGCAAGCTTCAAGCCCAACGCCACGCCGAGGCCCTGCCCCAGTCCCGCTGAGGCCGACGCCCCGGCGCCCTCAAATCGGGTGCCCGGCTTCACCCGATTCTTCTCAACGTACCGGTTTATGACGCGCCAATGGGTGATCGTCTCATTGACGAGGATGGTGTCGTCAGCCATTACCTCGTTGAGGACGTAACAGAACCAGCGAGCGTCGATCGACGGCCCGTCCTGGGCCTTCAACGCGTCCCGCCGCCACCCCGCCCGCTTCGCCGCTCCTTCCTGCCGCCACCGATCAAGGCGTTCCTCCCGTTGTACACGCAGTCCGTGCCTCCGGGCGACCAAGGGCGTCAAGGCCTCGACCAAGGCGGGAACCGCATGAGCGGAGTCAGCGGTGATGAGGAGGTCCGCGGGATACCCCCAGTAGGGGTACTTCAGCTGAGCGGGATCCACGTCCAGGAAGACGATCTTCGCCTTGGACGAGGCCAAGACGCTGCGTGGAGGATACCAGGGGGGCCACCCACTGCTATCAATCACCAAGATCACGTCCGCATCCGCCAGGTAAGGCGCGAGGTCATAGCCTACGTGCAGGGGGTGGTCGGTGGGGAAGTTCATGTACGCGGGGGTTTCGACGACGGGAATGGCGAGGAGCTCAGCCAACTCCACGAGGCAGGGCACGGCGTGGGGATTCCGGCCCAGGTACCGGGTGTATATGATGGGGTTATTGGCCTCAAGTAGGAGGTTCGCCAGCTGTGTGAGGGCTCGAGGATCGGCTTGGATGGGGGTCGGGGGATCGATCTTGGTGGGCATCGTCATGGTCTTGGTCTGTTCGAACAGTAACTCCCGGGACAGCAGAATGAAGACGGGGCCCTGGGGCTCAGATAACGCCACGCGGAAGGCGCGGGCCAGGAGGTGACTCGTGTTAAGGTTGGTGTGGGGCGCAGTACACCACTTGACGTAGGGCTGAACCAGCCTCTGGGTACCACCCACCTCGGTGAACGCCAGATAGTGGGGGCCGCCGGAACCCCCCCAGACCTCTTCTTCATGGGTGACGTTTTGGCCCGCCAGGATCAACATAGGAATGTTGTCGTTGTAGAGCGCCTTGATCTCCATGGCGCCATGTAACAGGCCGAAGGAAACGTGAAGCAACACCACCTGAGGCCGCCCCGTCGCCATCGTGTACCCCTTCGCCATTGCTAAGGCGATGCCTTCATGCCGCGCATTCACGTAGGTAGGACCCTTGCCTTCCACCTGAGCCTTGGCGAGGAACTCCCAGAAGGGAACGTACTCGCTTCCCGGCGAACCGAACACGTAATCCACCTCATATCGCCGAAAGAGCTCAAGGTATCCTTCAGCCGCCCCTTCAACCGCGATTTCTTCCCTGGTCCCCACGCCTTCCGCACCCAAGTCGCCATCGTCTTTCGTCATGCTTGTATCAGGTATCTTATGGAGGAGGTATCCGTTTAAAAAGGCGCCTATTCGCGCCCCCTTTTCTGCGCACGCAGATGGGTGTGGAAGGGAAGTCATTCCTCGTGTTCAGGTTCCCGAGGTGACCATCCACGTTCATCGTCCCTCCCCACCCACGCCAGCAAGCTTCAACACGCCAAGCCGGGAAAACATGGGGCACCAGAAGACGCCATTCCGCGTACAGAACGAAACAACCACCGCCCAACGTAAGTATATAAACATAAGCCGAAGAGAGATAAGGTAGAATAGGGTGTTACCTGATGGGGAAAAAAGAGTTTACCAAGGAAGAACTGCAAGCGGAGACGTATAAAATGGCCTATCTCTTCGGCCTCCTCCACTACCACTATGCATTGACCCTCGTGAAAGAGCTGGGGAAGGAGCCGGGCGAGAAGCTCGTCCGGAAGGCAGTGAAGGCCTTCGCCGTCGACCGCGGTCAGAGAATGCGGAAAAAAGCCGTAGAACGGGGGGTGACGCCAACCATCGCGAACCTGGCGGCGGTAAATGACCTGCCAGCCCACACGTTCTACACAGATGCGGCGGGAAAGACCGTCTGCCCCTTCGCGGACGCGTGGCAGGATAAGGGAAAACAGGGTCAAGGCCTCGGCCTCATCTACTGCGACGTAAATGACCCGTGGAAGATCAAGAGCTTTGATCCGCAGGCGAAGCTGTGGCGATACGTAAAAAACCGAAACCTAGGCGATGCGTTCTGCGATACGGTGAACGTGGAATACCTGGAATAGGGTATGAGGACTGTCCTTCAACAAGGAGGATAACGACGTCGTAGAGACTCACCACACCAACCCATGCTAGGAGAAGAAGGGGGAAGGAGCAGGTGCAAGGGCTAATCGATGAAGAAGATGTCCTTCTCGCCTTGGAGTAGACTCGGGGCTGAGTAGACCAGGTCTCGTACAACCGGGAATTGCTTCGGAGTTTCTAGGGTTAGGTCGCCGTGGACCAGGGTTTGACAGGCCAACCCCGCCTTGCCGTTAATCAATAGGAGGCATCGACCGCAGACCCCGCGCCGACACGCAGCGTGACTGTAGTACGCCAGTGTCCCGTCAACGTGTTCATAGACGTAGTCAAGGACATTCATGACGCTGAGTCCCGTGGAGAAGGGGACGTCATACGTCTGGAACCGACACGTGGTCTCCGTGGAAGGATTGAATCGCTGTATCGTGACCCGGATCGTCTTGTCCGACGCCCCATTACCCAACGGTCCACACCTCCAGCTCGTGCAGCAGGGGCACCGTCTTCATCAGGTACGCCTCCCACGTCATCCGCCCGGTCGGCAGCTTCATCTGGGTCACGGTAACGGGCTTGGTAGACAGCCGCATCGCCCCCTCCGACTCCTTCACGACAATCTCTTTGAGCCACTGGTCATTATCCATCTCCACGCAGTCCACGCGATAATGCAGGCCCCGGCTCTCCGTCCGCAGGAAGGCAGACCGTGCCGAGGCTTCGAGGCAGAGAAGCAGGTTCCGAACTTCTAAGGCGTCGATCCATTCCTTGTTGTACCCTCGATCCTGAGAGATCACGGCCATCCGCGGGAGATCCGTGACGCGAATTGCTTCAAGGGCTTTGACCGCGCGCCCAAGGTCGAGGCCGTTCCGGAGGATACCCACGTACGTGCCCGCGATCGCCTGTATCCTCCGTCGCACCTCCGCGGGGCTAACGCCGTCGCGACGGTGTAGCGGCTGCAGTAGCTCGTCCTTTAACGCGTCCACCTGCTTTGCAGCCAGCTCCCGCGCCCGCACCCGCTTAGCGTATTGTCCCGCGGACGCCCCCGCCACGGCGCCGAAGACCACCATCTCCGTCGTCGCATCACAGACCCGGTTCGCGCCGAAGACGCCGCTTGCACACTCACCGCCCGCGTACAGGCCAGCCACCGTGGTCTCTCCCCGCGCGTTAATGGCTATCCCTCCCTCAAAGTAGTGGGCAGCAGGGGCTACCTCGACGGCATACCCGCTCTTGAGCATCTGGATGAGGTCCGAAAAGTCTTCCCCCTGCCACCTCCAATTTGGATAGCGTTGGGCGAGAACGTCGTCAAACACGTTCAGAGGAAGGTGCTTCAGGGACCAGTACACGCCTCCATGCGGACTCCCCCGCCCCGCGGCCACGGCGCGGGCACTCGCGATCGACCAAATATTCTTATTGAACTCGGTCGTCGCCGCAATTTCCTGGATCGCGGGATCGTACGCAGCCATAATGTCTTCGCCCTTGCGGTTCAACAGTTTGACGTCGAGGGGGAAGGACGCGACGTACCCCCAGATGCTTCCCCGATGGATCTCGGGCCAAAGCACAGTATTGGGGCAGAAGGTGACCATCTCCATGTTCGATAACTCGGCGCCCCCCCGATACGCCATCGCCGGCCCGTCTCCCGAGAGATCCATGGTGCCGCTGGTGAAGGGGTAGGCTTGATGCCATCCCCCTGTGGTCAAGACCACAGCCTTGGCTTTGAAGACCACGAAGTCGCCGGTGTGCACGGCAACACCGAGGGCGCCGACGACACACCCCCTCACGGTGAGTAGATCCACCACCATCACGTCGTCCACCACGTCGACCTCATGGCGCCTCACCCCTTCGGCGCAGACCCGCCCCAGCTCCCGACCCGAGGTCCCGAAGTTCGCGGGCGCACGGAACACCGCCTGCAGGCCCCAATCCAGCAACTCCTTCAGCCTCGGCCCAGCGTTTTCGGTCCACACCTCGACGAGCGTCTGATTATTCAAGTAGAAGCCTTCGAGGACGATCTCCTGAAACAGCTTCGCCTTCGTCCACGCAGGGTCGCCGGGAAGCCCCAGCGCACACGCGCTTCCCCCGTCCATTTGAATCCCCGCGCCCGCTAGGATGGTGGCGCCGCTCTTCCCTAAGCGTCCCTTGCATACTAGGGTGGTCTTAACCCCTTGTTTACTCGCATGTACGGCAGCCATGGAAGCCGCTCCTGCACCGCCTACCACGAGCACATCGGTCTCAAAGACTCGGTCCATCACGTCACGTCTCCTCAGAGGCGGTTCACGCTTTCTAGCGATCCGTCCTCATCTTAGTTACCGTCATGCAAGGACTTATGGTTTTCTGGTGGCGACGCCTCCTCGGCTTGGAACGCCGGCTGGACGTACGTGAGCCTGCAGGACGCCGGGCGTCCCGTGTTATCGCACCAACGGGGGAGGGGGCATCGATCAGGATCTCGACAGCCCATACAAATTTATGCGCGCGTGACAGTATCTAAGCGCAGGATGGGCGAGGGTAGGTAGGAATGGTTGAATCATCAAAGGCCTCGACCAGCGCGTGGCGGAAGCTGTTGATGAAGAGCTTCCTCGTGGGCGTGGTGACAACGGCATTACTCTGTTTTTTGCTGAAGAACGTGGAGGGCGGCTATTACCAGTCAGCTCTTCAATTAAGTGTGCAAACGCTGGCGTCCTGTCTGATCGGCGGCGTGTTAGTCGGCGTGATTTTGCCGATTGTGCCCGTTCAAGCCGTGGGCTTCCATGCCGCGTTATCAACCCTGGTGGGAACCGTGATCTACTTCCTCCTCTCTCGCGTTACCGACCCCACGCTTCTGCGGTATCTGTACTACGACATCGTATCCAATCTGCTGGGATCGGTTATTGGAGGCTTCGTGGGTGGCGTGCTGGGAAGCCTTGGAAAGCGGTTGATGAGATGACTTCAGGGGCGCCCTCTACGGTTAATATAAGGCAAGCGGAGGCGGTGAGGCTTAACACCATTTCTGACGGAAAAGTTGTGGCGTCCATACGTGGGCGGGTAGAAGGGGCTGCTAGGAACTGAAGCAGATCCGGGACGGAAGCATCATAAAGCTCTTCGATAAGACCCCCGAGCCCACGCGAGATCGGGATGTGGTGTGTCCTCACTTCTACGAGTTGAAATGGGCCTACGGCTGCCCATACGATTGTGCCTACTGCTATCTGAAGGGAACCTTTCGCTTCAGACTCGTGGAAGGGAGAATTCTCCCCCACTTCAAGGATCGACGGCGGATTCGGAGGCACGTGGAGGCGTTCCACCGCCTCGCCTTAGAGCCAACGCTTGTGAATACGGGGGAGCTCTGCGACAGCTTGATGGGGGAGGGGCTAAGGGAGCCGTTCAGCGAGTTTATTATGCCCTTCTTCGTGGGAACAAGGCATAAGCTCCTTTTCTTAACCAAGGGAGTAGGGGTCGAGCACTTCCTCGAGCATCCGGAGTGGAGGGAGAACGCGGTGTTAAGCTGGTCGCTCAACGCGATTCCAGTGGCGGAGAGATGGGAGCATCTAGCCGCACCTGTCAGGGAGCGGGTTCAGGCCGCAAAGAAAGCCTTTGACGCGGGGTACGAGGTCCGCCTGCGAATAGACCCGATGGTCCCCATAGAGGGGTGGTATCACCACTATACCGGGGTGGTGGATGCAGTCTTTTCACGGCTGTTTCCCGAGCGCGTCACGTTGGGTAGCCTGCGGGGCTTGACCTCGACGAGGAACGCCGTCAAAGATAGGAGCTGGCTGCAGTTTCTGTGTGAGGGGAGTAGCTGGGGCTTGAAGCCGAGCCATAAGGTGCGATATGCAATGTATCACGCTCTGAGTAGCTACCTCAAGGACGCCTATGCGTATGAGAGCATCGGGCTGTGCAAGGAGACCTTGAAGATGTGGAAGGCCCTCCGACGCGATTGGCGGAGCAATAAATGTAACTGTGTGCTCTAGGAAGACCGCGCCCCATGCGTCATATACGCTGCTTCAGCCAAGCCTCGGTTGGTCCCGTTAGAATTCTTCTTCCATGTAGGCGACCACGGACTCAAAGATCAGTCGCCCATCACCGTATTTGGGCCTCCGCATCCACCTCGTGTAGTCGGGGAGCTGCCAGCCGTAGAAGGCCCGTTCAGGATGCGGCATCAGGCCGAGAACGTTTCCATGAGGGTTGCAGATGCCCGTGATGTCGTAGATAGAGCCATTGGGGTTCTCTGGGTATACGCCATTGGGATAGCTGCCGTCGGCTCGAGCAAAGCGGAAGACGAGCTGGTCATTAGCAACCAGCTTCTCCAGGTACGCATCGATCCGATCTTCCGGGAACAGGATCCGCCCCTCGGTGTGGCCGATGGGGACTCGGAGGAGACGGCCCGTCCGAATCCTTCTCGTGAAGACACAGGTACCCGCGTTCTCGTTTTTCAGGTAGAGGAAGGCGTCGCGGGCGACCCATCGGCACTCGTACTGCGCGGCCACATTCGTGGCTAAGGCGATTTCGGGGCCCTCGCTTATGCCATTGAAGGCGGGCAGGAGCCCGGTTTCAACAAGAACCTGAAAGCCATTACAGATTCCCAGAACCGGCTTGCCGTCTTCAACGAAGCGTTCTAAGGCCCGTCCAAAGCGTACCTTGAGTTCCCTGCCCCAGATCGCGCCCGCCCGCACGTAGTCGCCATAGGAAAAGCCCCCGGGAAAAACGAGGATATGATACTGTGCTAGGTCCTTCCCCGAGATCGTGGTACTCCGCACCACGCTGGTGTGGACGCCGAAGGCTTCAAAGGCGTGCTTCGCTTCTACGTCGCAGTTCGTCCCGGCCGTTCGAAGAATACACACTTGAATCTGATTCCGCTTCATGGGCGTCACCCCAAGGCTCCTTTCCACGCCTGCCGAAGCCGCTTCACACCCACGTTTAGAACCTCCCGTCCAGCCACCCCGTGAACGACGAGGGCGTCCTCACATGTCACCCGTCCAATCGCGGCGTAGACGCACCCCTCCAAGACCTTCGCGAAGGCAGCGACGTGCTCTGCAGGAACCTCGAGGAGGAAGCGACTGTTGGACTCTGAGAAGAGAAGCAAGTCGTCCCTGCCGGCGTCAACAGCGGGAACGCGCTTCAAGTCGATGTCCACGCCGCGCCCGCCGGAAAAAGCCATCTCCGCCAACGAGACGCCGAGCCCGCCGTCAGAGAGGTCGTGGCAAGCCCGAACCAAGCCCAAGTCGATGGCCTTGGTAACCGCGTGCATCTGCCGCTTCATGGAGGGCGCATCCACCTGCGGCACGCTGTTTCCGACGCAACCATGGAGACGATAATATTCTGAACCACCTAACTCGGGGAAGGTTTGTCCGACGAGGTAGATCAGGTTGTCAGCCGCCTTCAAGTCCATGGAGACCACGCCGCGGATGTCAGGAACCACGCCCAAACCCGTGATGAGAAGGGAGGGCATCACCGGGCCCAGGGGAGACTCATTGTAGAGGCTGTCCTTCCCCGAGATGAAGGGCACCTCCAGGGCCAGGGAAAAATCGTGGCACGCTTTGACGGCTCGGACCAAGCCGCCTAAGCGATCAGGTTTCTCGGGGTTTCCCCAGCAGAAATTATCCAGAAGCGCGATCCGTCGTCCGCCAACCGCCACGTTGTTGCGTACGGCCTCATCGATACCAGACGCAGCCATCCAATAGGGGTCGATGAGCCCCTGCCGCGGCTTCATGCCGCAGGAAACGGCTATGCCCTTCCACGAGTGGGGGAGAGGCTTGATGACGGCCGCGTTGTTTGGGCCACTAAAGGATCCCTGGAGGGGTTTGAGAACGGTGTTTCCTCGCACTTCGTGGTCATAGGTTCGGATGACCGCTTCTTTACTCGCGATGTTTGGAGCGGAGAGTAGCTGGATGAGGGTGTCGGACAGGTTCTTTGGCGACTGAAGCCTGGGCTCGGGATACGTGGGGGGGGTCCACTGCGAGATCATCTTGATACGCGGCGTTTCAAAGAGGAAGTCCAAGGCGAGGTCAGCGACGCGCACGCCGTCAAAGTCGATTTGCCCAACCCCATCATCGGTGAACCAGCCGATGCACGTGGCTTCACTCTCCTCACCCGTGAACACGGCTAACACCTCCTGAAGACGCCCCGGTCTCACTGAGAGCAGCATGCGTTCCTGCGACTCAGAAATCCAAATCTCCCAGGGATCAATGTGTGCGGTCTTTAAGGGGACCGTGCTCAGATCCACGTGAAAGCCACAGCGATGCCGGTGCGCCATCTCGCACACGGCGCTGGACAAGCCGCCGCCGCCGAGATCCGTGATCCCCGAGGCCAGCTCACGGTCTCTGACCGCGATCACGCCTCGACGAAGCTTTTCTTCTTCGATGGGATTGGCGATTTGCACCGCGGGCCGTGACGCCTCGGACGCCTCGGTTAATTCTACGGAGGCGAAGGTCACGCCGTGGATGCCGTCTCTTCCCGTTCTCCCGCCGACGAGGACGATGGCGTCGCCTGGCTGCGTGTGCTTAACGTACTTCGTAAGGGGCAGAACGCCGATGCAGCCGCAGTAGACGAGGGGATTGCCCACGTAGCCCTCTTCAAAGAAGATGGCCCCGTTGACGGTGGGAAGCCCCATGTTGTTGCCATAATGGCCAATTCCCGAAACGACGCCGCGATAAAGGTATCGTGGGTGCTTGATCCCTTCGGGAAGCCCGTCAAAGGGGTAGTTCAACGGGCCGAAGCACAGGACGTCGGTGCACGCAATGGGTTCCGCCCAAACGCCGAGAACGTCCCGTATCACGCCGCCGGTCCCGGTTGCGGCTCCGCCAAACGGCTCGATGGCTGAGGGGTGATTGTGCGTTTCAACCTTGATCGCGACGCCAAACCCCTCCTCCAATTCGACGATACCTGCGTTGTCCTCGAAGACGGAGAAACACCAGGGACGTCCCAGCGCCTGCGTGGCTTTCATGATGTAGCTTTGAAGGAGGCCCTCTACCAGAACGCGGCCGTCTGGAGACAGGATGGTTCCTTTGAAGATCTTGTGGTAACAGTGTTCAGACCAGGTTTGGCCGATGGTCTGCAGTTCAACGTCGGTGGCGTTTCGTTTTATTCGCGAAAAATAGGCCTGGACCTTCTTCATTTCGTCCACGTTCAAGGCCAAGCCGAGGTCTCGACTGATCTGGTGCAGCTCGTCTTCATCGGCTTCCTGTATGTTGACGGTTAACAGCGCGAATGCGTGCGGGCCTTCGACGTAGAGGCGATGGGTCATTCTGCTTCAACTATATCATACTGGTAATCGTCTTTGACGGGGTTGGCGAGAAGGCGTTGACACATCTCGTCCACCAGCGCCCCTGCCTCGTGACGGGAGTCCGCTTCAAAGACGATCTCGAAGACCTTAACCACCCTGACCTCTTCAACCGCATACCGTAAGTCCCTCAAGCTCTTGGCCGTCGTTTCTCCTTCAGGGTCGGAGTGGCTCTGCTTGAGGCGTACCTCAACACTAGCCCGATACCTCACCTACACTCAACTCCAATGAACTTCAACAGTTCTGCCTCAGGGTTGCCCTCATGGCCTCTTAAGGGTATTGGAACGTCCCCCAAGGACTGAGGATGGTCACCCGATTTTCTCCGTTGGACGCTTCACATCGACCAATTATCTCTGCGGGGAGACCGAAGCTCTGGGGAACACTCAACACGTCCTCAGCGGCTTCAGGGTCGACAATGATCTCGAAGCCGGTGCCCATATTGAAGTTTTCAAACATCGTTCGCCACGCTTCACCCGAGGATTCCTGAATCAAGGGAAAGATCGGGTCGACTTCCAACGGCTTCTTGACGTAGTGGACGCCTTTACCGATTCTGAGGCACTTGGTCTGGCCTCCCCCCGTGTTGTGTACGAGGCCTTTAACATGGGCGCCATAGGCTTCAAGTACCTTCCATATGATGGGGGCGAAGAGCCGGGTCGGGGAAGCAATGGCCTCGCCAGCGGTCATTTCCAGCGCATCGACGTATTGGTCAGGACGAAAGCGTCCCACGTACGGTCCCGCACTGAAGTCTCGGGTTTCGGGATATTGTTCTGACAGTTCCCGTGTGAGGAGAGCATGTCGGGCGAGGGTGATTCCGTTGCACATTATTCCACTGTTCAACGTTTTCTCAAGTTTAGTCGTTCCCCCGCTTCGCAGGCCGATGATGACGTCGCCTTCGACGATCTCCGTTCCGGAAATGACTTGGTTGAGGTTAACCAGTCCAAGCGTCGTTCCCGATAAGTCCATGGTGCGGATGATATCGGCTAAGTCCGCTGTCTCCCCGCCAGCGAATTGCGTGTCCACTCCGTGGGTTCTCAAGAAGTGGAAGCACTCGGCGAAGCCACGGCTCAGGGTTTTGAGGAGCTCCTCCTTGGGGATGGTAAAGGGGTTTAGGGCGATGTAGTCAGCGAAGCTGAGGGGAAAAGCGCCTACACAGATAACGTCGTCGACGTTCATGGCGACCACATCCTGAGCCAGCCCCCTAAAAGCATCGAAGCTTCCAGCTTCTTTCCAATTCAGGTAGGATTGGATGGGCTTGGTGCCAACGCTGTCCGAGTGTAGAACTATTCCGTGGTTGGGGAAGAACCTGGTTTTAGTGACAACGCAGAAGGCTTGGGGATAATGGTTATCAACGAGCCCCTCGAAGTATTCGATTCCCCTCTTTTTCACGTCTACTCCGAGCTTCGCATACTTTGAGCCCAACTCAACGTCTCCACTTTTCGTTGGTGTTTATGCACAGGCTTCCTTAAATCAAGTTCTATCTCTCGACGCTTCAAAGGAGAAAGAAGAAAAAACTTTAAAAGCATAGTTGGTAATAATTTTTTTACCGCTTTATGGTATGGACAACCTCCGAGATATTAGACAGGGATTCGAGGGATTTTCTAGTTTTGTCTAACACTTTGAAACGTTGTTCTCCTGAATGTGATTTATTCAGATGTGGACAAAGGGCCTTAACCTTTCAGGGACAAAGAGCCTACTGTAGATGGGCTGATGATACATGCACCGGTGGAACGTGTAACTACGCCGTTTGTGTCAAGTCAAAACTGTTATCAAACGGGCTGTGTGGATTAAGTATTAAGAGAAGAACTTCGGAAGATTCTGGTCCTGAACTTCTTGAAGAACCACAAATCAAATTGAAGGGAAAAATCCGTCGAAGATTCCGATCCG
>Ga0209427_10006716_pt1 | contig 13086 bp, 10 predicted proteins | sample DeeMarSWOR136_30_FD_187465 | JGI IMG/M metagenome (GOLD analysis project Ga0209427, IMG submission 187465) | Marine sediment microbial communities from White Oak River estuary, North Carolina - WOR-1-36_30 (SPAdes) (version 2) | ecosystem: Environmental > Aquatic > Marine > Intertidal zone >... | reverse complement strand
AGTTTGCCAGATTGCCACGCTCCGCTCGCAACGACGATGTTATTTAAAATATGTGTCGTCGGATGCGAGGCACAGGGTATGCGGCTGTGGTTCTCCACTGCAAATGCCCTGTAACGAAGCAGATGCGGTGAAATCGGCCCGCCCAAAGGGTAAATTATGCCGACATAAAATAAAAATAAAAGCATTTGAGACCGATTGAATGTTCTGCTAGAAGTAAGATCAGCGTAACGAGCAGATATCAATGAAAATTAATATTGGCGTCGGCATAATTTATGAATAAATCAGGTTGACTGTTCTCTCCTTAATTACTATCTTATAGCCAAAAGAAAAAAAAGACTTTTGAGATATTTGCTCATTAAGGATAGAGCGATAAGGAGGAAATGATGAATAACTCCGGAAAAATTGATAAAAAATCCTGTCAATTTAATCGCAGGGAATTTTATAGGATAGTTCCTTGGGCTGCAATCGGAGCATTATCCTTATCAGGCTTATCCTTATCCAGCCTTACAGGAATGTCTTTGAATGATGATAATGCAATTTCATCTTTGAAAGAACAACAATCTAAGGAGGAAGAGATTATGGCCGAAAAAATAAAAGCAGTAGAGGCGAAAGTTAAGAGTGTGAAAGGAGCCTGCAGTTTAGGTCATAAAGTTGGTGATGTGGTGAGGTTTACAGAAACTGGAGTAGAGGGAAAGATTTGTATCCATGCGCTCTACAGTATGATTCCTGCGGTGTTTGCTATGATGTTTGAGTCTCAGTTTCCATGGCTAGAAGACCCAGATAAAAAAACTCACGCCTGTCCGGATGCGTTTAATCCGGTCGTGTTTGAAATTACAAGAATTAGAGAGAAATAGAAAAAGCTAACTGCAAACAAAAAAGGAGGAAGATTTAAAACAAAATAGAGGGAAAGCCTCAGTTTTTTTACGTTTAATTATAAATGCCAAAAAACTTTATATCTCTTTATTACATGATATCCGTCTTCATTTTTTTCTACGGCGTAGATTTTGTTATTTTTCCATGTCCAAGGGCGGATTTTTAGCCGCATTTTCCAAGAGTACCTTCCTTCAGAGTCAAAAATATCAAAAAATAAACGTTCTTTGTTGCCATCCTCGGGCCTTAATACAAACAACTTATCCTCAGCAAAGAAAAGCTTTAAAAAAACAGGCCTATTCTCTGGAACTCTTAGCTGTTGTTTTATCGTCGTTGACCAAAATATTCTCTCTTTTTTATCAAACTGGAATTGTTCATTCAAATAATTTTCAATATCAGGCTTTGAGACTTTGCTTTGCTCATACTCTTTTTCAATCCTCAGGATCTGCTTCCCTTCGGGCGAGAATACTTGAATTTCATATGCTTGAGATTCCCCTATATACACATTGCCTGAGGAATCCAATGTCCAACATAGTTCTTTTTGATAAGGGATACTCAACGCAATTCCTTTTTCCCCCTTACGGAAATGCTGCATAATAGGAACGCTAACGCTATATAAGTTCTTCTTGAAATCAAACCTATCAGAATAAATATTAATAAAATAAGCCCTTGTAATAAAATTCATGCTTGATTCAAGAGAAGTCTTGTCAACCCTGAGGATAATCCCTCCTCGCTGATTAATCCCGATGATCTTTCCAGCAGAGTATTCTTTAAAATTAATAGAACTGACAAAATCCCCTTGCACGTTGAAAATGGATATCCGATTGTTACCTGAATCACAAACATAAATCAGATCTTTATCGTCGATATAAATATCAACGGGATTTAACAACTCGCCAGGACCTTCTCCCTTCCGGCTAAAGACCTTTAAGAAACGGCCTTTTTGATCATAAGCTTTTATGTTTACATCTTCGCTATCTAAAACATAAATATTTCCGCTACTATCTGCATCCATATCCGTGAGAAGATAAAACATATGTTTTTCTTTTCTCTCTTTTTCTCCTAAAGCTAAGTCTTCTTTAAGACTAAAAACAGCATCATCATGAATTGGCTTTTTAGGATTCTTAACGACTTTTACTCCATACTCCTCTTCAATTGTCCCTTTCCATGCAGTCTTTTTCTCTCTGAAGGAGATTGTCATAATCAATACAATAAATAGCACGGCCAAAATAAATTTAATAAAGGCTCTCACATTCTCCTCCCGGGAATATCTATGTCTTTTTGGGCTGCGATTATTTTCACCTTCTTTCTTTCAAATTTTACCTGCCGAAACACATAGAATCTATATATCAGGAAAAAATGGATGTCAAATGTAAAAAGCTGGTGTTTAATAATTTTACAAGCGTGTACAATTCGAGCAAAAAAATATCCACTAATCTTAGAAAAAATAAGGGCAGTTCCCAATTTTCTTTTGGTTCACTATTGTGGCCTATTTATTGCAGTTGTATAATAGAAAATATAGAGAGCAGTACTTGAGTCGTGCAGGGAAGATATGGTAAAGATTCCAGGAAAATCATCCTTTCTCTAGAATTGCCCAGAAGGAGATCTGGTTGAAAAAAGCCCTTGTTTTACTTTTTATGGCAGTCATAGCATTAATCTCGCTTCTTTATGGATTTAAAGAAAAACAACAATTGTTCCCGCCGGAAAAGCACGAGGTCGAAGTTCGTCTGGTCATAGTTGACATTATTGTTACCAAAGACGGAGAGTTCGTCAAAGACTTAACCAAGGACGATTTTGAACTTTTTGAGGATGGGATAAGAGTCCCTATAAATTCCTTTGAACTTGTAAGCTTCGATAAGAAAGATTTGAAACTCCCAGAAGAGATGACAGAGGGAACATTGTCCGCTCTTCCCCAAAATAGGATTGTTGTCATATTTGACGCCATCAATTCCTGGCGAAGAGAAATCATAAAAGGAAGCGAGAAAATCATCGAGGAGCTGGTTTCTATCGCAAAACTCGGGAATGAAGTTATGGTTCTCCAGCTTAGAGAAAGAAAGGGGATAGAGATTATCCAACCCTTTACCCTGAATGAAGAGCTTATTAAAAATTCTGTTGAAAAAGCCGCGGGAAGTATTTGGAAACTAGACACAGTTATCGATCCTTCATATAAAGCCCAGGTTGGAAGCGAAAGCAGGGCCGGCAGTCCGCAGGAAATCTTGAGGCAGCAAGAAACCGACAATCCGTTTGAGAATATATATGCCGAGGATATGCAGAGAATATATCACATGAATACAGAAATGAGGAGGTTTGAAAAGACAATGGGGGGAATTTTAGGCGCATGTAACATTATCAAAAGCCTACCCGGAAGAAAATACATGCTGCTCATAAGTGCAGGCATTCCTGATCTTTCCCCACCTGATATGTTTCCCAACATCCTCAGCGGCATTCTTACAGAGAGATTAGATGATGCCTACCGGAATAAAAGTTTCGGGAAAAAGGAAGACATAAAAATATTCGATCCTTTTAATATACTAGATAAAAAAGTATTTAAGGATGGAGCAGAGGTCATCACAGAATTAATTCGTTTTGCCAACGCTCACAACATCTCTATCTACTCTTTAGACTGCGGTACATATGTTAAACGGCTCCATTCAGGCACTTCAGCAGAATCTTACCAGAAAAACGAAATGGCTCGAATCTTATTCAGTGAAGGAGATAACATAAGGAAAGTCCAGAATTTAAGGTGGATATCTGAAGACACCGGTGCTGATTCACTGCGGGGAGCCGATAAATTTGAAGAGTTTCGCAGAGTCATAAGCAGAGATCTAACTTATTATTATCAACTGAGTTTCTATGCCCGAAGAAATAAAGCGGATGATAAATACCATAAGATAGACGTCAGCGTTAAACGTCCCGATGTTGATACTAGATTCAGAAAAGGCTACACGGATTATTCAAAAAAAGAGACAAATAAGATGCTTCTTATCACAGCTTTTTATAACCCATCCCTGTACAGAGAATTACCATTTGAAGCAGAGCTCATTCCTTTCCTTACAGAATCGGGAAAATATGAGCCCTGGATGAATATCGCGCTACCCGCAAAGGAGTTATTCAGGGATAGATTCGTTGAGTATGCGCCTAAATTATTTAATCTTCATGTCTGGATTAAAGATAAAAATAATGGTGAAAAGGGGTATGGAGGCAAAATCAATATTGAATTAAACATCAATCCTTCCTTCCTGGATTTCATAAAGAACATTGACTATCTAAGCTATCACTTTAAAGGTCCAGAGTTTAATTTCGGCCAGCATGAATATCAAACTATTTTTGCTCTTTTTGACCCCCAAACGAATGAGATCGGAACATCGGAATCGTCTCTCTTTGCTCCTGTGCTCAGAAACAACGATGAGCGCCTGATCATAAACTGTGTTTTAGGTGATACAGTTTCGAATTCTAAAAAAGTTAAAAAGACCTTTTCGCTCTCCAATAAGGATGGAAGTCTTGAGTATGACCAGATCAAATTTTTCCCGAAGGTGACAAACCAATTCAAAAAATGGGAAGGTGCTTCTGTGTTCATGCAGCTTTATCTTCCCCAAGGAAAAACAAAGATACAGCCAGAATTCCTGCTTCTTGGTGAAGATAGGAGCCTTCGTCCTCTTCCGAAAGTGCTGCTTCGAGAATCCTGGAATGAGAAATTGAATGTCTGGAGCTCGATCTTCAAGCTTGATCTCGAGCAGGGAACTCTTGGAGAAAATTCTTTGTACGTAGAAATTCCTGAACCTGAAGAAGGAGCCGTATTAAGTAAAGAAATGAAACTGACTATAATACGCTAGGAGCTTTGGGAATAGAAGTTATCATAAATGATTTTTATCCTGCCTGGAGCTAGCTCTCCTGAGCGAATCATTCTTATCAAGAAATCGCGGAATTTCTCGCCTTTTTGATTGAAGTTTTTCTTTTTCATAACACTGTAAAGGGCTACAGCAAAAACATGCATCCCCTCATCAGCTTCTTGCCATCTCTTATGCGCGTCGACTTCAATCTCTAGTTTTTCATTTATTATCTGTTCGAGCGCTTGAACACAATCCTCTTCGATAAAAGTCTCAAAGGAATTGTAGCCGTAAGAAGGATTGTGATTCAAAACTTTATCCATTAAAAAGTCATCCTTTTTCAAGAGATAAATGACTTTTTTCAGCTCATTATCGGAAGCTAAATCATAGGGCGAATGCATCATTTCGTGAATGGCGTTCCTCAATACAACCTCTAAGGGCCAGGCTACATTTGTCAGATAGCGGGTTCCTGTAATTTTAATTCCATGAGGCCTGGAGAAATAGAGAATATAAGCAGTTATCTTATGCGAAGGGAGCTTGAAGCCTAAATGGGCTTCCACTTCGCCTGTGATATTATATTTTGGCAGTTCTCCACGAATTAGCCTTATTGTCTCATTGACTTTGGGAAGAATGTATTTTTTCCAGTAGGATTCAAACTGAATCTCCTTAAGGAATATCAAAACTGTTTTCAAATCATTTCGAACTGATTCAAACAGACGCCAGCCGCCATCCGTGTAGTAAGGAGTTTTTTTTAGATTTAAATGCATGGAATCGCTATTCTGTATTGTCATCAACATATCATCTATTGTCTTGTCGTCAACGGCTGAGAAATAGAGACAAAAAAAGGCAGAAATGATGCCTCGCTTCTCGTCCTTTATTTTTCTTTTTAGGTTGGATAAAGCCTTTTTCACCGGCTTTTTGAGCGTTTTTTCGAATTCCTCATATTCAGACTGATAGTGTCGCAGGTAGAATGAGTCTGCCGTCAATGTATTCAGGAAGCAAAGCGCATCGTATTTAAGGGAAGGTTCGATCTGCCAGTCTGTTAAATAGTGTACCCGAATCTCTTCCTGATTCGATTCTTTGTATGTGTCTGTCCCGGTATGGCCCGTCAATATCACTGGGGCTAAACAGCAGAAGATGATTATAGACGATAATCGTGGTAAGGCATCTAAAGATCTCATATTCTAGCCGTAGGCTGCATTAACGCTAACTTAAGAAGTCTTACCTCCTATAATTCATCTTTTTTCAGTGTATCGTAAATTATTTGCTGAAGATTCTTTACAAACTCCACTTTTTCAGATTTTGAAGGATTAGCGTTTTTGAAAAATAATGGGGGCAAAAACTCAACAGTAAGACAAGGCTTCTGGTAGTTTTTTATCTTGAACAAATTCAGAAGCCACCTTATAGCCTTATAAACAAAGATTCTATCAGCCACGTAGTGCCAATAAGTTTTTTGGCAGACCATCGGTTTTTCCTTTACAACACCAGGCACGATTTTCACTACCTTTCCCCGCCTATAAAGCCAGCTTGCCAGTGTAGGTACTACTGTATTGTAAACTGGATTCTCAACTGTCTCATAAGTCTTGCCTGCACTCGGCGCGATCGCGAGAGGAATATCATCTTCCAGGGTCCTTATGCATTTATCCAAAGCTTGCTTATTAATTTTTTGCTTCCTGAGCTTCTCCTCCTCTGTGGTAGGCTCATTTAGCTCTACGCCTATTGAGCCATATCTGTTTGTCTGAGCAATCACCCACCGTGCTAGATAATGGATGAATTTTGCGCAGAAGAGTTTTGCCAAGCGATTCTTCTTTATCTTTTTTTGTACCCGTTGAGGAAAAATGGCATCCTCGATATCTCTTCTTAGCGTAGGCAAGTATTTCTCATGTGTAAGGGTTATATCACCTAAGCCCCTTATATTGGGTTTTGATGGAGCAGCCACCATCAAAAAGAATCCTTCAGTTCGTCGGGTTATATGATTGTGGGCATAGATTATTGGTCCTTCTGCGGGAATATTTTCCAATCCAACAGCCTTTGGCTTGGGACAAATAGGAATTGTCCTTACCAAGCTTCTCAGAGTATTGTATGAGAAAGTTATCATCTGTCAGATAAGAAAATCCTTTTTATTTTTAAACCTTAAAAGTATATGCTCATCATCAATCTTCCCCTTTTTTTATTTTACTTTTTTTTTCTTGATATTTCTACCGATAATTTAAGTTACCCCAATTTAGAGGCCTATTGAAATTTATAGAAGGCTTTGGAAAATAGCCTCGCTCCCCTTCAGATTTTTAACGTCATTCTACATTCGCTCTTCTCGGCGGCCTGGGGTCAGGCCTTGCCATTGGGAGAAGATATTTTTCCCGCATTCTTGCCCTTATGGCATTCCGTATGATAAGGCTTGACCCCCTCGCCGCCCGACTCAGTCGGGTACCCTCGCCTGGCGAAGGCTGTATGGTGAAAAAACCGTGAGAAAGGCTGAGCGGGCGTTGCGAGGAGGGTAAGGTTGGTATTTAAAAAGGATAATATTTGTAAAGGTCAGTATTTAGAAGGGATAATAATTGTAAGGAGTAGTAAATATGAGGGATTAAACATTAAATTTAATAGATGCCGCTTGCTGGGTATGTGCTTTAAAGCAAAAAAAAAGAGATTCGATTATCTGTTTCTTTTTATATTAGGCAATTTCCAGACGTCAACTTCCTCGATCGCACCAAATACATTTTTGAAGATGAGCTTCGCGATTTTTTCCTCCTCACCCTGTTTTTGCTCAAAAATCACTACTTTCCTGAGGAATCCCTTGTGTTCAAAATATTCTTTCGCTCTTATGCTTGCTTCTCTCCAAGAATAAGCCTCTTTATCTTTAAAGACAGGGGACTCGGATGTTTCATTAAATCCCTTGATAAAAAATTTCTTCTCCATTCATTCCTCCTCTCTAATTTACGAGCTGCAAAACCTTGCACTTACTTTCCATGCATATAATTTAGTCGATATAACTCGGTAAAAATTGCATTGACGATCTTTTTCCTGCCTGGAGTCGCAAGGGGGATGCGCTATAGATTGCCTATCACATACGAAAAAATAATGTTTTTATAAATTCGGAGTTTCGTTTCTTGAGTTATGATGACTCTCCTTATCTTTTGCTAAATTTGTACCTTGGAGCTACAATGGGACAGAAAAAACTACAGGAGGAAGTCATGAAGCGAGTTTTCGTTTTTACATCCTTGCTGTTGGCATTTCTTATATTCTTGGCCTGCACATCACAACAGGACCAAGAAGAGGACTCTCCTCTTCTGAGCCTAGAGCGTATTTTCAGCTCCAAGGAGTTCACGACCGAGCATCTCGGTCCCACTCGTTGGCTGAAGTACAGGAATGCTTATACGGTTCTGGAATCTTCAGAGTTAGGCCTGGACGTCAAGGACGTTGTCCTGTATGATCCTGAGACCGGAGAACGTGAAATTCTTGTGCCAGCCAGCCGGCTCACCCCTCTGGGGAAGTCAAAACCTCTTTCAATCGATAATTATGATTGGTCTTCGGATGGAAAAAAGCTCCTTATCTTCACCAACACAAAACGCGTTTGGCGTCAGAACACCCGAGGAGACTACTGGATTCTTGATTTAGACTACTGGGGCTTACATAAGCTTGGAGGAGGCGCAGAACCTTCAACACTCATGTTTGCCAAGTTTTCCCCTGATGGCGATCGAGTCGGATATGTCAGCAAAAACAACATCTATGTGGAAGACCTGAAAAACCATCGGATAGAGCAGTTAACAAAGGATGGCTCTCAATCAATAATCAACGGGACTTTTGACTGGGTTTATGAAGAGGAATTATCACTCAGGGACGGGTATCGATGGAGCCCGGATGGAAGATGGATAGCTTACTGGCAGCTTAATACCGAAGGAGTAAAGACTTTTTATCTAATCAACAATACTGATTCACTCTACCCTAGGCTTATCCCCATCCAGTATCCCAAAGTCGGGGAGACCAACTCTGCGAGCCGTATCGGAGTGGTGAGTGCCGGAGGAGGGGAGACCCGCTGGTTTGAATTGCCCGGAGACCCGCGAAACCATTATATTGCCCGGATGGATTGGGCGGATAACTCGAGAGATGTCTGTTTCCAGCGCCTTAACCGTCTCCAGAATACCAACTGGGTGATGCTGGGCGATATTCAGACCGGAAGAGTACGGACAATTCTGACTGAACAAGATGATGCCTGGGTCGATGTAGGGAATGACCTGCATTGGCTGGATAAGGGAAGACGCTTCATATGGGTAAGTGAACGCGATGGCTGGAGGCACATTTATATAGCTTCACGGGATTGGAAGCAAGTTGGGCTTCTAACTCCTGGCGAATACGACATAGTCAGTCTGCAGAGTGTTGATGAGGATGGAGGCTGGGTGCATTTTACAGCTTCACCTGATAATCCCACACAACGCTATCTTTACAGGGTGCCGTTAGACGGCTCAGGTCAGGCTGAACGAATAACGCCTTCTAATCAAAGCGGCACAAACAGCTATCGGATTTCCCCTGATTCACGCTGGGCTTTTCACACCTTCTCCGCATTTGATGAACCACCAGTGACTACACTTGTGCGTCTGCCTGACCATGAAGTGGTTCGCACTTTAGTTGATAATTCTGGGCTGCGCAAGAAAATCGGCATTCTCAAAAGACGGCCTGTCGAATTTTTCCGGGTAGAAATAGAGAAAGGAATCGAACTTGATGGGTGGTGTATGAAACCTCCTGATTTTGATCCTGGAAAACGCTATCCTTTACTCTTTTTTGTTTATGGCGAGCCCGCCGGGACCACTGTTGTGGATAGATGGGGCGAAAACCGCTACCTTTGGCATCTTATGCTGTGCCAGCAGGGCTATTTGGTCATGAGCGTGGATAATCGAGGGACAAGAGTACCGAGGGGACGGGAATGGCGGAAAAGCATATACCGCCAGATTGGAATTCTTGCTTCTGCTGACCAGGCTGCAGCAACAAGGGCTATAATTAAACGATGGCCTTATGTGGATCCAGGCCGCATCGGGATTTGGGGCTGGAGTGGAGGAGGCTCCATGAGTCTTAATGCCTTATTCAGGTTCCCGGAGCTCTATAAGACAGCCATGGCCATAGCCTTTGTCAGTAACCAGCGCTACTATGACACGATTTATCAGGAGAGATACATGGGGCTTCCCGATGATAATGATGAAGGTTTCAAGAACGGCTCCCCGATTACCTTTGCCCATCAACTGGAAGGGAACTTGCTTCTTGTTCATGGAACAGGGGATGATAATGTCCATTATCAGAACTTCGAGGTTCTTGTGAACGAATTGATCAAGCATAATAAAAAATTCACCATGATGTCCTACCCGAACCGAACTCATGGAATCAAAGAAGGGGAAAACACAACCCGCCATCTTTATGAATTGTTGACAAGATATTTAAAAGAGAACTTGCCACCAGGGCCGGCATCGGAATAAAAGAGAAAATGGGAAAAAGAAAACGGGAAAAGTTCTCATTAAATATAAAGAATTACAGCAAGGCATAGAGGTTAAAGAGGAGGCTTGCCATAAAGTTGAGACTTGTGGAAAAGAAGAAAAGATGATTTTGTAAATTTTTTTTTCAAATTTTGACAACAAATTTTTCCTCTGCTATAGTTCTAAAGCGATTATATCTTCGGTTCATCAAGGATGATAAATATTATCTTTTTTTGCCTTGAAAGACTGATTCCTCTGGACGGGAAGGCATGCTTTTCATTTACTGATATAGGGAGATACCTAATCTATACATAGTGAGGTGAAAAGAGCCTTATGAACTTAGAAAACATAATCCCCATCATCATAGCCTTCGTGACCGCTTTTTTACTCCCATTTTTTCTTTCCAAACGAAAGAAAGAAGGCCACAAAAAGTTCGAAGAGTTTCGTCGCCATCTGCTTGGAATAGGGGTAAGATTTTTTGAGTTGGACAAAGAGAGCGAGCAGGCAAAGATAGGAAAAAAGATCTCCAGGGCGCAGAAATCTGAAGGTGTTGTTGCTCTGGAGGAAAGAAATATTGATTTTATTATTGTTGCCAGTGTAGCCAGCCAATACGGTGTTAATTATTTCATCGAATATCTGGTAAAAAGCACCTTCCATTTGAGAGAAGAATCCCTGAAAAAGACGAAGATAGTGAAAAAGAAAGGCTCACTTTTCGGGAATAAGGTGGTGGATATAGTATGGAAAGGAGACCAGTATCTGGCTCAAAAGCTTAACCTGGATTATGAGCTCAAGCACCGGTTACTGCAAGCTGGCTTGAATAAATTCAAAGGCAGCATTCTGATTATTCCTGAGCGCAAGCATGGATACACCAGGATAAAAACCAATTTTAATCTTCCTTCCCCAGATATGTTCTATGCGATTGATTCTGTTGCTAAATACTTAAAGTCCGGAATATAGTCCAACAGCTGGCAATAAATCCAATAAAACTAAAATAAATGAATATATTTGTAACTGGCAATCCAAGAAGCGGCAAATCAACCTTGATACAAAGATTATTGGATGAAATTTCCGATAAAAATGTCTCTGGCTTTATAACTCCTGAGATAAGAGTTAATGATACTAGACAGGGTTTTAAAATAATTGATTTGGCTTCAAAAGAGGAAGAGATTTTAGCCTCTCTTAATATAAAGAACGGGCCTAGCGTATCAAGATACAGGGTCAACGTAGAAGGCATTGACGCCATCATGGACAAGTTTTTAGAGAGCTATGACAGCTCAGAATATGTGATAATAGATGAGATTGGGATGATGGAATTTTATTCAAAAAAGTTTAGGGAAACTGTTAGAATTGTGCTTGACTCTGACAAGAAGGTAGTAGCAACTTTGTCCAAGAGATTTGTAAAAAAATATAAAGATGAAGGGCAAATATACACTTTGACACGGGAAAATTTTGATGATGTCTGTGATAAGGTCTTGAGGCAAATAAAATGATAAAACTAGACTATGAAAAGGCCTTCTCTAATCTTCTTCTCTTTTTCTAACCATCTGGGGAAGACCCAGTCGAGGATGTCTTTCATTCCTTGTTTCTCGATATCTTTTATCTTCAGTCCGACTTCCATCTTGTTCTTTACGTGTTTACTCCAGATCACTTGTCCAGTTAACGAGGTTATCAATTGTTTGTGGGGGATATAAAGAACTACTTCTGTTTCAGAACCCGGATTGGGTTCAACAAAATTAACGCTCAGCTTTAAGCCTTCATTAGAGAAATCGAGAACTGTTGCTCCCTCAACTAAATTACTTTTACCTTCTAATTCCACTAATTCCGAAGGAATCGAGCAATAAAACCGTAGAAACTTTCTTCTTTCGTGATTACTGATAACTAGATTATTCATAGGACTTAACTCCATTATATTTAGTCGGTTATACGCTGTAAAAGTTGATAGATAGATATTGAAAAGCGGCGACGTAGATGTGCTGTTCTTCTGTTTCAAAACTTATTAAGTTTATAAACAGCGAAGAAGGGATCGCATGGATTGAATATCTTTTTTTTTAACGCGCTTGAATCCAGACTTTTCTTGTGATAGAAATTATGGAAAAATTAACTAGGAGAAGAATAAGATAAGACTTAAAAAGATTACTCGCAGAGATTTTTTAGGGAAGAGCCTAAAAGTAGCAGCAGGGGCCGCTGCTGGCTCTATAGCTCTAGAAAAGCTTGGGTGTTCTCCAAAGGAGATGAGGCCGGAAGAGAAACCAACCAGACTGGATGAGATTGAGGTCAGGGGTGAGAAATTAGAGAATGTTCGGCGGCGCTTGGTGAAGCCGAATATTTACACTTGGGAAGACGTTCGCCATGTCTGGGGAGTGAAAGAGATATAGAACTGAGAAAATGGGGCCTGGCCCCATTTATTACAGGAAATAAGGAGGTTTTCATGAGCATATCTCGACGTCATTTTATTAGAAATGTTGGATTAGGCTTAACAGGCCTTGGTTTAGGAACAAAACGTCTTGCTTATTCTTCTCTAGGCGGAAAAAATGATTCAGAAAAGTTGCTCGTTATAAATCCCGACCACCCTGAAGCAGCAACATACGACCGTCTTCCTCTTAGCTGGTATAAAGGGACCGTAAAGCGTTTAAAGGAAAAGGTGGCTGAAAAGGGATGCGATGCGATTCTGCTTCAAAATCGGTGGAATCTTGTCTATTTTACAGGGCTCTTTCACAGCACTACGGAAAGACCTTTTTATGTTTTATTCCCGGTTAAAGAGGACTCAATCTACTGGTATCATCCTGGTTTGGACAGGGATTTAGTGACCTCTTGGTGGAGCACAGAAAATGAGTATTATTTTGATTTTCTTCATGCTGAAGGAGGGTTTCCCAACCTAGGAAAGGTTGTTCAAGGGGAAACAGTTGACCTTTTTGAATGGTTGCTTAACGGAC
>Ga0209427_10006710_pt1 | contig 13093 bp, 14 predicted proteins | sample DeeMarSWOR136_30_FD_187465 | JGI IMG/M metagenome (GOLD analysis project Ga0209427, IMG submission 187465) | Marine sediment microbial communities from White Oak River estuary, North Carolina - WOR-1-36_30 (SPAdes) (version 2) | ecosystem: Environmental > Aquatic > Marine > Intertidal zone >... | reverse complement strand
GGTTGCGCAACCAAAGCAAACACGCCTAAAATATTCGCTAAAAGCATTGCGAATAGGAGGATCGTTTTTGATTGCTCTTTAGTTAATTTGAAAAATCGATTACTTCTTAAAAACAACAGGATGAAGTCTCGGACAATGAAATATGTTGAAAAAATGAATAGCACGATTGCAAAATAAACCGTCAAATTTTTTATGGTGACTGGATAATTTACCGAGCCTCGAAATCGAAATATGAAATGAATCAGTTCATAAAATCCTAAAGTTATGAAGGAAGATAATATGATCACGCTAACTCGAGCCAGAGCCAATTTGCATCTTGAGAGAGGGAGATGCACGAAATAATATTCCCTAATTTCTTTATTTCTGATCATTATCCAATAAAGCCCGATCCAAAACATGGGGACGATGATATAAAAATTGGGCAGATCATCCAGCATTGCTTCAAGAATGCAAATTGGGATAACAAATGAAAGTGCACCCAGAAATGCAAATTTATTATAATCGAATTCTGCTTTGAAAATTTTGAACATTTTTTTGCTCCATTCAACTCATAGCACGCGGATGACGCTGATTTTCAAGGATTTTTTTAGCTATCAGCATACAGCTCTCAGCTTTCAGCCAGAAAAGCAGAAGGCTGAGGGCTAATCGCTAAAAGCATTTTTATCAAATCAGCGCGAATCCGTGTCATCAGCGTCATCCGCGTTCCAATTTATTATTCAATATATGACTTCCGCCGATTGAAAGTAAATATTGTGATAAATGAAAGCACCAAAACCATTCTCAAAAAACGAATCCCGCCTGAGCTGCCTGAGAATGGATTGATATTTTTAATAAAATCAATAATTGTCATTAATTGACCTGGGGACGATCCCGCTTCATTCGTCTGTTTAATGACAACAATCCCCAATACCATAAACATGGCCACAACCAAAACTCCCAGCATCACAATGAATCTTCCATACTTTTTAAATAAAGATGTGAAGATGTCGTTGAAAATAAAGTACAATGAAAAAAGAAAAATACTCATCCCTACCATAACCGATATTCGTTGATATGGGAATGAAATCTGGCGCTGAAACAATAGATGTGAAATGAACATAACTCCAATCGCCAGAATTGCTAAAACATAAACGGTGAAAATCCGTGAACCAGCCAGCTCACGAGCCGACAAAGGCAGGCGAAAATGCAATCGATTTCGTTTTTCCCTGGCTCGATATGTTACGAATGAATTCATCATCATAAATGTCATCAAGAAAATCATGAATTCGGCGTTGCCTGGAGAGATGGATATGTTATAAATAAATACAAAAAAGATGATTCCTAAAAATAATAGGATTGAATTCTTTTGATATTCCAGGTCTGATTTAATTACTTTCCACATGATTCGCTCCATTAAATTATATGGAGTAAATTGACTGCGTCAATTTATGCTTTCATACAGTGAAAGCACTCCAAAAATTTTACTAAGTATACGTCTTCCTCCGTCCAAAAACTAAAACACTCAAAATAGTCATCATAATCCCAATTAATAAGCTTACAACAGCGCCAATATAATTTGAGGTGACACTCGAAAAGTCATCTTTGTATGGCAATAAAAGATTTTTAAAAATATTCCAGGACTGCTCATCCACGCCAAACAAAAAGAATACGACATAGCCGATAAAAACTGCCAGCAAAAAAAGAAAGCCAAGAATCACTTTTTGCTTTACACCAGTCAAAGTATATAAAAGATCATAATATATGAAAATTATCGAGTTCGCCAGGAGAACTAAGCCTGTGAATGACAAAGTATCCCAGATTAAAATATCCGCTTGATAGGGGCGAATCACGGAAGTCCCTAACCAGTACATAGCAAGGAAACTCAACCAGATGAGAATTATAAAAAGAAGTCTCGTTAAACCGATTTTCCATTGCTTCAGCGGCAGCAACGTAATGAAGCGATGGCGTTTCTCCTTGGCGATTATGAAAGATTTAGACAGGAAAATAATTCCAGTCATAGACGCCATTACCGTCCTCACTCCCTGCATATCATGCACATTATGATGCCAGCCTTGCGACACATTGGCGATAACTGCCACCAGAACAATGGCATAAGGAAAAATGAAAACGAATTTTTGATATTTAAAATCTGCTTTTATAATTTTCCACATTTTGATCTTCCATATAATATTTTGACTGGATTTGCAGGATAGAGTCCTGTCTATCCTGTTAATCATGTTAATCCTGTCAAATCACTCCGTATATGTTTTTCGTTTTGAAAAAATATATAAACTAATGCCAGCTAAAATAATCCCACACAAGTTAAAAAACAGAGCTCCCCTGAATGTGTTGATGAAGCTTGAGAAGTTTTTCTTAACTAATACAAGATCACTCGACAGCGAAATGCTATCTGCCGATACAACAAACAGCATGAATAAAAGATAGCCAGCCAGAATCATCAAGGCGTAAACGATTACCAAAACGACCTTTTGGGACTTTGCCTGAAAACAGTAGCTCAAATCTCGATAAATAAAAGGGGCTGCATTCAAAACCAATACAAAGCCTGTTAAAGACAATAAATCCCACAATATTTTCAGATCGAAAATCGATGGTCGCATGACAAAAGCAAAAAGTAGCAGAAATAACAAACTGAACCAGAATGCCATGATTTGTAACACCCGTGAAATGCCAAGCTGCCAGATGTTCAGCGCTAAAATATGATGAAATCGATCCCGTTTCTCCCTGTGCAATTTTATAATGCTGAATAAGAACAGCATGGCAGTTGTTGCCATTAAAACTGCCCGAAGGGCGGGAAAGCTATTGTCCAATTCCTGCCATCCCTGGACGACAAAAGAAACGTACACAGATAAAAAAATCAAATAGCTGATAATTAAAATAATTTTGTTATATTGAAGTTGTGCCTTTAAAATTTTCCACATTTCAATTCTCCCTCAGGCAAGATAGGACTTACGACGAATAAATAGCGTGTAACTCAAATAGAACATTACCAGACAAGCCAGGTTAAATATCAGTGCATCGAGTGGCGATTTGGCAAAGTTCGATCCCATGATAAAAGCAGTCCGAAGGAATCCCAGGTAAAGTGCCAGGGCTAATCCAATGAGAATAATTGCAATGATGCCAAGAAAAATGAACCTGTATTTCTTCGTATTGAAAAAGCCCAGCTCGGTATAAATGATAAAAATATTGATCACACTGAGAATGAAGCCATTGGCAACCAGAATGCTCCAGAAATAGGAATTATCCGTTCCGAAATAGGTGCTGAAAAAGTGACTGAACAGAATCACTAAAAATCCGAGTTGAAAAGCGACCACAAACACCATTCGAATAAATGCCAGTTTTTTGATCGGAAGTGGCAGCAACGAGTGGAAGCGATCCCGCTTTTCTTTGTCGCTTTCTGATCCCATGATACCGATGGCGATGAAAAATATAATCATCGAGCTGGCGATCTGTGTGTAAAACTCACCAATTTGAATGATGAGTGCCAGCACATAAGCGATCAAAAATCCGAATTTATTGTATGATAGTTCTGCTTTTAAGATTTCCCACATTTTTAACCTCGATTTGGTGTGTTAAAAAAATCTCACAATGAGCAACGGAGTTAATAGATACACACAGAGAATTTCTTAAGATATTATTTGACGGTTACAAAACTCCGCTTTAAGCTTGCTTGCTCCGCTTCTCTTTGTAAGAGAATTCATTTTGTGAAGTTATATTCTTTGATTCACTTTCACACCCTTTAAAATCTGCACCGCAATTTCATCAATGGTCATACGATTTTCTTGAATATTCTCAGCGCCCAATTCCCTTAATTGCTTCAATGTCTTTTCAAAATCCGCACTGATTACCTGATGATCTTTACCATCTTTTAAATGACTAACAGTTGCTTCAAATTTCAAATCTGGTTTTTCCAGACGAAAACTAATTTTTCGCCAGGCATCGGTCAAATCATCTTTGGCGGACCGTTGGAGAATTTTGCCCTCGTGTAGGAATGCCAGCTCATCTGCCAATCGACTAATGTCGGACAAGATATGGGTGGAGTAAAAAATCGCACGCTCGCCGCTTTCCAGCACTTCAAATAATACGTCCAGAACTTCGGTGCGAACCACGGGATCCAAGCCAGAGGTCGGTTCATCCAACAGTAATAATTTGGGTGAATGTGCCAGTGCCGAGATCAACGATAATTTCACCCGATTTCCGCCTGATAATTCTTTGGCTTTTTTGTTCAATGGCAATTCGAATCGCTGGGCGAATTTTGCCACGAGGTCATCTGACCAATCAGGATAAAACTGGGACAGGAATTTGAGATTTTTTGCGGCAGTCCAGTTTTCATAAAAGACATGAATATCACCCACGTATCCAATATCAAATTTCCAATCAGGTTTATTCGGATTATTGGTTCGCCCGAAAACCTTCATCTCGCCGCTATCCGCCTTCACAAGTCCGACAAGGCAATGCATGGTCGTGGTTTTTCCAGAACCATTTGGCCCAATGTAGCCGAGGACAACGCCTGGCTCTAAGTCAAAGCTTAAGGGACCCAACTGAAATTCAGGGTAGGTTTTTACTACATTTTTGAATTCAAAGGCTTTCATTATTTTTATCTCCTTTGTTATAGATTTTATTAAGTAAGTTTTGTAGTTTTATAAAAAAATTTAATTAACGGTGCAAAATTCCAAATAACAATCGCCAAATTCCAAATAAATTTCAAATTTCAATGACCAAAAACGGATGGTGTTTGAGATTTGGAATTTTAATATTGGAATTTATTTGGAATTTGTTATTTGGCGTTTGGAATTTCATTGATAGTCTCTTTATTTTTACTAATATGCTTTATAATAATCTCAACAATTTTGATAACATCCGAGGAAGAAAGTCCTTCCTCCAATGCCGCCAGGATCGGTCGCTCTAAATTTTCCATCAAACGCTCCTTTGCCATATCTTTTTTCTCATCCTTTCTGAGTTGAGAGACAAAAAATCCTTTGCCACGTCGGGAATGAATCAGGTTTTCCCGCAGCAATTGTTCGTAGGCTCGTTGTACGGTAATAACGCTGACATGTTGCTGCCTTGCCATTTCCCTGATCGAGGGGAGACTAGAACTCGCCTGCAGCTCACCCGCTAAAATTTTCGCCCGAATTTGACGTGAAATCTGCGCCTGCAGCGGTTCGTCGGATAGGTCGGTTAGGTTTAGGATCATTTTCATACCTTTTCTAATTGTCAATTGTCAATTGACAATTGTCAATTGACAATTAAAAAAAACAACTGCTTATTTCTTTTTTCCTACGGTAGAAATACTTGAAGCCATAATCTTGCACAACTCAGAACATTCGTTGGCTATTGGTTGCACTTCTTCTAATGGTAACATTTTACTTCGTTTAATAATCTCCAGCCAAATTTTTGATTCATTCAACTCTTTCAACACAATCCCCAGCTTATGCACAAAATCCTTCGCACTCTCCGCTCCTCTCGCTTCGCCATAATTTGGTGCTCCCGATGTGCCACAGCGAGGCAACTGTCCCGCTACATGGTTCCCTGCTCTCGTCTTCGGCAGCCTCGAACACAATTTAATAATTTCAACTGCAAAATTAATCTGTCGCTCTTGAATATCATCTCCTTTTACCATGTGAAACTCCTTTAGAATAAAATTAATTCATTAACAATTTTCAATTGACCATTCACAATTGACAATTAAATTTTTCTAAAATTCATTTTTGGTTACCAATTTTAAGAACCAAAATCGTCCGATCGTCTTGCAGAGCTTCATCATTATTAAAATCATTCAAATCATCAAGAATTTCATCAACAATTTTCTGGGACGATAAATGACGGGTTTGTGCCAATAAGTCATTCAGCCTTTCTTCGCCATACTGTTCTTTAGCATCATCCATTGTTTCGGTCACGCCATCGGTGTAAAAAAGAACCACATCGTTAGGAGAAAGACTGATAGTTCCTGTATTATAATTTGCTTTTTCGATTAATCCGAGGGCAGGTCCGCCCTGGCAGAGTGTTTCAAATTGTCCACTGTTTCGAAGCCAAATTGGATAATTATGTCCCGCAGTGGCATATTCAAACTGGTTATTTGATTGGTCATAAACACCATAAAACAACGTGACAAATTTATCCTTTGGCGTGTAGCGCACCACCATTTTATTCACATTTTCAAGAATCTGTTGAATTTCGTTCCCGTTATTGATTTCACTTTTCATCATGGCTTGAATTTGAGAGATAAGCATGGCGGCAGGAAGTCCTTTGCCACAGCCATCAGCGATGATCAAGCCAAATCGGTTTTCATTAATTGGAACGAAATCATAGAAGTCACCACCAATGGTTCGGGATGGCTTCGAATACGCCGCCAGAGAAAAATGCTCGTTATCGGGCAATTCTTTGGGCAACAAATCTGCCTGAATCTGTCGCGCCATATTCAGCTCTTCATCCATGCGACGCTTCTCCAGCGCTTCGACGTAAAATCGAGCCGTTGTCAGTGCTGTGACAAATTGGTTGGAGAGGACAATCAACAGGTTGAGTTCTTCATTGGTAAAATTCAGTCCGCTGATCTTGCCTGTCAACGCCAAAAATCCCAGCAATTGATCATTTTCAACCAGCGGTAGGATCAATTTAATGTCTCTTGACTTCAGCTCTTTTAAAAGGAGACTCTTTGTATTATTGTGTTTTAAAAGGTCGATCGATATTGGTAGCCTGGATTTGTCGATGATAGCCAATAGCTCATCATTTCGATCGATGACAAATTTTTCGGGATAATCTTCGGAAGGCAGAATTGTGTATTCATCGATCCGATCATCGTGAATGGCGAAATACACATTTTTCACCATGAGAAACTGCTGAAGATTTTCGATAACAATCCCCCGCAATTTTTCAGGATCAAAAACCGAGATCAGTTGTTTTGAAAATGCTTCCACCACATTGAGCGGGGAATGACTCCCGAGCAATCGCTGCATGGCTATCGCCTGTTTTTGTTCTGGAGTCAGCGATGCCACATAAAATCCTTTCCCCTCTTTGGATTTAATCAATCCGTCACGCTCTAATTCCTGGTATGCCCGTTTGAAGGCACTGGCATTGACCCGATGTTTCCTCGCCATTGTCCTGATCGGGAGCAACTCATCCCCGCCTTCCAGATCGCCATCAACGATTTTATTGATCAATTGACGGGAAATCTGGCTGTGCATCGGTTCTTCGGACAATTCGGTTAATTGGAGAAGCATGGTAATTCCTTTGTTTTTGTCATACTGTATATACTGATTATATACAGTAAGGTTTCAAAATATTTTGATTTTTTAAAAAAAATAGTTTTCATCCATACCCTTCTGCAGGTTTAAAACTTTCAGAAAGGTATTTCTAAAAATATTTGCTTGATTTATTGGATTTAATTTCATAAGTTTTGAATGAGAATTTTTTCCAACGGATAATAAGACGCCAACGGATGATGCTTAAAAAAACGTCCGTTGTTGTCTTATCATCCGTTGGGCAAAGACACTTACATTTTCATAAAAAAATTACCATGTCCGAACTCAAACTCTACTCCGACTTAGCCGAAATCTATGACCAACTCTACCGCAAGACTTTCAACTATGAGCAGGATGCCCAGTTTGTCGATTCCATTCTCAAAAAATATCAAATCAAGGAATTTCTAGAGCTTGGTTGTGGATCGGGGCATCTGGCTAAATTGCTTTTTGAAAAGGGGTATAAAATTACAGGCATCGATCTGTATGATGAAATGCTCGAAATCGCCAGAAAGCGGCTGCCTGAAGTTGAATTTTTTCAGCAGGATATTCGAAAATTGACATTCGATAAAAAATTCGATGCCATTATTGCAATGGGGAGAATGTTCACCTACATGACAACCAATGAGGATGTCGAACAAAGTATTGGTTCGATTGCCAATTGCTTGAATCCAGGTGGGATATTTCTATTTGATAATTTTAGTGCGCCTCATTTTATCAGAATTTTTCAGGAAAATCAGGAACTGATTAATGAGGTTGACCTGGGTTATCGAAAGATCAAACGGGTCAGCACGAAAACCTGGAATCTCAAGCATGGTGTGACATTCAACTGGAATGCTAAATATTATATTGAAGAAAATGGACAAACAAAAGAAATTGAAGACCAATCTATTCTCAGAGCATTTTTCCCGGCGGAGCTTGAGTACTTTTTAAATCGAGAAGGCATGCAGGTTGTTGAGTTATTTGATCATGATTCGGCGTTTACCATAGTGGCACAGAATAAATCACTAAAAGAGCGGAGTATTGGAGTAGTGGAATAATGGAGATAATGAGATTGATAAGTGAAGAATTGGATTTCTTATTAATCCACCAATCGTGCATTTTTATATCCAGGAAATCACCACAACAGCGATCTACATCTATACGGCATTGTTCGGAGTGTATGGATTACTGGCTATCGATTTAATGTTATTCTCAATCAGGCATATTGTTAAAATAGCTTCGTGGGCTGATCGTTTATTAAAGCGGAGCTTATGTGGTTTGAACGGTGAGCTGATGGCGATGACATTCTTCAGCCTAGTACCATCTGGTTTTAATCAATTCTATTATGCAGTGAAACATGGATTGTGGTGCGCCCGCAGCCATGAAGTATTTACCGCCAGCCGATACAGACTTTTTATGGATACGGCTTGGGCCAGATCTAATTTTCGCAGCGGCTGGCATTATCTTATTTATTTTTTTAGCAAGAACGGTTTGGTTAGCTTTTTTCAAAAAGTCAAATTAATTCGTTGAAAACAAACCTGATATTTTTGAAATACTTGATTTATCTATACTCAAATTTAGAGGTTGTTAAATGAAAAAGACTAGTTCAGGAAATTTACCCTCAGCCGAAGCAATTCGGTTGGAAGAGCTAATTGAATATTCTGCCAATTCAATTGTCAGTCGTGAAATGATCAAAACTAAAACAGCAACATTAACACTTTTCGCATTTGATGCAGATCAGGGTTTGAGTGAGCATTCAGTTCCTTTTGATGCGCTCGTGCAAGTCCTGGATGGCGAAGCCGAATTAACAATTGGTGGCAAAAAAGTAACAGCAAAAACTGGTGAAACAGTGTTAATGCCGGCGAATATTCCTCATGCAGTATTTGCCCTACAGCAATTTAAAATGTTCTTGATAATGATTCGTGGTTGAAGTAAATCAAACGCAAAACTTCATTCCTATTATTTTGCATGATGGATTTCTTTGTTCGTTAATTCAGAACACAGGGAAGGCGACCTCAATCCCGGGGTTGCCTTTTTTATTCAAAAGATAAATTTTAATAAAAGATAATTTTAAAATACTTGCTTATGAATGTAAATATTATTATTATAGAACTTTTAATTTGAGATAGATATTTTTAGTTCCTGATCACACAGAACCTGAAGTGTATACGAAAAGCAGAGTGGTTTTCGGATTAGATGTATGTCATGCCTGTGAATACAGGCATCTCCTAACTCTCTGTAATTATAGAGATTCCTGCATTCGCAGGAATGACATTCGAACAAGCTCAAAATCCGAAAACCTTTTCGTGTCGAATATAAAATGGAGATTTGTATGAAAAGATTTAAAGACAGTCTGAAAATAATTGTTGGAATAATTATCAGCACCGGTTTTATGTATTTAGCATTTCGAAAACTGAACTTTCAGCAGATGAAACAGGCATTTTCAATGGCAAATTATTGGTTGTTAATTCCATCTATATTAATACTATTCATAAGTCATTGGTTAAGAAGTGTTCGATGGAAATTTTTATTAAACCCGATAAAGAAAATTAATGTTAGCAGCTTATTTTCGGCGCTTCTAATCGGCTACGCAGCAAATACTATTTTACCAGCCCATCTAGGTGAATTCTTAAGGGCTTATGTAATTGGACGTAAACGCAATATTTCTGCTTCATCAACTTTAGCCACAATTATCATAGAGCGAATTATTGATGTATTTTCTATTGTGCTAATCATGGCACTCACATTTGTCATTTACCCGTTTCCGAGCTGGGTAAGAAAAAGTGGATACCTGATGTTTGTTTTCGTTTTGGGATTATTTATCTTTTTGGTCGTAATGAAAAAATTTTCAAAACAGACAATGAAATTTATCGCTACACTCCTGAAACCGTTCCCCCAAAAATTGAATGATAAAGTAGAAAGATTGAGTCGATCTTTTTTGGATGGTCTAAAACCCATGAAACACAAACGGGATTATTTTATTGTATTTATCCTGTCTATATTAATCTGGTTGTGCTATTGGGCTGTTATCTATATCAACTTTTTTACCTTTAATTTAGTTGCGCAGTTTGAGCTAAATGTTATTGCTGGCTTAGTTCTGTTAGTAATTACAACGATTAGTGTGGTTGTTCCTTCATCGCCGGGTTATATTGGAACATACCATTGGCTGTGTCAAATTTCTTTGGAATTATTTAAAGTACCCAGAGCCATTGGTTTATCGTACGCTATTATCATCCATGGTTTAAATTTTTTCCCAATATTTCTTGTTGGTTTTACTTTAGCTTGGAAAGAAGGAATTAAGCTTTCAAAAGTACAGAAAGAAGAAGATCTTTCAAAGCTTTAATTCGACATAGAACGTATTTTTGGGTAAGTTTTTATGATAATTTCTATTATTGCTGCCATCTCACTGAATAGGATCATTGGCAGAAATAATCAGATTCCCTGGCATATTCCTGGCGAACAGAGACGATTTAAACAGGTTACCTGGGGACATGCCATTATTATGGGTAGAAAGACCATCGAATCCCTTGGCAAACCGCTCCCCGGGCGCACGAATATTGTCATCACTCGAAACAAAAATTTTGCTTTCCCTGGGTGCATTGTTGTTCATAGCTTGGGACAGGCGCTACAAAATTGTCCAGAAAATGAGACCGAAGCCTTCATCATCGGCGGAGGAGAGATATTTCGTTTAGCCCTCCCCATTGCACATCGAATTTATCTGACAACCATTCAAAAAGAGATCGAAGGGGATATTTTCTTTCCTGAGTTTTCTCAAACAGAATTTAAAAAAATTCAATCAGAATATATTAACGCACCAATGCCTTACACTTTCTCAATTTTTGAACGAATAAGCGGAATTAATCCGTAGGGATTTTATTTGAAGGGAGAAATTAATGATAACCACAATTCGTTGCCTGCTGTTTCTATTTTTATTGAGCTTCTGCGCGCTTCCTTGTTTTGTTCAAAATGCAAAATCACAAAATAAAGGTCTGCCGTCAACGGCTATTTTCCAGCGAGTCGCTGAGCCCAAAGAAAATGCCTTCACACTACTCATTCCTAAAGGCTGGCTGGTTGAGGGCGGAATTTTAAGAATTAATCCTTTAACGCAAGGTGGTGCTGCCCAGTCCATTGCCGCTAAACTCGATTTTGCGGTGAAAAAGGACCGCCAGGGCAGTGTCATGATCCGATGGCTGCCAGATATGCTCTATTTCGATGCCCGACATTCCCCGGCAGGACAAATGGGACTTTTTCCGCCTGGCAGCAACTACCAGGGAATGACCGTCTATCCGCTGATGTCTGCCCAGCAGTTTCTCTCCCAGATTGTGTTCCCTTTTGCGCATCCGCAGGCAAGTGATGCACAGATCATCCAACAGCAGAACCTGCCGAAATTAGCCCAGAATTACCAGCAGCGGGTGCTCGCCTTTATGCCACAGATGACATTCAGTTACGACGCTGCTACGATGTCGTTAACATATCAAGAAAGCGGTTCTCGATACAAAGAAAAAATGGTGACAGTTATTGAAAACTGGGGACAACTTGGCGCTGGCATGTGGGGCAATAAAGAGACCTTTCTGCTCCGTACACCATTAAATGAATTTGATCAATGGCAGCCCATTTTCAGTATCATCCAGAATTCTGTTCAGTTAAATACCCAATGGATTGTTGGAGAATTGAAAGGACAGATTCAACGGGGACAAATTTTCATTGAAACCCAGCAGGAAATTCAACGGATCGGCAGGGAAATCGTAGAGCACCGCCAGAAGACCAATGCGGAAATCCACAACGATATGTTTTTGACGCTTACCGACCAGGAGGAATACGTCAATCCCTACACCAATCAAATTGAGATCGGTTCAAACCAGTGGAAACACCGCTGGATCAATGAAAGCGGGGAGGTGATTTATACCGATGACGAAAGCTACAATCCCAATGTGGATATCAATTTAAATCGCTCAGATTTTAAGCGGACGCCGGTGAGAAAGCGGTTTCCTTATTGATTTGGTTAAGTAGTTAAGTGGGTGAGTAAGTTAAGTTGTTGGCTCTATAATCCCTTAAATATGTATACGGTCAACCCATCATTCCGAAATTCTTATGAATGATTAAAATTCATTGTTGACAAATACAAATTATTTTTATATATTAACTGTAGTTTGGCAAATTTTAAGTTCTTTGATAAAAATATATCACGAAGCTCATCTAATTTGTTACGGATAACTGTCTTGTAAGTCTTAAAATAGCTCAACGGCTTTTTATCAATGGCGAACAACACCGTGGTGGTAATCCAAATAATTTGCCAGGCGAACACAATAAAAATCAATCTGGAATAAATATAACACTCTAATCGATGCCGTTTCACCTTTTTAACTTTATCAATATTACCCAGCGCGGCGAAGCTGCAATCAAAAAAATATAGTATTCGTATTTAAAATAACGTTCAACGAAAAAAGAACAGCAACGAAAAATATTTATATCCTTGCAAAAAATTTTTGCAAAAAAAACGAAGATTTAGCTGTTAATACTATAGCGATTTCCAAATTTTGAACATCAATTCTATTTGCCATCTTAGCTTTTAAAATTGGTATACTTTTTCCATAGCGATGAGGTCTTTATCAGCATTGGTAACGAAAAGATTGAACCATGCTCGTGCCTTATATTGCTTGCTGCATTGGCCTCGACCTTTTTTGTTATTATTCTGGTTGGCTTTTCTTAATCGTTCATTGATAACTTCGGTTCATCCGGCAATAAGTAAATGATTAAGCGAACTTGTAGTTTATACTTTAGGCTTAGATAGACCTTTTTTTCAATACATGAAAGGCGATGGTCGTTCATGTATCTTTTTATCTTATCGAAATTTAACTCCTTATAATTCCCATTGGTTA
>Ga0209427_10006709_pt1 | contig 13095 bp, 14 predicted proteins | sample DeeMarSWOR136_30_FD_187465 | JGI IMG/M metagenome (GOLD analysis project Ga0209427, IMG submission 187465) | Marine sediment microbial communities from White Oak River estuary, North Carolina - WOR-1-36_30 (SPAdes) (version 2) | ecosystem: Environmental > Aquatic > Marine > Intertidal zone >... | reverse complement strand
GTTTATGGGGAAGTTTGTGGTTGCTATGGCTCCTGCGCCCATTGGACACAGGTTAACGCGGGGGTAAGTCTCCTCTAACCGTTTCAGGCTCCTCTGCAGCGCATCCACGTAGGCGAGGAGGATATGGGCGAAGGTGACGGGCTGTGCTGGATGCAGATGCGTATAAGAGGGAAACAGCATTTCTGTGTGTTTCTCAGCCAATTCAATCAGAGAGCCCTGCAGCTTTATCACAAGATTCATCAGTTCAAGGAGGCTTGTTCGAAGCGCCATCCTGATTGCTGTTGCCACTTGATCGTTCCTGCTTTTAGCGATGTGCAGGTTTCCGCCAGTCTCCACGCCAACTTTCTTGTTTACTTCCTCTTCAACTGCTAAGTGAACGTCCTCAATGGATGGGTCCAGCTTCATTTTTGGGTCCAGTTCAGCTAGGGCTTGGAGGAGCTTAGCGCCCATTTGACAATTGATGATTTCCTGCTCCATAAGCATGGCTACGTGAGCTTCGTTGATCTTGATCACTGCTTCCAGTAGCTTTTGGTCGCTTTTTATGGATGCAGTAAACTCGACAACATCTTTTCGGGCAGCGCCTATTCTTCCTCCACGCAACAACTTGGACAATTTTTTTCACACTCAACAGTTTTTATTGGAACGGACAGCCGAAACCGTCCACCTCTGTTAACATTTCTTTTCTTTTTTCATCTTCTCCTTTAGTAGGTTGGCTACTTTGGTGGGTAATCCCCACAATTCTATGAAGCCTTCAGCATAGGCTTGGTTAAACGATGCTTCTACCTCATAGGTTGCTAAGTTCTTGTCGTATAGGGACATGGGTGAGGAGCGTCCCACAACCCAGCAGCCTCCCTTGTATAATTTCATTTTCACTTCGCCACAGACGCGTTCCTGAGTCTTGTCGATGAAGGCGTCCAGAGCTTCCCGTAGGGGGTCTATCCACAAGCCTGTGTAAACTAGGAAAGCCCACTTTTCGTCTATCTGTTTCTTGAACTCGAGTTCGTGGCGTGTCAGAACCAGTTTCTCAAGGTCTTTGTGGGCTTCAACCAGAACTGTGGCGGCTGGGGATTCATAGATTTCCCGCGATTTTATGCCCACCAGCCTATCCTCAATATGGTCGACGCGTCCAACTCCATGTTTCCCTGCTATGCTGTTCAATTTTTTGATCAAGCTTACTGGATCGAGTTGTTCTCCGTTCAGAGCAATTGGTACGCCATCTTCAAATTTTATGGTGACGTATTCAGATTTATCAGGCGCCTTTTCGGGAGAAACCGTGAATTCGTAAATTTCTTCAAGCGGTTCCTGTTCCGGATTCTCTAGATGCCCACATTCTATGGAGCGTCCCCATATGTTCTGGTCTATGCTGTAGGGGTCGGATAGGTGGGATATTGAGATGCCCTTCTCTTTGGCATATTTTATTTCTTCTTTTCTGGACATTCCCCACTCTCTAACTGGAGCCATCACCTTGAGGTTCGGAGCAAAGGATTTGATGGTAACGTCGAAGCGCACCTGGTCATTGCCTTTTCCTGTGCATCCATGTGCGATCGCTGTGGCTCCTTCCTTTTCTGCGATCTCAACCAGTTTCTTCACAATTAGTGGACGCCCTAGGGCTGTTGCCAGTGGATATTTTTCTTCGTAGAGGGCGTTTGCTTTTATGGCTGGAAAGACGTGTTTTATAACGAACTCTTCTTCAGCGTCTATTGAGTAGTGTTTTTTGACGCCTAGGTTGTGGGCTTTTTCTTCGACCTTTTTTAGGTCGGTCTGCTGCCCTAACTCGATTGTAACCGTTATCACGTCCACGTCATATTCTTCTTGTAACCACTTTATCAGAACAGACGTGTCTAGTCCGCCGGAATAGGCTAATATGATCGTGCCTTTCATTGTGTTTCCCAGTTTGAGGTTGATAATTCGGGAAACGCTTATATAGATTTTGGTCAATATCATAGTAAATTGTGCAATAGTGACCGAAAATGGTCAATTCAATCTCAAAAACCGTGCAAACCCTCATAGACGAAGACCTCTCCCTACAGGACGCCCTGCAAAGAGACTACGGAAACTACAGTGCAATAGCCAGAATGCTGATGCCCAAAGTCAAAGAAGCCGTAAATGATGATGTTAACCTCGAAAGCGTAATAACCTCAGTTAAACGAGCCAAAGCAAACTACACAATTTTGCAGGGAAAAATAACGCGAATCGTCGCGGGGAGCGTCCTTAACATCCGAACTGACATGGCAAAAGTTTCTGTTGATAAAACAAAAAAGAGTCTGGAAAAAATAAGGAAGACATTGGCAAGTTTCTCGGGCGAATTTCTTCAAATCATAGAAGGTAACTCCGTGGTTACCCTGATCTCTGATCTTAACTCCTTCAACAAAATCACCGCCATCTTCGACAAAACCGATGTGATAGACCAGAAACAGAATCTGGCAACAGTCATCATCCGCAGCCCAGACCAGATAATAGACACACCCGGATGCGTACAAGCATTCTACAACGCAATCTCAAGACGCCACATCAACATAGAAGAAACCATGAGCTGCTACACAGAAACAATAATCGTGCTAGCCATGGAAGACGTAAGCAAAGCCTTCGCAGCCATCACAGACCTCATAGCAGAAGCAAGACGAAAAATAGCTTAAACAAAACAGGCAATCATATTAGGAGACTAATAACACTTTATTGTTGAAAAACAGTCTTTTTCCTGTAATCAGGCTTGCACTAGAAACAGTGCACGGGAGTTGTAGGCCTATTCGCTGATAGATTCAAGCTCGACATTGAAGGCAACTGTTTTGCCGTTATGCTTCCGGTCACATTTCACAGTCACAGTTCTTCCATCTTCGCTAATATACACGACTTTGCCGAAGTGCCCCACTTCCTGATGGAAGACATTGTGCACCGGAATCTTCACTCGATCTCCAACCTTAATTTTCATTATCAACATTTCCTCCCCAAATAGGTTAAGCGTGGTCTCAAAACAGCAACCACGTTCACTTCTGATATACAACTTCTTCTTGATAATAAAAAGTAACTATTAAACGTTATCCGCACAAGAATTTAGTCCAAAAATCAACGTTTTTTCCTGAAAATCAGCCATCAAAGGAAGAGAAAACTAAAAAGTTGGGGGCAAAATACACATAAACTCGTTTTACTCTTCTGGAACTCGAATTAAAACGCAGTAAAAAATAATTCTACAATTGATAATAATGTGCAAAGAGCTTATCTAATGCCACTCATTATTGGTAAGGTGAAGGAGAAATCGATGCCTAGAGATCCTGTCTGCGGCGTTATTCTGAACGAAAAGACAGCTAAATATAAAATCACTCACGATGGAGAAACATATTATTTCTGCAGCGTAAAATGCAAAAAGAAATTCAAAAGAAACCGAGGAAAATTCACCAAATAGGCTTCTAAAGTATATCCACGCGTTTCACTACAAGGCGTTCTTCAATAAATCGTAACAATTGATACCCAAACAATATAGCGGCAACATATGTGGGCCACAAAATCACTGGCCAATCTCCAGGAATGTAATGCCACAGGTTAGACTGTGTAGCGAAGACTTCCATAAGGACTAAAGCGAACAACCCCGCCACAGCCAAGTAAACTTGTTCTTTGGCCTCTTTTCTTTCATTAGTTTTTCTGCTAAACAACAGAACTGCCCATATTAACAAGAAAGCAAGGAAGAGGATAAACCAATTTTGGGGAAACTCGAACAGCAGATGCATACCCAGAAAACAGGATAAAACTATAAAAACCTTCTTTTTTTCCCCCAAAAAAAGTTAGATTCACACAAACATAAATAACAAACACAATCAAAGGATCAGCACCGTCAAGAAAATTTCTACGAGAATCCTTATGTAAAACCTACCGCATGAAAGAATCTTGAGGGGCCGTCGGCTAGCATGGTCTAGGCTCTGAGCCTCGGACGTTCGGGACCCCGGTTCAAATCCGGGCGGCCCCACCAAAACATCAGAAGCTAAACTAAAGGCAATGAAAAGAAAACGCTACCGAAAGAATGAGGCTGACCTACTTCTTTGCTCGCTTTGCGATTTCTTCGGCAACTATAACTCCAGAGGATGACGCTTGAATTAGTCCTCGGCTTACTCCAGCTCCGTCACCGATCGTGAACAGGTTCTGGATTTTTGTTTCCAGCTGATTTGTCAACTCAAGCCTTGAGGAATAGAACTTCACTTCGATTCCGTAGAGTAACGTGTCATTCGAGTTTATTCCAGGAGCCACTTTATCCAATGCCTGAAGCATCTCTTTGATATCAGCCAAATACCGATATGGTAGAACAAAGCTGAGGTCCCCGGGGGTGGCGTTCTTGAGTGTTGGAACACATAAGCTTCGTTTTATCCGCTCCTCTGTTGAGCGGCGTCCAGCCTTTAGGTCGCCTAGTCTTTGAATTATAACCCCTCCGCTGAGCAGGTTTGAAAGTCTCGCGATGTATTTTCCGTAGGCTATGGGTTCTCTGAAGGGTTCTGTGAAGGAGGTGCTAACTAAGATGGCGAAGTTTGTGTTTTTTGTTTTCCGTTCAGCGTAACTTTGACCGTTCACGGTTAAGATGCCATTATATGATTCAGTGATTACCTCTCCTAGAGGCGCAACACAGAAGGTCCTAACATGATCGTCAAATGACTTGGAATGGTAAATCAGCTTGGGTTCATACAGAATTTTCGTGAGTTCCTCCATGATAGCGGCTTGAACCTCCACCCTGACGCCCACGTCCACTGGATTATTCAAGGTTTTTAGACCCAAAATTTCTGCCTCAGTCTTCAACCATTCAGCTCCGATTCGCCCCGGCGCCACAATCACATATTTTCCGTGGAATTTTTCTCCCTTAGTGGTTTCAACACCTTCAACCTTGCCATCCTTGACAAGCAGGCTCTTAACATCTGTTCTGGTGCGAATGTCAACCCTGCCTTCAAGATGACTGTGCATTTTACGAAGAGTCTCAGCACATTTTTCAGTCCCCATATGCCGCACTTTCTGGTGAACAAGCTTCAACCCAGCAAAGGATGCCTTCCGCTCAAGCTCAGCAAATTTTTCTGGACTTGCACCATAAAGATGCGTAGTCGCACCAAACTTCAGATAAACGCTGTCAACATACCTCAAGAGATCCCAAAGTTGTTCTTCAGTGCAATATTCGTTGAGCCAACCACCAACCTCAGTGGACAAAGTAAGTTTTCCATCACTGAATGCGCCAGCGCCTCCCCAACCAGCCAACAGGGAGCAGGGGTCACAGTTTAAGCAACCTAAACCTCTGCTGGCAGGACATTTGCGCCGATCAATAGATGGACCCCTATCTAACAGTAGGATACTAAGGTCTGTTTTGTCAGCTAATTCAAGAGCAGAGAAGATTCCTGCCGGTCCAGCGCCCACGATTATGACGTCGAAATTCATCAAGGGTATCCTCCGGAAATCCAAAACTACATAGAATAAGTGCAATATATGTGTTGGCTGAGCAGCAACAAACTAAACAAATACAATTATTGGAAGTGAGCGATAAACGTCTCAGTTTGTCTATCGAGTTTAGCAAATTTTTGCAATCTGTGAAGGTTTATTTTTCATCTTCCTCTTTTTTGAGAGTCTTCTCCATGAGTCTCCGAAGAATGGGAGCAGCTTCCTGTTCGCTGACGGATTTGGTGAAAACTGAGACTAAACCGATCTTTTTTGTTTTTTGGGCAAGGAGTTCAGCTAGAACGCGTGCAATCATTATGTTCCTGTCTCCAAGCAATACCGAGGAGAGGGGTGGTCCAATCAGTTTCTGCGGTTGGGGCATAGCTACAGCCAAGGTGCCCAGCCGGTCTTCGCCCTCGCTGAAAAATAGTTGGCTCGCGTTTTTTGTTTCAATGTAAACGGCAAGAAAAGTCGTGTCTCTCTCAACTATCTCTTCTTTAACAATCTTGGCTCGTGACAACCGAGACTCTCCCTCTGTCCATTTAATGCTTGGTCAAGCTTCTATTTAGTATTTTCAAACAAAACTGAAGGAAAGCTTTTATGCAAGAATTGTGCAACCAATTTTTTCTGCCCTTTCACAGAAGATCAGAAGATTATGTACGAGACTTTTTAGAGGAGATAGTTGGAGTAGACTGTGCTTAAACCAGTCTCCCTGCAGTTTTTGTCCAGTTTTATCTGACCGAAATACAGCATAGATACTTTTTCGCTCACAGGAGTATAGACTTTAAGGATTCTTCGTTTGTAATCAACTCCATGCAGGATGCCAATTCCCAAAAATTTATCCTCTTCATCATTCAGCCCCACAAGCAAGCCCTCCTCGTCTCCCTCCCATATCACCTTAACCCTTTTTCCGAAGTGCTCCTCGACAGCTTCAATCTGCTCTTCAGTAACCGCTTTACTTTTACCTAAAACAACAAGAATGGCATTAACGGCTTCTTCGGAATAGATGGGTCTAGTTCCCAGCAGATCCCTCAAGGTTTCCAAACGTTTTCGAGGCAATGGACCGCCGGTTCCAAAAAGAGAATCTTTAACTTTGAGCCAACTAAGAGAAAACGACTGCATCTTGGCTTCCTTCAGATACTTCTTGTAGCTGAGCTCCCGTAAAAGTCTCCTTTTTTCTCTACTTCTTGGCTGAATCAGCTGTGGAGAGTCTATAACAAGAACCTTGACTCCATGCAACGCATCTAAAATTGGGGTTAACTCGTTCCCCCGTTGCATTCCAACAACAGCGCTTGGACCAACTTTTTCCGCTAACCCAACTTTATATGCGACCGCCTCTTCTCCTTCAACCCAACCGTCAGTGTTTATGATTAGAAAATCCACGCCTGCCTCCATCACTCCATCTTTCAGCCGGGTCAAACCCTCAATAACTCTATTTATTACCCCACTTGGACTCGTCGACCCCACAAAAACCGCGTCTTGAGCATCGATGTCGAAAAGATCTTTCACTGGCTCAGTTACGAAATTGAATCCCACAGTTGATGGGGGTCCAACATCAGACTGTCCTACATCAGCATCGACAACGCTTGTCTTCCAGTTCTTCATCACCGCTTCATTCACAAGAAATGTGCAGAAGCTTGTCTTGCCAGAGTCCATGCCGCCTACAACCATGACAGTTACCGGTTTCTTCAGGGACAAAATCTCCTCTGCGGCGTCATCCCATGAGGAAGGAACAGTTCCCTCGTCAACTTCGTTGACAGAAGCCCCTTCCCCTAGCATCAAATCAAGAGTAACCCTTTTTTTGACCCATAAGGGCAACCGTTTTCCTTCCCTGACCACAAGTCTTTCGCTGATATGAATAGGCGCCCCCAGAACGCTTATCTTCCCTGAGAGAAGACTCACGGAAGCGGGTCCATCAACCAACAACGTCTTTCCTTCATCGATAATATGCTTCATTCAACACTCTTCCTTGAAAAAACTCTACCGTTTCTTCCCGCGATTTTTATGGCGGAAACAGCGTCCCTTAACACTCTGCGATTCGCAGACTTATTCGTGAGCCGACTTGTCCCAGCTTCACTAACTATCTCCATTAAAGTCTCTTCTGGCAGATCTTTATCTAATGATCTGAGTAATGTTTGGGTGTATTCAGGAGGTCCATTACCTACTCGCACCACTTTAACTTCGGCTGGAAACCTCTTTAGGCCGTCTACAATGTGATGAGAAGCCTCTTCTATATTTGAAGCTGTCAGGGTTGCTAAGACTTTGTTGTCGCCCAGAATCGCTATGCCATAGGTTTTGCCGGGATCCACTCCAATAACAACTTTTTCGTAGCCCTGTTTTCCTTGAACAATCAGAATTGCCTCGTCTACAACAGATTCAGGGTTTGATCCCTGCTCGAAACATAGAATCTTAGGGTGTGAAACCTGATGGCTCTCGTCTATAGTGGTTATGACTACTTTGATATTTAATGGAACAGGATCCCAAGGTTTCAAACTCAAGAAGGGCAACCCCTTTCTATTCAGTTCTGTCACAAGTTCGTAATAGGCTCTTCCAGAAACAGTTGCAACAGCTATTTTCACCTTCATGGGATTACACTTCCCATGTTCCACACATAAGAAAACACTGATTAGAAAATGGAGAGTTATTTGTATGCATGACCTTGAACCCTGCGTGACTCTTCCTGTCTTTGTTTTTCGCTTAAATATGTTACGAAAGATTCTTCACTGAAAGGTTTAGTCAGAGAGAAGGCTTATAATTCCTGAGGCTATACTTCGCTTCTTGTGTAGGGATATTGCAGAATTTTATTCAGACAGGTTGCGTGTCGCTTGACAAATTGTTAGGAGGAGGATTCCCTACTGAAAGTGTCTCTCTAATCTATGGAGAAGCTGAAACAGGCAAAACCTCTCTCGCTGTTCAATGCGCAGTCAATTGTGCACGAAGAGGCAACAAGTCCCTCTTCATAGACACGGATGGAACCTTTTCTTATGAGCGCCTCTCACAGATAGCTGAGTACGATTTTGAGAAAATCTCGCCCCTTATGATCATAGTGAGACCAGCAACATTTCAGGAACAGTCCAGAGCAATAGATCAACTTGAAAAGGTTATAACCAGAAAATTTGGGCTGATCATCATCGACACCGCCACATCATTATATCGTGTTGAACTTGATGACATAAAAGAAACATACGCTGCGAATCGTGAGTTGAACAGACAACTAGCGGTTTTGACCCAAATCGTCAAAACTCGTGGTGTGGCAGCGCTTATCACTAGTCAAGTAAGCAGCGTTCCTTTTGGAGAAACGGTTGAAACGAAACCTGTGGCAACACGGGTTCTAAACTATTGGTCAGACATCGTCCTTGACATGAAACAGACAGGCCAAACACGGGTCATAAAGGTCCTCCGAGAAAAACATCCGAAAATCAAAGGAACAGGATTCATTTACATCAAGATAGAGAGCACAGGAATAAGCGATTACAGACACTAGAGTTATTTTCTTCCATTAAGAATAAGGGATGAGAAAACATGACTGAAATAATGATTGGCATCGCCGCTGCCATATGGTTTATTTTCCCAGCTTACTGTGCCAATGCAGCCCCTGTGATTTTCGGCGGTGGCCAGCCAATGGATTTCGGCAAGAGTTTCTTTGATGGTAAACCATTACTTGGCTCTCACAAGACTGTTAGAGGCTTTTTGGCGGGTCTTATTGTGGGGACGCTAGTTGGTTTAGTGCAAACACTTCTTTTTGAGCATGTTCTTTTTCAATATGGCACTCAGTTCAGCTACAGCATATTACTTGGATTTGCGCTATCTCTAGGAGCGTTAACAGGTGATCTAATAGAGTCTTTCATTAAGCGGCGGTTAAACCGTTCTCCCGGAAGCTCCCTTCCAGTTGCGGATCAGATCGATTTCATATTAGGAGCATTCCTCTTTTCCATTCCGATTTCGCCGCCTTCTTTGCCAGCGGCTTTGATAATCTTGCTGATAACAATCCCGATACATTTGATTACAAACTTGGGGGCTGCTCTTTTGAATATTAAAAACAAAGGAAAAAAGAGTTGACGCTACGTGGCTTTGGCTTGTAGCATGTGAAGGCTAGAGACCGAATTTGGACATTAGACCATTTTCGATGAGAACAATACCTATGATGAGTAGAACACAGCCAACTAGAAGGAATCGGTATGCTTGGCGGGGGTTATAAGCGTACTTGGTGCTTCGATATGCTATAAGAAAGCCCGCGAACCCCATGGAATAGAAGACTATGATAATTATACTCTCTAAGAGAAACTGTTCAGTTAGGGAAGGGTAAAAAACGAGCATCTGTCCACCCGAAGCGAAGTATGCTACGATGGGCTTGATCAGGACGTCGTAGATTCCTCCGCTCAGCAGAAAGAAGGCGACGGCAACAGCCGAGGCGCCGACAAGGAATAAGGAGGGCTTAGCAGTTATTATTCTCTCGTAGGTTTTTTGCAACGAAAAAGCGAAGGAGGAGATTCGTTTACTAAACCACTTCGACATAGTTCATCCATCCGATTCTTCAATAAATGCTCTGCAACTTCTTTTGCCCAATATCCAGTGTATGCATTCTCCACATGCTCTTTTAAAGATTCCTTCGGAATTTATTAAAAATCTTGAATTGAGAGGATGTACAAAGGTTATTATCGATTGTCATCTGCATGATCTAAGCTTCTTTATTGGACATCTAAACAAGAATATCTTGGAAGTTGAAGATCGGATTTACTGGATCATCTTTTTCAGGGTAAAACATAATTAACATAAAATTGACTAAATGAAGAATAAAACCAATGTAAATAAAATGAGATTTTGGTTAAAAGAAGTCTTCAAGAGATTTCTTAGCATTAATGGCTTTGAAGTGCTTATCCACTCTCGCTTTTGCCCCCATCTGCTCCTGAGTCACAATTCCAAGCATTTCAAGAATCTGGAGACAATTCTCAACTGCATAACCATGAAAATGATTGTTAAAATACCCATAGACCTTCTTAACATCTTTAGAAGCATCCTTTACTTTAGGAACCCAAGGTTCCAACTCTTCATTCTTGTAACGATAGTCAAACCAAGGTCCAGTTCCATGGCCATGCCATCGAAAATATGTAAAATCCGTAGTTAGATGAACCTCTGGAGGTAGAAGAGGCTCATCAACGTTTGTATATGCAACATTATAGTGATTCAGTAATTTCCAGGTTTCTTCTCTCATCCATGAAAGGTTCCGAAATTCAATGGCAAATCTAAATTCGGTTGGAAGAATTTTCAGAAAGGCTTCAAGATGATCAGGATCAAAACTGTATTTTGGCGGAAGCTGAATCAGGAGAGCTCCAAGTTTTCCGTAAAGAAGAAGGGGACGTATTAGATTACAAAAACTAGAAAGGTCTTCTTCAATCCCTGCATCCAATTCAAGCTTTTTATCATGTGTTATCCGTTTAGGCAACTTGGCACAAAACACATGATTTTCAGGTGAATACCTAACCCAGCCCATAACTGTTCCCTTAGAAGGATAAGCATAAAATGTAGAGTTTATCTCAGCTGTCTTGAAAACCTTAGAATGAGCCTTCAGCATACTTTTTTCTCCCTTAACATATAATGGGCCAATCCACTCTCTGTAACTCCAACCTGATGTGCCCAGTAAAACATTCTCTAAAGGATTAACCAAAACTACTGAGCCTCCAGCGCATCCAATACCTCGGTAATGTTATAATATGTCTTATCTGGAAGGTTCTTAAGTAAATTTGAGGCTCGAACTCGTTCTTCTTTGGTTAGGTCAACAACTTTCCATCCTTGACGAAGAACCAATTCCCTTTTGGTGCTAGGAAATTTTGCATCCTCACTTAGGACTTCTGCAAGGGAGTTTATTCCTGTTGACTTTGTAACCATCGGAAAATTCCCAGTCTCTTTGTATAATAATAGGCGTGTAGCATCTTTGTACATTCGGTTTGAATGCATGGTAATAACTGCTTTCTTAAAGTCACCCTGAGAGGTTACTCTATCAACTTCCTTCAGCTCACTATCTAAAGGTTGGTAGATGTTGTGGTAACCTTTTCCGAACAACCTAGAATATAGAATATCAGACTTGTAAGCTGGTTTCTCACCTTTCAGCAAATCAACCGAATGGATAATATTCAGATCTCGTAAGGCCTCAATGAAACTAGAATCTGGAGCGCTTCTACTTCTCACTTCCAAGACTGGTCTAATTTCACCCAAGTCAACTGATGAAAAGAAATCCTTGATTCTTTTGCTGTTCGTCTTGTTAGGTTGAAATGATGGGGGAGTTTGAAAGTGAAGCAACTCCGCATTTAGAACTCTGCAAACTGCAGCCATTCTCTCTAGTACTCCGTAAGCTTGTGGGATACATTGAAATCTCAGAATATGAGTCAATTCTTGGTTACATCTAACAGAGAACTCGAATGATGAAGGAACCATTTTACGCCAAGACTCAACCATCTTCAAATCTGGAATCTCATAAAATGTTGAATTAACTTCCACAAAGTTGAAAACTTTTGAGTAGGCAACTAAAGGGTGAACATCTAGAACATGAAAGTAGGCCCAGCCTCCAGCTCCAATGAGGAATATGGTCAAGAAAAAGTCCTCTTCATTATTTTTTAAATATGATGTACTAGAGATTATTGGTTTACAGTCTCTAGTACCACTTTTCTTGCCCCTATTTCAAGAGACCAAATTACCCAAAAAAGAGAGACTGAAAACAATAAGAGAATAAGCTCAAGAATCACTCCTTTTCAGAAAGCAAATGCTCTGCAACTTCTTTTGCCCAAGCGCCTGTGCATTCATTCTCCACAAGTTCTTTCAAATATTCCTTCCAAGAGACGCCTTTAGCCCTTTTCCAATCCTCAAATTTTTGAACTACATTTTGATAAGCTTTTTCATGGAGCTCACAATAGTTCTCCAAGGCTTCTCTGTCACAAACTAGGCACTTCATTATTTTTTTCTCCTCGCCTTAAGGGAGCAGTCGGGATTGAAGCACAGTCTCCAAGGCGTTCTGCTTCGGATCCACACCAGCACTTGGGGCCATCCACATTCTTTGCAATTGTTCTCTGTGGTTTTGATGTTTCCACTTTGGGGGAGAGGAAAGGATGTTTTGCAGATGCCCTTGAAGTAATTGGTGCAGCCTATGAAGCGCTTTCTGGTCTTCCGCGAATAGATGATCATCAGGTTTCCTGTGCCACAGTTGGGGCATTTTCCAACGATTCTTTCCTGTGTCTGTGCTCTCTTGGTGGCTTTGGTCAAGGCTTTACCTATAGGCTCTTCGTTTTCTTTGAACTGTTCCAGCTGGGGTTTCAGCTGTTCAACCACTTCTTCGAGGACATTTTCCCTCTTCATATTATTGTTTTGGATTTGCTCCATTTTGCCCTCAAGTTCTTGAGTGAGTTTTGCCGAGGTTACCATAGGAGCATACTTGCTGAGAAGCTCAATGACATCGAAGCCCAGCTCAGTTACGACGATTCTCTCATCTCTTACGTAGCCGCGATTGTACAGAGTCTGAATTATATCTGCTCGAGTCGCCTTTGTTCCGATTCCAAGCATCTCCATCTTCTTCAGAAGACTGCTTGGATTATAGCGAGACTGTGGACATGTAAACTTGTCCTCCCGTATAACTCGCCTTAGCCGAGCCTTATCGCCTTCTTTGATAGGAGGCAAAAACACCTCTTCAGCTCTGACGTAAGGCTTGTA
>Ga0209427_10006707_pt1 | contig 13096 bp, 10 predicted proteins | sample DeeMarSWOR136_30_FD_187465 | JGI IMG/M metagenome (GOLD analysis project Ga0209427, IMG submission 187465) | Marine sediment microbial communities from White Oak River estuary, North Carolina - WOR-1-36_30 (SPAdes) (version 2) | ecosystem: Environmental > Aquatic > Marine > Intertidal zone >... | reverse complement strand
GGTCCAACGTGAGCGCTGTGGCGGTTGGCACGTTGATCATGACAGTCAGGCCTATGAGTATGACGGCGGCCACCGCACCTATCTTGAGCCAGGGTTTGACCTTCGGTGAGGAGATGCTCTGCTTCAGCCGGGCGGTGAAGTTGATCGTTGACCTCGACCGTGCATGATCCGCACCCTCGTCAGTTCCGGCCGCAACGGGCTCGTCCACGTGATACACGGTGACGACGTCGGATTCGGGCCGGTCGGCAATGCCCCAGATCGTATTCTGAAGCTCCTGGACTTTGGCCAGGCACGTCGGGCACCCGCCCAGATGGGAGGCGAGGGGCTCCCGGAATTCGGTGTACTCGTCATCGGCCGGATCGATTCCGTAAGGGAAAGCATAGTCGTAAATGTCGCTGGGTGAGACTGCCTGACAGGGGATGGCGTCCCGGTCCGCTCCACCGTCCAGCAGCTCCTGACGGAGTGCCTCGCGATGGCGCAACAGTTCCTCCCGGCAGGCGGGACACGTGGACAGGTGCTTCAGGATCTCTGCGTTCGTTTCCCGGAAGACCATCGATGCAACGGCCGGGATGGCGGCCCGGGCCTGCGAACAGCTCACGGCCTCGTCCGGCGGCTCCTCCGCCAAAAGCTGGCCCAGGCGGCACAACTGCTTATGGGTCAGGTGCAAATCCTGCAGAGTGTGCAGGTTAGCGCGACAGCTTGGGCATTCATCAATGTGCTTGGTGATGGGGGTCGGTATCAGGATCTGTAGAACCGGATCGGCCAGGCTGGCGAGAAATGGCTTGACCCTGCTGCACGTGACCGGCTCGCCTACGTAAGTAAAATGGAATTTCAGAAGGGTCATGATCGCTGAATTCCGCCGGCTTTGCTGATCGCCCAGCGCGTTGTCCACGTGCTCAAACAAAGCGGCCAACCTGTCGATCTCAGCCCGACAATCCGGGCAGTCGATAATGTGTTTCAGGGCGCTCTCGGGAATACCTTCTCTGGTTTCCTCACTGAGGAAATCATGGTAGTACAGCCGGGCGCTCATACAATTGGAGTAAGGGTTCTGAGAGATCATTCGACAACATCACCATTCTTAGGGACAAATTGACGTATCTTCTTTGTTGCCACAGAAAGATATCGAGAGACCGTTCGCCTGGTCAAGCGCATTCTTTTCGCTGTGTCGGCGGTGCTGAGACCGTGGGCGCTGCGCTGAAGGAGGACGGTCGCTTCGCGTCGGGGTAAGCGGTTTTCAATTAACCGAAGCATTCTTTCTACCTCTTCGGCCTGGATGGCGACGTCCCCGGGGTCTTCCTGCGCGACACAATGCTTGCGGGTATGGGCGTACTTCTGCGCGTTATCTCGATGGTTCCTGGTTCGACGAGAATTGTCGATTACGTCATGCGTGACGGCCCTGTAGAGATATCCCCTGACATCTTCAACGTGTGAAGGGACCGGCTTTCGTACAAGCGAGACGAAGAAATCCTGGAAAATATCGTGTGCCTTTGACTGGTCGTCAACGTTGAAACGGATCACGGCGAGGATCTCATCCCCATACTTGCCAAAGACGTCCGCCGCCAAGCCGACCCTCTTGTGGACTTCTATTGGGCTTTTTTCGCTTGGGATGCTGTTGTTCATGTCAGACATTCAGTCCAGCCCCCGAAAGCCACCATTGGCCCCATCACTATTCGGCGGATCAACTGCGCTTCGTCCTAAAGGAGCATCATCGCATATGAGCGCTTTATGATACACTTGTTCCGTTACGAAGTCAAGGTTCGAGCCGCGAAAATCCCCCGGACGTGTGGCCCCAATCGTCTCAATTGACTTAAAATTCTGCCGTCAATGGGCTTATGGTGAGTGCGCAAGACGGACGAAATCCCGCCTTTTTGAGGATGTCCAAATGTCGCCCCCTTGAATTTCAGGCGGCAGGCGCCGGGCGATGATTGATCTCATCGGGTTCGCCGGCCCTATCGGGTGCCGCTCGAACCGAACATGTGGACGAGCACAACGCGGTGTCTAGGGGGCCCTGGCTTCAAACCGGTCTTTGTCCGTGCCCGGCGCTTCCTGACGCCAAAGGTCAGGCATGCGGCGCGAGCCTTTGATGCCGAGGCTCGTCCACGAGACCGCAATGTCTGTCCCTAAAGCAGAGCGAGCCAGCCGCCGTCCACATAGATAATCTGGCCCGTGATGAAATCGCCGGCCTTTGAGGCGAGCAGAACCGCCGTACCCACGAGATCCTCCGGCTGCCCCCACCGGGCCAGCGGCGTCTTCGAGAGAACCCACCGATTGAAATCCTCATCCGTCCAGAGCGGCTTAGTCAGCTCCGTGGCGATATAGCCGGGCCCGATGGCGTTGGCGGTAATATTGTACCTGGCCCATTCGACCGCCAGCGTTTTGGTGAGCATTAGCAAGCCGCCTTTGCTGCTGGCATACGCCGCCGTCGTCGGCCGGGCGCCGTGACACGTCAGCGAGCCGATATTGATGATCCTGCCGGCTTTGCCGGTCTTTCTTCGATGGCGGCAAAACGCCTGTGACATGACGAACACGGCGGTCAGATTCACGTCAAGGACTTGATGCCACGTTTTCAGGTCCACATCCTCGGCCGGACCCCGAATGGTCAGCCCGGCACAATTGACAAGGATGTCGACGCCCTTGGTTTCCGACACGACGCTCTCGAAAAGAGCTTCTATCTGTCCGATGTCTTCCAGATCGAACGGGAAGGTCCAGACTTTTTTGCCGGCATCTGTCCGAATCTGCTGCTCGGCCGCGTCAAGCTGCTCTTTCGTGCGAGCCATAATTGCGATGTCGGCTCCATGCTCGGCCAGACCTTGCGCAATGGCCAGTCCGATGCCCCTGCCGCCGCCGGTGACAAGCGCCGTTCTTCCCGATAAGTCAAAAAGTCTGCTTTCCATAGCGGCTCAGTAGAACAGAAGAATCCTCGAATGGCAAGACCGAAAGCGGCGCTGCGGATGCTCTGCCTTCGAGAAACTGAGGCGCAGCCATAGAAGAGCGGATTGTTACGCTACGTTATGTCAATAGAGGAGGAAAATGTACCCCAATAGAGAAAGCCCCGCTCGAAGCGGGGCTAAGCAATCCGTACACAAAAGCTCACACCTTCATTGGCTAATCTGAGAATTCTATCAAAACCAGTCTGGCGCGGGCCCCGAGCTTCACCAACAGCAGGGCTTTTCCGTCCTTCTTGGCCTTCTTGATTGCCTGGTTGAATTCCCTGGTATTCCTGACTTGCTGCCGATTCACTTCCATGATCAGCGCCCCCCGTTCAATGCCCTTCTCGGCCGCTTGAGAACCGGGCTCTACTTCCGTGACGATGACCCCCCTCTCGCCCTCGTAGCCGTAGTATTCGGCCCACTCCTCCGTCAAATCCTGCACGGTGAAACCCAATTCCTCGGCCGTCTCCGGTTTCAAGGTGCCGTGGATTTCTTCTCGCGGGGGACGTTTGCCAAGCCTAATCGTGAATGGTTTTCGCTTACCATCTCGCATGACGACCAGGTTCACCTTAGTGCCCGGCTTGAGCATGCCCACGCGGTTGAGGAACTCGTTGTCGCTTTCAACGGGCTGCCCTTCAAGCTCGACGACGACGTCATAGCGCTTTAGTCCCGCCTTCTCAGCGGCGGAATCCTCAGCGATATCGATTATGGTGACGCCCTTGGTATCTTCGTCCAGGCCGAGAGAAGCGGCTTTGCCGGGAGTAAGCTGCTCGAACCAGATGCCCAGGTAGCCTCGCTCAACGGTCCCGCCCTCACGAAGCTGCTTATACGCATATTTGACCATATTGCTTGGTATTGCAAAGCCGATTCCAATATTGCCCGTCGCGCCATAAATGGCGGTGTTCATCCCCACGACTTTGCCTTCAAGATTGATGAGGGGGCCGCCCGAGTTGCCGCGATTGATGGCGGCATCGGTCTGAATGAAGCTTTCAAAATCCGCCAGACGAACGCTCCTGCCCTTCGCACTGACGATGCCGGCGGTCACGGTATGGCTCAGGGTGAGCGGATTGCCGATGGCCAAAACCCATTCGCCGACTTCGAGCTCATCGGAGTCGGCCAACTCAAGGTACGGCAGGTTCTCGGCATCTATCTTAACCACGGCGACGTCGGATTCGGGATCTGTTCCGATAATCTCGGCGACGAACTCCCGGCCGTCTGCCAGCTTGATCTCGACCTCTTTGGCATCCGCTACCATATGGTTGTTCGTGAGGATATAGCCATCCGGCGAGATAATGAAGCCGGAGCCCATCGACGTGACCGGCTGCGGGTATCGCCGCCGCGGTGTACGCGGACGAGGAGTGCGTGGGCCGAAGAAGAATTCAAAGACATCATCGTCAAACGGCCATTCGCGGTATGCCGAAGAGTCCCGCGCGACGGCCATCTCGGCCTTCAGCCCGACGACGGCGGGTGAGGCTTTTTCGACAATAGAGGAAAAGGCTTTGCCCATCTGCCGTAAGGCGGCGATGCTGTCCTCGTGCTGCGCATAGGCGGAAATCGGCGCGACAACCAGCAGGAGGAAAAAAAGGATGGAAATAGCAGGGTGGAGCGAGGGGGTTTTCTTCTGTTCGAGACTTTCAATCTGCATCTTGGACTCCTATCGAATCGAGTTCATCACGACAACACTAGGGACGCACAATATCACATCCGAAAAGACGTCTTTTATACGATTCTATTGCAGGAAAGTTCGGCACGCCAGACCTTTTTTGGCCTCGTCTTCTCCGGTCAAATGACATCCCGACCGCCCTTTTCACCTATGATTTCGGCTTGGCAGTTAATATGATGTTTGCTATGGTCCTGCAGGCCGGGTATAATGTGAAAGATTGCAGAGCTGGAATTATCCGATAGTTTGGAGGTTCATAATTATGAAGTTACTCTGGATTTTCAGAGCTACCTTTGTTGTCGTGGTATTGGCTGTACTCTTCGTGAATATCAGTACGGTAGAAATAACGAAGGGAGAAAACTCGGTCAGCTTCTGGACGGTCTCATTCACTGGTTTGGGTATGGCCATATTTGTTTTCCTGTTGGACATGTTTACACCCAAGAAGAGACTGGCCTCGTTGGCCGGAGTATTCTTCGGCTTGCTGGTGGGTGTGCTCATCAGCGGCGCCCTGGCGCCGATCGTGGATATGATGGCCGAATCATACAATGTCAGGTTAATTCCCGAGGCGGTCTATGCCATCAAATGGCTATTGGGGATATGTGTATGTTATCTTAGCATCAGCATCGTCATGAGGACCAAAGACGATGTGCGTTTTGTGATTCCCTACGTCGAATTTGCCAAGCAGACCAAGGGGGCCCGGCCGCTGATTCTGGATACGTCGGCCATTATTGACGGGCGGATCGTGGACCTGTGCCAGAGCAAATTGTTCGACGCCCCGCTGGTCGTCCCGCGCTTCGTGCTTAATGAGCTCCAGCTTATTGCGGATTCGGCCGACAAGCTCAAACGCAACCGCGGCAGACGCGGACTCGATATCCTCAACAAGATGCAGACGGATCCCGTGATCGACGTGGAGATTGATGACAATGTGCTCGCCGAGGTCGAGGAGGTCAGAGGGGTCGATCAGAAATTGATGATGTTTGCGAAGGCTTTTAACGGTCGGCTGGCAACGACGGACTACAATCTGAGCAAGGTCGCGCGGGTACGCGAGGTGGACGTGGTCAACATCAACGATCTAGCCAATTCACTCAAGGTCGTGGCCTTGCCCGGCGAGACGATGCAGGTGAAAATCATCAAGCCGGGTGAAGAGGCGGAACAGGGCATCGGTTATCTCGATGATGGCACCATGGTTGTCGTCGAAGGCGCCCGCAACAAGATCGGTCGGGAGCTGATCATCAGTGTCACCAGCTCGCTTCAAACCTCCGCCGGCAAGATGATCTTCGGTAAATTCGAGGCATTCGCGCAAGAGATAGGCGTGAATAATCGCCGAAAATCGTCAAGAAGATCGGCCAGAGCCAGTGCCTCAGGGGGCAGCAGGGGCAAAAACGCATAGCGCGAACGCACCGGGTCACAAAGGTGTTAAAGTCTACAGCGGATCCTTTGGCGTGGAAGAAATGACTAAAGTAAGCTAAAATGCGTCAGCGTCGCCTTCAACTTTAGCCACTTTAGTCACTTCGAACTTTAGGCACTTTCTTTTCCAAACCGGACTTCCGAAGGCACGTCAGGAACGTCACCACAGCGAGCAGATAACCGGCAGCGAACAGCCATCGATGGAAGTATGAGGCATAGTCCTGCTCGGTGACGTGCACGCCGGCAATGCAAAAAGACTCGATCACAATCAAGGCCGATAGGGAGAAGGCAAGCCAGTCTGAAAAGGTCGTCTTGACAGGCCGGGCAAAGGAACAGCAGTAGAGGATGACGACGGCAAATACGAACAACGTCATCGCTATGAGGACAGGGTAAAAGACGGGCGACGCCCAGGTTACGGGTATGAGGAACAGGATGTCCCAATCCATGATGGAGGCCGGCCAGTCGAGCAGAAACTTGAGCCAAACGTAATAGAAAATGTCCCAGATGGCAAAAATGACCAGAAAATAGGCAAACCGCTGCTGACGATTCCGGCCGAACAGCCAGGCGCCGGTGAAGATCAAGACGATCGTCGCAACCTCTCGACCCATTTCGGTCAGCAACAGTCGCACAGATGTAGCATCTGCCCCAAATACGGCCATAGGGAACGTGAATCCGTCAGGATGGAAGATCGCGCGCAGGTAGACCACGACGGCGGCTTCAATGTATCCGAAGGCGATACTGAAGACGACAGCCATACAGAGTTTTTTGAGCGTAGTCTTCAGCGGCTCGGAAAAAGGTTCCGTCAGTTTCTCGCACGCGCACATCGTCTCACACCCTCTGCAATTCTTCCAGAATCGTCGGGATGATTTTGTCCTCCGGGACGATGGAGACCCGCCGGCCGTTGCGGTAGATGTAGGCCTTGCTCTTGGCCGCGCAGACGGCCAGCTCGGCGTCGGCGGCCTCGCCGGGCCCGTTGACGACGCAGCCCATCACGGCAACACGTAACGGCGTATCGAGCCGGCGCAGCGCCTTTTCGACCCGGCGGGCCAGCTTGACCACGTCGATTTCGGCCCGGCCGCACGTCGGGCATACGATCAGAGCCGGCCTCGAACGCTTGTGGAGGCCGAGCGCATCGAGAATCTGCTTCGCGATTTGAACCTCCTCGACGGGATTGCCGGCGGCACTGACCCGGATCGTGTCGCCGATGCCTTCCGCAAGAAGCGTGCCCAAAGCAACAGCCGAAGGGACCGCTGCATCTTCAGGCAGGCCGGCATGCGTCAGGCCAAGGTGGAGGGGATAGTCAAACGCCTCGGCCATGCGGCGGTTGATCTCGATCGTCCTGAAAACGTCGCTGCTCTTTGCACTGAGCACCAACCGCGGGAAACCTCGATCTTCAAATAAGCGAACGTACTTCTTCATCTCCCTCAACATCAGAGCGACGCGTCTTTCGACGGGAACCGCCCGCTTTTTGAGGTCCCTGATGCTGGCTTCGTTGACGCCGATGCGGATCGCCGTCGTGTGCATTTTGGCGGCGTCGATAATCCGCAGGACGTCCTTTCGATTCTTAATGTTTCCGGGATTCAGTCTCACCTTCGACGCACCGGCTTCAATCGCTTCGATGGCCCGCTCGGCGCTGAAATGCACGTCGGCAATCAGAGGGACATCAACCTTTTGGACGATTTTGGCAAAAGCCGCCGTGTCGGCGCGCCGGGGCACGGCGATCCGGACCAGTTGGCACCCGGCCCGGACAAGCTGGTTGATCTGCCTCACGCACCGGCCGACATCCACCGTCGGCACCTTCGTCATCGACTGAAGGACGATTGGCACGGATGAGCCGATCTTCACTGAGCCGACCTTGATGATTCTCGTTTTTCTTCTCTTCATCACATCAAGATTGTAGCTTGTCTTTCAGGTCCGGGCAAACGAAAATGCGGCCGGCAAACCGGTTGCCAGCGACTCTCATTGTTTTTTTACCCACTTGAGTCTGGCGATGTGGATGCCTTTCAAGCTTGGCATCAGAGAGGCGATGTAGTGCCGTCCTTCATGCAGGATAATCTCCGGAGCCGCCACGGGCAGCGTGGCGACCTCGAGGCGATTGTCGTTGATGCCAAAACGGAGCGGGTCGGCGGAACGGAAAACGGTCGCATGTTGGCGACGCCCGTACCGTTGCGTGTTGAACAGATAGTAGTGCTTCGATGCGGGCAGATAGACGACATGGGGACATTCTGCACAGTAGGGCCCCTTGCGATAGACGCTTCCTTCGGCGACGATGGTCGACGGTCCCCAGTTCTGCAGATCGGTCGAGATGCGGCAGTAGTTCACGCCGCGATGGTTCTTGGCCGGGGAGCGCATCGAGTGGGCCGTGTAGTAACAGTGGTACTTATCGCCGACGATCAGAACCATCGGATCGCGGGCGTGTTCGCCTTCGCCTTCGTTGAACATTCCGGTCTTGCCATTCTCGCCGAGCACCCGTGTGAAGCTCTTGCCGTCTTTGCTCGTCGCCCGGCAGATGTTCACCCAGTCGCCATAGAACATATGATACGTCTGGTCGGTTCTGATCACGTGGGGGGCCTGGAGTCCGCCGGGCGCCTCGCCCACGGAAGGGTCGCCCTCCATAGCAATGCCCATCGGCTTCCAGTGGGTATCGGTCAGGTTCTTCCCCTCCCAGCGGTAAAAGAACCGGGTATTGCCTTTCGGCCCGCCGGCGGTCGTATGGCGGATGCAGGACCAGAGCTGCCACGTGCCGTCCGCCGCCTGCCAGACGGCAAAGTCCACCGGCTCCTGCCGCTCGGTGGCATACTTGTGATCCATTGGACTGCCCGCCACTTGCCACCACGGGCCGTCAATTACCGGTACGAGGACAGGCTCGGATGATGCGCTCCCGTGTGCAGTGACGCTCAACAAGAAAAGACATGTGAAAGACAAGAATAGCCGGACCATTGCCACGCTCTCCAAAAACCGGAACTCAGCGGAGAATCGGTGGGCCAAGGCCCACCCTACGACCATCCTATCAGGAGTTCCGGATCATATCAAGCTGATCGAGCCGCTGCCGGTTTTCATCTGGAGCTTTCCCGTTCCCTGGCCGATTGTCCCTCTGATGCTTTTCTTGCTCACTTGGCCACTGATCGTGATGGGCCGCTCTGTCTTGACGGAGCCGTAGCTCGTGGATAGATCGACCTGGCCGCCGAATCCGGGCGGCGCCGCGAAGTTAATACTTCCATACGAGGTCACCAGGTCTGCCGTCATTCCGGCAGGCGAGTCGGAACAGACGATATCGAGGCTCCCACTGCCGGACTTGGCGGTCAGGTCCGGCGTTGTAACATCGCGGCATGTGATACGTCCGTAGGAGGTGGATAGATCCGCCGTGTCTGCCGTGGCTCCCGTCAGCTTTATGCTGCCGCTGCCGGAGTGCAGTTTGATCGAACCGCCCGTCACCTTCTCACAGATGACGGAACCATAGGATGTGTGTGCGTCGCAATCGCCGAAGGCGGCATTCATGAGTTTGATTGTGCCGCTGCTGGTCTTGAGTTGAATATCCCCCTGCGAGATATCCCTGCAGGTGATCGGGCCATAGGATGTATTCAGTTGGGCCGAGGCTCTGATGTCCTCGGCGGTAATCGAGCCGCTGCTGGACGTCGCCGCGACCTTGTCGCCGGAGATGTGCCGGCATGCGACGGACCCGTAGGAGGTATTCAGGTCGACCGAGCCTTCGATATTCTCGGCGGTGATCGAGCCGCTGCTGGTCTTGCCGCGTACGTTGCCATCGATGCCGCCCACCTTAATCGCACCATACGAGCTGCCACATTCGAGGTGCGTCTGCCTTGGGACGGTTATGGTATAGCTGATGCTCACCGAGCGATTACGTCCCGTCTGCGGCTTGTCGGCCTTGACCGTCAGCGTTGTGCCGACCGCCTCGAGCTCTATTTCCACCTGCTCGGCCAATTCCTGTGCCTCTTCTTCGCTGGGCGCCCTGCCGCAGATCTCAGCGACGACGGTGCAATCGGTCACATCGGCGCCGGTGACGGTGACGGAGCCGAAGCTGGTTTGGGCCACGAGCGTCGAGCCGTCGGCGAGCGGGGCCTGCCGCTCAACCGTCCTCTCGTACTTGGCCTGGAACCAACTGCCTAATCGAATATCGCAGCCGGTCTGAAGCAACAGCCCGCCGAGACAAAGACTCAAGATCAAGATGGTCCGATAGTTTCTCATCTTCGGTTCTCCCGATTCGGCGTTGCTTTCGTCCACTACCTGATCTTTATTGAGCCGTTATGCGTTTCAAGATGCAGTTTCCCTTCGCCCGTTCCAATCGTCCCTGTCAGCTTGCTCTTACTCACTTTTCCGGTCACCGTGATCGGCAGATCGGTATGGACGGAGCCGTTATGGGTGGACGCATCCACGCGCGCGGAAAAGCCGGGCGGAGCCGTGAAGCCGATACCGCCATTGTGGGTCTCAATGTAGACATCGCAGACCGATGGGGCCGTTTCGGAATAGACCACCTCGACGCCGCCGTTATGCGTGTGCAGATCCGCACCGCCCGAGATTTCCCTGCAATTGACCGAACCATTATGTGTTCTGAGCACGGTCGTGCCGGAGACGTTTTCGGCCGTCACCTTGCCATTATGCGTTGTCGCGTTGCTGTCGCCGGTAATATCCGTGATTTGTACGGCGCCATTGTGGGTTACCAGCTCCAAATTCGTCCGATTCGGCACGGCAACATCCAGGCTGACGCTCACGGATTTGTTGATGAGGCGCGTCGGTTTGTCAATCTTCGCGGTGAGCCGGTTGCCGGAGGGTACGAGGGTTACCTTGACCTGATCGGAAAGCTCCTCGGCCTCTTCGTCGGTCCCTGCCCGGGTCACGATCGTGGCCGTTAGACTGCACTCAGTAACGTCGGCGCCACGTATTGTGATGGGGCCGTTGTGGGTCTTGGCGGCGAAGGTCGAGCCCGGAGGCAGAGGAGCCGACAACTGAACCGTCCGTTCGTATCGGCCCAGCATGACGCAGCCAATGTTAATGCAGCAGCCCGCCAGGAGCATAGGCAGGCAAAGCATACCACCGAGGGAGACTTTTGTGAAATGCCGGTCTTTCATCTTGCATTCCTTTCAGTTTGAACAAATTCTGCTTGATTCTTTGATAGTCTTTCACTGCCCTTTCAGAATTAGTCGCTGGCCATATGCGATTAGTTTCAAAGAAAACGCCTTTTTTTCGCCCAATTTTGATGTCGTCACAGTTCTTTTTATGAATAGGCCACTTTCTCCGTATGATAGATGCCCGAGAATCCTTAACTTGTCAAGCCTTCTGTGCCGCCAAATCAGGCATTTCCTCCTTCAGAGGCGGTTTTTTGTGCAAGTATGCCTGCAATCCTGCCGATTCCTTGGGGAATTCGGGACTTTTTCTTGACGTCGATAGGGCGAATGTGGTATAAAATGAAGTCTAGTGAAGCTGGTGAAGTCCTTGGCTATAAATACATAGCTTCTTGGTTTTGAAAAAGCTGTTTTACAGAGCAGGGTAAAGGTATCTACATATTAGGCCGCCGGAGTCGTATGCTCCGGGAGCAACTCTTTGCCGTATGGGTCGATTGTCAACTCTCGAAGGAAGGAGACAAGCTCGAAACGCGGAAAATGTCCTGGGCAGACATTCAGTTAGCATGTATCGCAGGCAAGGATTATTATCGGTCTATTGTATTTTTAAATTCTATTTACTTTGAGGAGGCAAGATATGTGTAAAGAATTAGTTTGGATGGCTTGTGCTGTCCTGGTGCTGAGTTTGGTCGGCACCGTATCGGCTCAGTTACCAGCGGGATGGCAAAGCCAGGACATTGGCACCACTGGCGGCAGCGCCAGGGAAAGCAACGGAACGTTTACCATCATCGGCGACGGCGTCGACATCTGGGGCTCCTCAGATGGCTTCCATTACGCCTACGTCCCATTGATCGGCGACGGATTGATCACCGCACGCGTCGTCGATAACGGCACCGGTTCGAATACCTGGGCCAAGGGCGGCGTGATGATCCGTGAGACGCTCACGCCGGCCTCCAAACACCTCATGATGATCGTCACAGACAGCGATGGTGGTGGCATAGCGTTCCAGGGCCGTCATCAATCAACCGGCGCCGCCTCCAGCAGCTTACATGGGACGATCACGGCATCACCGCCTCATTGGGTTAGACTGGAACGCAAGGGCAACACGATCACAGGTTATCATTCTCCCGACGGCGTTGACTGGGAGGAATTCACAGGCGGTGCGGACAATGCGGGCGGCGTTATAACGAATCCCATGGACATCGATATGGCCAATGACGCTTACATTGGCCTGTGCGTCACATCGCACGCGTCAGGTGAATTACGCACGTACACGTTCGACAACGTGACCGTCGGGCTTCCGGTGAAAGCCTATGGTCCCGATCCTCGCAACGGTGCTATACATGCAGACACATGGGCAAGCATTAGCTGGGAGGCAGGACATACGGCGGTCTCGCACGACACGTACTTCGGCGAAAGTTATGCCGATGTGGAGGGCGGTACCGGTGAGACGTTCCTGGGCAACCAGACCGCGACGTTCTTTGTTGTCGGGTTCCCCGGATTCCCCTATCCCGACGGTCTTGTGCCGGGCACGACGTATTACTGGCGGATCGACGAGGTTGAAGCCGACGGCGTGACGAAACACACGGGAGATGTCTGGAGCTTTATGGTCCCGCCCAAGACGGCGTATAATCCCGATCCGGCGGATGGTGCAGAGTCCGTGGGCCCGGATGGCGCGACACTGAGTTGGACAGCCGGCTATGGAGCCAAGTTGCACACCGTGTATTTTGGCGACGACTTCGACGTTGTGAATAATGCCACCGGAGGCCCTCCGGGGGGGTTGACGACCTATAATCCCGGCACTCTCGAATTGGCGAAGGTCTATTACTGGCGCGTCGATGAGTTTGACGCCGTCGAGACGCATAAAGGTGACGTCTGGAGCTTTACAACGCCGGGCGCCGTTGGCAATCCACAGCCGGCGTACGCCGCCACGGATGTAGGGATGAACGCGACTTTGAGCTGGGCCCCCGCCGATTCTGCCGCCTCGCACGCGCTCTACTTCGGCACGGACAAAGAGGTCG
>Ga0209427_10006704_pt1 | contig 13098 bp, 11 predicted proteins | sample DeeMarSWOR136_30_FD_187465 | JGI IMG/M metagenome (GOLD analysis project Ga0209427, IMG submission 187465) | Marine sediment microbial communities from White Oak River estuary, North Carolina - WOR-1-36_30 (SPAdes) (version 2) | ecosystem: Environmental > Aquatic > Marine > Intertidal zone >... | reverse complement strand
CCAGTCCTTCGCCGTCTTCAGGAAATTAGCGAGCTTCTCCTCAGACAAATCAACCACCTCGTAGGAACGTATGGCACTTGAGGATTAAACCTTTCGGTTAAGCCCATCCAACAAGTTCCCCCGCCCATACGAATTCTGGCTTCCTTTGTGATGAGATACCTCTTGACAACCATTGGGTCCTTTCTCGAATCCTTTCAATAGGATCCGTGAACCAGAGCTGGCTAGTGTATTTCACGGCTCTCTCATACATATCCTTCAACGTCTTCTTTACTGCCAGCCTTCGCCGCATCCCGATCTCACTCTTCTAGCTAGCTGGCGCCAAGCGAGGCTCACAACGAGGGTCGCACCCTTTAGCTAGCTAGCTGCTGAGGCTTCAACAGGCTGGAACGGTTAGAAACATTAGGCCTGGTAAATAATGTCTTTCCCCTCTATCCTCTTGGCTTGAACGACGCCCTCCTTGAGCTTCCCCCAGACCGTGATCCTTTCTTCCTTCGCGAGATAAAGGGAGCCTTTGAAGTAGACGGCGACCCCACTCACCTTGAGCAGGGTCCTGTGACCGTGGTCCTCCTCTACGAGGCGGGAGCTGAGGCTCCATGGCCATCCCGCGGCGTAGAATTCGACTAATGGTTTCTCCGTGAGCGTTCCCTCAAACTTCACATTCACGCCATCCAGCTGAAGTAGATCCCCTGAACGGGTGACGTAGTACTCATCATACCCCAATGTCTCCGTTGGAAAGGTTAATTTCTCTCTCTTCTTCCAGAACATCGCCACTCCTCTGTAAAGGTGGTTTGTAATCCTTCTATTTTACCCGACGCTTTTAGACAGAGTCGTGTGAATTGCAGTAAAAAAGGGGAACGTGAAGCTAGCTAGCCTCAGCCCTCTTTATCCTGTTCCTTCATCGGTGATATGTAGCTAGCTATAGACTTGTTGGCTTTCTCCCCACACCTCATGATAATCGAATACACCGACCTTCTCGAGGAGGCTTCATAACCGCCAGTGCCTCCCTTTCAGCCGTCAGAATACTTCTCGTATAGCGAACGAGACGATAGTGTAGCGTTTTACTCGTAAAGAAGGGGACGAATCCTGACCTTATCCTCCATGCCTCCATACCCGCTCCTTTCAACCACGCTTCTTCTGTGATGAATGGATTCAGCTGGCGAGTTGGTAGACAACTCGGCTTCGCTGATCTAGGATTACACATCGAGGCGCTTTCCCCTGTCACGTGGAAAAAACAAACAAATAAAAGATAGGGCGTCTACCCAACGCTAAGGATGGGTCAGCGTCGTTATGGGCACCTTTACGCGGATTCTGGGGTACGCGAAGCGTTACTGGCATCTGATGGCCCTGAGCTTCACCCTTGTGGTCGTTGACAGGTTTCTCACAACGTACCTGCCCTTAGTGGGGACAAAAGCCGTCATTGACACCGTTCTCGTCCAACAACATTACGATCAGCTTGGATTTTTTCTTCTGTTAATCATCGGGATGTACTCGCTTCGCAGCTTAACCACATTTGGGCAACGGTATATCAATTCCTACGTCAGTCAACGGACGGTCTTCGACCTCCGCAACGAGTTCTTCCGGACCCTCCAAAAGAAGTCCTTCAGCTTCTACGATAAGACTCAGACGGGACAACTGATGTCGCGGACGACGAACGATGTTGAACGGATCAGACGCTTCTACGCGTTCCTGATGACCTCGCTTTTCGGCTCGGTTATCCAAGTCCTCCTGGTCGCCTACTTTCTTCTGGAGATGGATCCCCGGCTGACCCTCATCGCGGTGACGACGATGCCCTTCGTGTTCGTGGTGAACTACCGGTTCATGAAAAAAACCCGGCCACTGTACCAGGAGATACGTTGGCGCTTCGGCGTGTTTAGCGCCCTTCTGCAGCAGAACATCGTGGGGGTGAAAGTCGTTCGCGTATTTACCAACGAGAACTTGGAGCGCGACAATTTCACGCGGGAAAATACAGCGTTTCTCGATTTGAACGTCGAAGTGGCGCGCCAGCGGGCGATCCACCAGCCCTTGACCGCCTTCATCATGAGTCTGGGTGTTGCGATAGTGTACTGGTATGGCGGCGGGGAAGTCATCCAGAACACGTTGAGTCTGGGGGCGCTGCTCGTGTTTGGCCAGTACATGATGATGCTGAACGGGTCGGTCCGCTTCCTCGGGTTTCTCATCAGCATGTACGGGCGTGCACTGGCAAGCGCCGAGCGAGTCTTTGAGATCTTGGACGAGGAACCCGAGATCCGTGACCAACCGGGGGCCCATGCCCTGTCCACCGTGAAGGGTGCGGTGACCTTTGACCACGTCTCCTTCGAGTACCTTCCCGGGAAGCCCGTGTTGAAGGACATTACCCTCCAGGTGGCGCCGGGAGAAACCATTGCCATCCTCGGAGCAACGGGTTCAGGGAAGAGTACGCTGATCTACCTCCTTCCCCGCTTCTACGATGTGACCCGGGGAACGCTCTCCATCGACGGCACCGATGTCCGGGAGGTCACCTTGAGTTCCCTCCGTCGACGGGTCGGCATCGTTCTTCAGGAGGTGTTTCTCTTCTCCACCACGATCAAGGAGAACATTGCCTTCGGTAAACCCGACGCTACAATGGACGAGATCGAGCAAGCGGCGAAGTATGCGCAGGCTCACGACTTCATTATGGCCTTTCCGGACGGGTATGACACTGCTGTGGGGGAACGCGGGGTCACCCTCTCCGGTGGACAAAAACAGCGTATTGCGATTGCGCGAACCCTGCTCATGGATCCCAAAATCCTCATCTTCGATGACTCCACATCCTTCGTCGATACCCGAACGGAGCAGGCTCTCCAACGAGCGATTGACACGCTTCTCGCGGGGAGAACGACCTTCATCATAACGCAACGCTTGTCCACGGTCAAGAACGCGGATCGCATCATCGTTCTTCGCGATGGGGAAATCGTGGAGATGGGGAGCCATAGTACGCTGCTCGCGAAGAAGGGCATCTACTCGCAAATATATGAGACCCAGTTCGTACCCCGGGAGGAGATCCGCCGCCTTCAGCCCGTGGGTGATGGGACAGGAGGGTAGGCATCATGGGCTGGCACTGGCATCACGCACGGAACCTGTTAACGGATGAGGAGGTGGAACGGCAGCTCCCTGACCGCGTCCTCTTCCAGAGGCTTTGGGCGTACTTATCCCGCTACAGACGCCAGGTCGCCCTCATCGTTCTCACGCTCGTGGTGGCCACGTTCTCAAGCATGTTTCAACCCTTTGTAACCACCTTCTTGATTGATACCTATCTGAGCCCGCAGGTAGACGTGCTCCTCACTACGCCTGAACGCCTTCACGGCGTGGCAATGATGGTATCCGTCTTACTTGCTCTGGCCCTACTCCAGTGGATCATGGATTACAAGCAGACGCAGGTGCTCAACTGGCTGGGACAAAAGGTCATCTTCGACATCCGAGAAGACCTGATGATGCGGCTGCAGGCGCTGTCCCTCCGCTTCTTCGCGGACGAACGAACCGGCGACATCGTCTCCCGAATAACCAACGATGTGGACGCCTTAGGGGAGACCTTTCGAAACATGATTCCGACCCTCATCAGTAGCAGCATCTCCATCGTTGGATACATCGTGATCATGGCGTCGTGGAGCCTCAAACTCACTCTGATCACGTTAGCAACTCTGCTGCTCTTCATCGTACCCCTCTTACTCTTCGGCAAAAAAGCGAAGACGGCGTTCACGAAGACGCGAAGAGGCATCGCTGGCGTGAGCAGTCGCATCGAAGAGAGCGTCTCGGGGATGCGTGTCATCCAGTCCTTCAATCGGGAACGACGCTCCCAACAGGAATTCGGGGAGGTCAACACCGAAAACCTGCAAGCTCACATCCAAGCCGGGGCCCTCTTCGCGTCTTTCAGCACCGGCGTCCAGATCATCATGGCCATCGCCATGTCCATCGTCCTCTGGTTCAGCGTCGCCGAGGCGATGGCGGGGAACGTAACAGTGGGGGTGATCTTCGGCTTCACTCTCTACCTCACCATGTTCTTCCAGCCAATGATGCAGATCACCATGTTCTACAACACCTATCAGAATGCGATGGCTAGTATGGAGCGGATCATCGACCTCTTGGATACGCCCATCGAGGTGAAAGACTCAGCTGAACGCATCGAAGCCCTCGTCCCCCGGGTGCAGGGTGCCGTGGAGTTCAGGAAGGTGACCTTTGGCTACGACCCCCAGACGCCGGTGTTACGAAATATCACCATTAACGTTGAACCAAATCAGACGGTCGCCATTGTAGGTCCTACCGGCGTGGGCAAGAGTAGTCTCATGAATCTACTCTGCCGTTTCTACGATCCCCAGATCGGCGGAGTCTACCTTGATGGCATTGATATCCGACGGATCTCGTTGAACTCCCTAAGACGGCAGATGGGGATCGTCCTTCAAGATAGCTTCCTGTTTCAAACCACGGTCATGGAGAACCTCCGTTACGGGCGACCTGACGCCACGGATGCGCAGGTCGTTGAAGCCGTGAAGCGGGTGGGCGCGCACGAGTTCATCCAACGCCTACCTCAGGGCTATGAGACGCTGATTATGGAAGGCGGTTCAAACATCTCCATAGGCCAGCGGCAGCTCATCTCCTTCGCGCGGGCGCTGCTGAGGAATCCTCGTATTCTGATCCTAGACGAGGCGACGTCCAGCGTGGATCCCTACACCGAACTCGTCATTCAAAGGGGCTTGGAGCAGCTGCTGAGAAGTCGTACGGCCTTCGTGATCGCGCATCGTCTCTCCACGGTCAGAACCGCCGATAAGATCATTGTCCTCGACGACGGGGCGGTCGCTGAGGAAGGGACACACGCGGAGTTGATGGCGAAAGGCGGCCTATACCACCAGCTTTACCTGATGCAATTTAGAGATACCGAAGCTCAGGAGCTCGATGATTAAGGAAAAGTTAGCTACCATTATAGTGTTATGAGTAAAGAGATACCGGCTTCAATAACCCGTATTTTCTTAATGCTCTGAACCAATTTACAGCTAGTGCAGACCGCTTCCCTTGTCTTTGAGTCTTCTTTGGCTATGACTCCTCCACTTCCAACCTCTATTTGGAAATCCTATATGCCTTTTTGTTAGAAAATAAGGGATGCCCAACACAATACATGGATTAATTGTAGATAGAAGATTAAGCGAGTGATATCAAAGGTCTAATGGAAGTGAAATTTGTTTCTAACCATCTTTTACCTCTTCTAACCATCTTTCAACGTCTTTAAGACGTACCCTCCAAGAACTTAATCCTCCTCGTTGGGCCTCCCGGTTCAGGGAAGACGACCTTCTGTCATCAAGTGGTGCTCAGCAACATTGAGTCGAGGCCTGTCATCTACATGACAACTGAATCCCTTCAATCAAAGGTTGAACTAGCTAGCGTAAATCTTCTGAATATCATGATAATAGTTAAACTCAAGAAACTAACGGCTCTACGTAGAAGAGGAAACCTGTGGGATGCTGTAGCTGTGCGTGTCGGGATCAAGGACGCGAACTAGGAGAGCCTGTTACCGTCTTCGTTGCGTGGATGCAATAGTCACTGTTCCGAGAACCAGTATTAGAATCAAGAGGTACGGTGCAATCAGCTGCAACGTGTTTACCGGTACGATCTCGCCTCCGACATATTGCGGGATATCCAGTAGCGCCAAATAGATGTCATAGTTCCCGTTTCGGCGATCATGCCACACGACTTTATTCTGGTAGATTTTCGGATGGCGTTGATCACTTGCGTTGAACGTGATTTGAAATTCGGTTGCCGATGAAATTTCGTACCCATAAATGTCTTGATTGCCATGTCGGAGATCAAACCATACCACCACATCGCCATAAGGTCGGGGTCGAAACTGGTCACTTGTATTGGTGCAGATGGGGAATTCGACCCCCTGTAAGAGGTCGTACCCATAGATGTCCCAATTGGCATTTCGATCATCGATCCATACGACGTATCGATCCTGAACCGCAGGGTAGCCTTGATTGTTCACATCCGTCGTGATTTGGAACTCGGTGCCATTATGGAGCCAGTAGCCATAGACGTCCCAGTTACCGATCCCGTTCCGTTCATCCCACCACACAACCACCTGTCGTCCGACCTGGGGAAAGTATTGATGGGCTGTCTGCGTGCAGATGGGAAACTCCGTACTCGTCGCCAGGTCATATCCGTAGACATCCCAGTTGCCATTTCGCCAATCGTTCCAGACGACAACGTTCTCATAGATGACGGGAAGACGCTGGTTAAACGTGTCGGTGCAGATGGGGAATTCGGTGCCCGTGGAGAGCCGATAGCCGTAGATGTCCGCGTTTCCATGGCGCCAATCATACCAAACCACCACGTCGCCATAGATTGAGGGATGTTCTTGGTTAAACGTGTCGGTGCAGATGGGGAATTCGGTGCCCGTGGAGAGCCGATAGCCGTAGATGTCCGCGTTTCCATGGCGTTGATCCTGCCACACGATGTAGTCGCCATACACTGAGGGGCGCCACTGGGTATTCACATCGGTGGTAATCTGCATTTCCGAAAGGACGTCGAATGCGTCTGCAGTGACTTTGAAGGTGACGATTGCGGATGCTCCGATAAGAACCATGATAAAACACAAAGTCCATGTCTTCAAGTTAATCCGACCTATAACCTCAGAGAATCTTTTTTCCTACTATTTATAAATAATTTTCGCTAACGCGCAACGCCGCGATACTCGTTACGCTCTCTTGAATTGAGTTACTTTCATGTCGGTTACAAAGGCTTCGCCCCAGATATGGTTCAGCGGCTTCACCTTCTCAACGTAAACGACATCGTTGAAAGCGGCATCCTCCACTTCAGCCTCTACGACTTCACCGACGACCCAGACCGTTCCCTTTGAGACGTGCATGACGTCCGTCATCATGCATTCAAGCCAACCGAAGGCTTCTTTGATGCGCGGAGGTTTGATATGGGTGGATCTCGTCTCGGTCAATCCGCATTCCTCAATCTCGCTGACCTCATATGGGAAATCCCTCTCCATTACCTCCATCAGTGCGCCAAAGTTCTCCCCCACGATGTTGACGACGAACTCACCGCTATCCTTTATGTTCCGCCACGTGTCATGGTTCACGCTTGAGGAGAAGCCGAAGAGGGGTTTGGGCCTGATGGCCATCGGTGAATTCCAGCTGAAGGGCGCTGCATTGGAGATGCCGTTTGGAGAAATGGTAGATATGACAACTGTCGGTCTGACGAGTAACTTATAAAATGCCTCCAACTCCAGTTTCATCTGCATATCACTTCAAGTCAGCTTATAATCAGCTTGCAGCTTTTTAATGTATTCTTGCTTGCTTTTTGCTCATCTGCCAAGTAACTCCTAGAGCTAAAAAGTACTTTTATTCGAAAAGAGGGAACTGTAGACTGTACTCATCTCGGCATTGAACGAATAGGGTGCTGGTGAACATAACAATCTTGGGAATCCGTTTATAAAGATCCGGATTTTTGGAAAAGGGATATCCATTAACTAGCGTACATGAGTAGCTTCGCGGAAAAAAAGGAAAAAAAGAGGGTTTAGACGAGTTGTTTCTTGTAGAGGATCATTCCCGTCCCGATGACTATGCCTATCAGTAGCAAGTAGGGTGCAAGCAATAGCAGTGTATTGGTCGACAGTATTTCGCCGCCAACCGGAAAGCCAGTTATTGGAAGCGTGATGGCTCCCTGTTCACGTCGCGCCTTCGGCATTGCCGTGCCTGTTGACCAAGCATCGGTGGTTGGATCGTAGACATACGTATCCCCGTACACAGGTGGTGCGTTGTTGCTGTAATCCGTCCCTCCGCCGAAAACGTAGATCTTGGTTGGATCAAGACTCGTTGCTTCCTCATTGACATCAATGTACTCGGTACCGTTCCCTCCTCCAATGACGTAGGACGTTGATAATCCCGTCGTCACTCCCATCCAACACCGTCCACTTGGTAATGGAGCCCTCGTCATCCACGTATCGGTATCCGGATTATAGGCGTCGACATCGAGCATTAAAACATCGCTGTAATTCATTCCTCCAATCGCATAGATCAGAGCATCGGGCCCTAAGACAACGACGTGTTCAAGGCGTTCCGTGGGCATTTGAGCACCACTGGACCACGAGTCCGCTACGGGATCATAGATCAGGGTCGCGTTGGGATCGTCTTCGCCACCAATAACATAAATCTTGCCATTGAGTGCGGCAGCGGCGCCAGCCCCCCATTGAGCAATAGGCATATCCGCGCCATATGACCAGGCGTCGAGGAGTGGGTCATAAATTTGGGTCGCATAAACGGAAGAGGTATTATAGCCGCCAAAGACATAGATGAGGCCGTCTATGCCTACTGTTGCTGAAGCGCCACGAGTCGCGGATAATAGGGAGGCCTTCGTTGTCCATGTATCAGTATTCGGATCATAGGCTTCAACCGTAGTGACGACATCGTATGATACATTATAGCCACCAATGACGTAAATTAACCCGTTTGGGGCTAAGATCACGGACGCTTGTCCGCGCGCTGTCGGCATCGCAGTTCGCGTTGTCCAGGATTGAGCTTCGACAAATGGAACGGAGAACGTTACGAGAGATAACGCTAATAACACAAGAACTACGTTCAAAGTCATTTTCTTCATGTTCAAAAACATGAACAGTAGTTTGTAGGAAAGGATTATTTAAAAATTTAGGTGCAGAAGTGCTCAAAGAAAACGGGGAGAAGATACCGATTCCCAACGTTATTATCTTTAATCTAGGCTTTCATTGTTTTTACAGCCGGTTTATTTTGAGTACGAATCTGTTGTTCTAAGCTCGCTAGTGGGCTCGATGGTTAGCTAGCTAGGTCGGTGATGAATGGAAGGCATAAGTTTCAAATAAAAGTAAGGAAAATATAAAGTAACATCATTATGACTTGAGGTGTGTGTCGTTGTCCAGAGGTGAACGGTTCGCGGATCTCCCTCAAGAAGATTACACCTTCTGCAATGTATGCGGGCGAAAAGTGCCGCTAAACCAGATCGGCGGCCAATGTGTGTCCTGTGGCCGAAGAGCTTGTACACGCTGCACACAGCTTTATCAGGGGAGGGTCTATTGCGTAGACTGTGTTCCTCCGCCACCTCCCCCGCCTCCCCCTCCACCCCCCGTCAAGCCATCGAGGTGTTTCATCGCTACCGCCACCTACGGAACCCCGATGGCTGAGGAGATTCAGGTGCTACGCAACTTCAGAGACCTGGTCCTCGACACGCATCTTCTTGGCCAGAGGCTAGTGGCCTTATACTATAGGTTAAGCCCGGGGGTAGCGAAAAAGATCGCTGGCCACCAATCACGAAAACGATTGATGCGGTTCCTACTGGATCCAGTAATCCGGTTCTTGAGGGAACGAGGGTATTAGCGTGAATATAGAGTCGGTGTTTATTGAGCGATTAACCCTGTATGAGTTACTTCCGGTGATCGAGACTTGGCTGCTTGGAAGCGGCTACAGCGTGGACACGCTCGCGAACCGGATCGATGCTCAGAAGGAGTCATCATACGTAACGGTGTTTCTGGAGACTTTCCCCACAGGATGCACGTTAAAGGTAGCGTCGAACGAGCCCTTCTTCTTCGAGAACCTGAAGGAACACCTTTCACGCAAACACCTCCTCTCCTATCGCCTTCCCTGCCCCTACTGCGGCAGGGTGATCGAACGATCAAGCCAGCAATGCCCCTTTTGTGGCGCGAGCCTAGATACTCCCTCTACCTAGCGTGAAGGCGTACACTCCACTCTTTCACGCACAAGAATCATTCTTATAGTAACGTAACCTGAGATGACGATCATGGGCGTAAGTAAGTTTGGAGCACTATTGGCGGGCGCTGTCTTTTTACTCCTGTCTCTGATCATGTTTTACCTTCTGTTCATCGAAGGGATGTGGGAAGGTACCGAGTTCGATTGGCTTGGGCTCGCTAGCGGCATCCTTATGTTCGGACTCTCCCTCTGGGTGATACAGGATACAGTCTCAAGAAAACCAGATGAGACGCCGGCGACCACCCCCACACCACTAATTGACGAATGGATCGGAGAACGCGGTCTCGAAGCCATCGAGATAGAACAGTGGCGTCATCAATCCGATGAAGGGGAGGAGCTGCTAGCAATCATCGCAGCGTGGGGCGATCAACCGATCAATCGTTTCGCTGTAACCACACGACGCCTTGTCCTCTATCCCCAAAACCAGATACATGACGGCGTCACACTCTCCTATCATCAAATTGCGGCCATCGAGCAGACGCAACATCGGTTTCTACAGCACTTAGTGGACATCACCCTAACTCTCACCGATGGTCGAGTAATAACGTTTGAAAACGCTGGAAAGGAATACGCGGAGAAAGTCGTGGCCCTGATCACTACACGGCAACAAACACACCCTACGAGCTCCAGACAGGATAGACCCGTAGCATACTGCACCCAATGTGGAACGCCCCTCAACCCAACAGACCAGTTTTGTGGCGAGTGCGGAGCCCGACGATAAGCAGATAGTGGCGACAGCGTAGCATCCCCGCCTCGATCTCTTTGTCTACTCTGACGCTGCGTATACGGTAGCTAGCTAATCCTACATTTTGACGTTTACTTGTTTATAAAAAGATTTTTATGCTCAATTGGTTATACAAAGAGACGGAGATAGCGCTTTGACGAACATTGAAGAAGTGCTGATGCCTGGCGAAACTGTAATAAAAAAGCAGAGCGGTGTCATGGTTAGTGGACCTGGACCTACCGGGGATCTTCACTTAACCAACATGCGACTGATCTTTCTGAATAAGAAGCGGTGGTCAGTGCTTAGCCTTAATCCTATTGGATCTTTAATGGGTAAGGACATCATCCTTCCTCTTGAAAACATCAGTACAATAACCACAACTTTCAATGGAATAAAAGTGCAAGCAGACAAGACATACGACTTTACGGTTGGTAGATTTGGTAAGCGAGCGGAATGGGTAAATGCGATTCAGCAAGAGAAGCATAAGGCGCAATACCCCCCTCCACAGCAACCTTCGTGGGGGCCTATGAGAACACCACCACCACCGCCTCCACCGCCGACGACATCAAGTAGATTTTGTCCGTCGTGTGGTGGGCCTGTAGAATTCATAACTCAATATAGTCGTTGGTACTGTCGTTCTTGTCAGAAGTATGTATAGCACGTCTATAGAGTCGATAGTCAACACTTCTCACACTAGCTAAGAGCACAGTCTGTAACAAACAAAGCCTTGATAGATGAGTAGCATACAAGCTTTAGTTTGCTCACACAAAATTCACTTAACGTTTACTTCCGGACAGGTCCCACGCACGTACTATAATAACATAACTCATCGGGGTCTCATAACGGGCTACCGTACATGCCAAATATATAAGGCTATCTTGTTTAGTAACCCTGCTTGTGCTAGCTAATTGGCTAGGGGGTGACGATGGCCAGCTTAAGTTGTTTGACGCCTCGCCTCGTCTTCAGTTCTTGGGCCAGATCCCTGACGTCCGAAGCGCTCCCCCTAACCGCAATGATCTCCAGACAATTTTCTTCATCGAGGTGCACGTGCATGGATGCGCAGATGGCCTCTTCAAACTGGTGCTGGATGTCCGTTAACTCCTCTTCCAACCCCTTAACGCTGTGGCTGTATACCATGGTGATGGCGCCCACTCCCTTGCCCATCTTCTCACACATCCACTTGGACTCCGTGACGAGGCTTTGCATCGCATCCTGCACGGCCTTCGACCGGTTCTCGTACCCCAGCCGCTTGATGTGGTCATCAAACCTTCTGAGTAAGTCTGAGGCGACGGAGATGCTGATCCTTGACACCTGCGTTTTCGACACTTTGAACCCTGATCATACCCTAGGTATTACCCTCTACTAAAACTTTAATAACGCCTATAATACTAATTGGAGAAAAAGTATTATTGTCACTGCGATGGCTGCCTTTACCCCGCAGCAACTAGGGCAAGCGGTGAGTGAAACGCTGGCTACCAGGACTTCCATACGGCTTGAAGAGGTGTCCACGGTCTACGAGGGAGAGCGAAGACCGGCGATCCGAAACGTCAACCTAACGTTGGCAACGAAGGAGCTGGTTTACGTGGTGGGCCCCAACGCGTCGGGGAAGACGACCCTCCTCGAGACCATCAATGGCCTGCTCCCCATCTATCAAGGACGCATCTCGGTCTTCGGGTTAGACGTGGCGACACGGGGACGGTTGGTGCGCCGCGAGATCGGGTACGTTCCCCAGGACTTCATGGTGGAGCCAGGGGAACCCTACACGGCCCTCGACGTCGTGATGATGGGTCGCTACGGCCGGATCGGCGTCCTCAACAACCCCACTGAAAGAGACCGCGAAAGCGTCGTGGAGGCTATGACGCTGCTTGAGATAGACCAGCTTGCCCAGCGACCCATGGGGAAGCTCTCGGGAGGCCAGCAACAGAAGGTCATGCTCGCTCGGGCCCTCGCCAAGGAGCCAAAGATCCTCCTCCTCGACGAGCCCTTCAGCAACTTAGACCCCGCGTCCCGAGAGACGATCCCGTTGCTGATAAGCCGCCTTCACGAAGAGAAGGAATTGACCACCCTCATCGTGACCCACGACGTCCACGGTATACTAGAGGCTTGCCGCAGGGTCGTGGTCATGAACAATGGCCTGATCGTGGCAGACGATGTTCCTGAAAAAGCCCTCGAAAAAGGAGGGGCGCAGTCATGATCTGGCTTGAGTTCGAGATCATGCAGCGAGCCCTCCTCGGCTGCGTCCTAACGGGCTTCCTGACGGGGTTGATGGGTGTCTTCGTGGTCCGGATGCGGCTCTCCGCCATCGGCTACTCCATGTCCCACGGCGCCTTCGCAGGCGCAGCCCTGGGCGTCGCCCTCTCCATGAATCCCTTAGCCACCGCCATGCTCTTCGCCTCCGCCACCGCCCTCCTCATTGGCCCCATCGCCGATAAGGCGAGGCTGCACGCCGACACCATCACCAGCATTATCTTCCCCCTCAACATGGCCTTGGCCTTCGTCTTTCTGACCCTCACGCCGGAGATCGGGCTCACCAGCCAAGTGGCCAACGTCTTATGGGGCAGCATCATCTCTCTGACCAACAGCGATGTGGTCTACCTCGTCACGCTCTGCGCCGCCACGCTGGCG
>Ga0209427_10006703_pt1 | contig 13100 bp, 18 predicted proteins | sample DeeMarSWOR136_30_FD_187465 | JGI IMG/M metagenome (GOLD analysis project Ga0209427, IMG submission 187465) | Marine sediment microbial communities from White Oak River estuary, North Carolina - WOR-1-36_30 (SPAdes) (version 2) | ecosystem: Environmental > Aquatic > Marine > Intertidal zone >... | reverse complement strand
CATAGAAAAATAGTATCAACTGTTATTAAATTATATGAAGACAGAATTTGGATTATTATGGTCATTCTCAGATAGAGCCTATAGAAAGATGTTTTCTTTATGGTCAGTTAAATATGTGTTTACAGTTCTTATGGAGTTATTTTTTGGATTGATTTTCTTCTTTTTTCTATAATGTAATAAATTGCATATACAAAAGATAAAGAACTCAGCAAAAAGGAGAGAATAGCAATAAGCACAGAGGTACTAATGAAATGGTTTCCTAAAAATAAAAAAAATACTCCAAGAGTAAAATAAAGAAAAATCATTTGTGAATGATAGTGTTTATGATTTTTATCCAAATACCAACCAAATCCACCCATTTCCTTTTCCTCATATCAAATTTGTTGTTTGGTTAATCTTTCTAAGAAAGAGTAATTAAGAAAATACAATTAGCTCACTTTTTGTTTGGTATATCTCTATGATTAACTTCTACTAAAAATTTTTGAAACCAATAAATGATTAAAAAATAGGGGTTTTGAGGGAGATTTTTCCATTGGCATGGGATGCAATTCCACTCCCCAGTTCTCAGGTTAGTTCAATATATTTTGAACTTTCTTATGTTAGCTAAATCCCCAATTAATAATGCCAAAATAAAGTAACTTCGGTGTCACCCTCTATAAATAATAAGCTACGCTCAAAAATGTCTCTTCAAACTTTGGACAAGCGTCACCCCCTTTTCTTCAACAAAAAATTTGGATCTCAAAAAATTTTAAAACATAAAAATGTGTAATAGTTTGTGGGTGATTCAGAAATGGCGGATTCTAAGAAACGAGGATTTGGAAAAATAAAGGTTGGCTTGATAGTATGTGCTGTTCTGGTGGCTGCGCTCGCATTTTCTAATGTATGGTTCTTTCTTGAGAATGAAAGCCTACAGAATCAGGTGAACACTCTTGAAACAGACAAGATTAATCTGCAATCTCAAGTTGATTCTTTGGATGCCCAAATTGAGAGCCTGAACACTCAAATTGCCTCTTTAAACAGTGAAATCAGCTCTTTGAACAGTCAAATCGCCGCTCTCCAAAATAAAACAAAGTGGCTTGAATACGAAATTGATGTGCTGAGGGGACCCGAACAGGTTGTCGTTAACTATCTTGAAGGAAATTTCGGATTTGATGTGGCATTCGTCTATTTCGGCAGCAACAGAACTCTTACTTATGATACTGAAGATTGTGCACTAGTCGTTATGCTGACAGGCGAACACGTTAAAAATTTTCAATTCACAGAAACGCATGAATGGCAATTCTATGAAGGAAAAACCGCTCTTCAAACCGCTTTTCACAATGCTGAAGTATTCATTGTCTTCATCATAGAAGATTTGGATGGAGACGGCGTTCCTGACCCCTCTGTTAATGGCTACTATGAAGCAAGCGGAGGAAGCTATGGAGGCAGAACAGCCACAGCATTTGTAGACGATTACTGGAAATACGCGGCGTATTATGTCACGCAATGATAAAAAGCGCTCCGTCCACCATCAGCAAAACCCATTACGTCACAGCTGAACCCGATGGCTGACTCAGAAAACCCAGTTCCCGTTTCTTGTTTTTCATATTAGGAGACTAATAACAGTGTATTGTTGAAAACAATATTTTTTCAGGAAAACCAAGGAAGGTAAAAATTGGTGCTCTTGTGGAGATTTCTTTGCCTACGTGTCCTGAAATGTTAAAAAGTTGTGTAAGCTATAAGTCCAGAACGGTGCCAAAACAATGAGTAATTCAGAGGACGTGGAGCTCAGGGATGCCTTCAAGCGCTGGGCTGAGCAGATGGACCGTCATCAGTATCAGATTTTTGTGGAAACAGCCAAAATCGTGGATTTGCTGAAGAAAAAACAGGTGTCTGCGAAAACAAAGAACGAGATGATCATCGTCCTAAAGGGCTTGCAGGCAACCGTGAAGTCCATCTCTAAGGTGCTGTCAAAGTACATCCAATAAACAAGCAGATCACTTGGAGGATGCTTTTCCCAGAAAATGCAGCATAAACTCTTCGCCCTCAATCAAACCGAACATCCCACTTTTCGCAGAAACTTCATCAAAATGCTTCACCCCATCAGCTTCGATGGATGGCGAGTAGATAGCGAAGGGCACCGGGTCTCTTGTGTGCGTGCCAACCCTGATGGGTGTGGGATGATCAGGCAAAACGGCGATAGCACAGTCTTCTTTCAGTCCGTCCAGTAACCTTCCGATCAGTCGCTTATCCAAGTCCTCTATCGTCTTCACCTTCAACTCGTAATCTTGGGAGTGCCCAGCCTCATCCGGCGCCTCAACATGAACAAAAACCATGTCACACTCTTCAAGCGCTTCAAGTGCAAACTCTGCCTTGCCCTCATAGTTGGTGTCGTACAAGCCAGTGGCGCCGGGGACATCAACAACCTTCATTCCAGCGTAGACTCCGATTCCTTTAACCAAGTCAACCGCGGAAATAACCGCTGCATCCACGCCATACTTTTCCTTAAATGTGGGCATGACCGGTGTTCTGCCGCCACCCCAAGGCCAAATCATGTTTCCGGGTCTTTTGCCAGCTTTTCTTCTAGCAACATTAACGGGGTGATGCTCCAGAACCTTCCTAGAATCAAGAATCAGCCTATCCAACAAGTCACCAATGCTTTTAGCTTCTTCAGAGTTGGCTCTTGGCAAAATCTTTGAGATTTCAGCTCCTATAGCATCGTGGGGTGGCGTACACTCTATAATTTCTTTGTGCACATAGTTTCTTAGGATCAAGAAGTGCCTGTAGCCCAAACCCGCAAAAAACTCTGCTTCGCCTGATTTTTCCATTTCCCTTTTCAGCGCATCTATCAGTTCCGCGGATTCGCTGCTTGTTATATGATCGGCAGAATAATCAACTAGGATTCCGTCTCTTTCTGTGATGACGTTGCATCTGTACGCTACATCGTTTGCGTCTAACCGAATGTTTCTGGCAGCGGCTTCGAATGGACCTCTCCCACTGTAATGTCTTGTGGGGTCGTAACCGAGAACCGAGATGATTGCGGTGCCCGAACCGGGAGTTAAACCCTCCGGCACTGTTCTGAGCAGCCCATTTCGTCCCTTGGCTGCGATCATGTCCATGTTTGGTTTGTTTGCCGCTTGGAGAGGAGTCTTGTTACCCAATTCTGGAACAGGGTAATCAGCCATTCCGTCTCCAACAATAAGTAAGTACTTCATTTCAAGTCACAGTCCTTCTTGTGCCGCTTCATGGTTCAGTTCGGTTATACCTGTTTTGTGGTGTCTTCCTGTATTTCTTTTTCGTTTTTAGGCTCCGATTTCTATTTTGCGTTGAACAAAAGACTATGTACAAAAGATACGAAGATACAGAATACAGTTAAGTGGTTATTAGCTGGAATTCATAAATCGTTTATCAGTTGTTGCTTCTGTATTGACATGGATCCCAGCGAATTCTTTTTCTTAATTCTGCCTCTAGCCGCTCTGGTGGCCGTTCTTGTAGCTGCGGTGCTTTACTTGGCAAGAAAAGAGGATACTGTAAAACATAAAGAGATGGAAACGCTGCACGAGCTGATGCGCACAGGAGAAATCGACAAGGAAAACTTCTCTATCGCGCTTCAAGACTTGGTCAGCAAGAAGGTAATCGACGAAAACTCCTACAAACGGTTGAGAAAACTGCTTGAAAGGTCCCTTTGATGGAGCCGAGGGAACCTTTTTCTCCTATAATTGTACCCTCTTTTTATGTAACTCAGACCTGAAAGCAGCCTCTATGTAGTATTGTAACTTTTTCTCCGCTTTCTTTGGTCACCGTTACAGTGGGATTGGAGATGAGCAGGTCCATGTGATTTTTTGATTGGTTTTTGCCTCCCGGCATGTCCGTGTTTTCCCCAAAAGCCACATGAATTGTGCCCAAGATTTTTTCTGCCTCAAGGAACTCCTGTATAAACCGTGCTTTAGGGTTGATTCCGAAGGCAAATTCCCCCACCACATCAGACCACTCGTCAGTAGCAAACGTATCTTCGACTCTCTGAAGGTGATCCGCGTCCTCCGAAAACACGCTTTCCACTCTGCCCTTCTCGGCTGTGACCTCCACGGGTTTTCTCAGTTTTCCGATTCCGCCAATCGCTATGTCGCACACCAGTTTTCCATTCAAAGAATCTTCGACAGGCGCAACTATGACTTCGCCCGTAGGAAGGTTCATCCACTTCATTAACTTCCGGTCCAGCTTCGTGTCAGTGAAGAACTTCCGGTTCTTTGCGCTTAACGTCAACTTGGTTCCCGCCGGATTGCGAATCTCCACCGTTGCTGTGTCTTCTAGGGCGCGGATGAGCCGCTCCGCGTGACCTTGAATGCTTTTGTGCTCTTCTGGGGTGAGGGCTAGGGCGCCTTCAGTGAGCATGTCCGCTGTTACTCCGGGGCAGTGCCCCAGACGTGCTTTGTGGTCTTGAGTTTCCGTTTTTATGAGTTTTATTCGGAACGGTGTCTCTTCGCGGTTACCCCGCAGCAGGTTGATGTAAATATCTGGCTTCTGGGACAAAATCTCCTGAAGCTTTGCTGGGATTTCTGTTCGCGGTTCTTTGGTTTTTTCAAGAATTATGAATCGTGTATCTAATCCGAGGGCTAAAGCGCCGTTTGCGAAGGCTTCTCCAACCTCGGCTTTTTCTTCATCGCAGACTATGAGGATTCTTTCTCCGCTGCTGGCTTCAAGAACGTTTTCCAGTGCGTTTTTTGCTGCTTCCCAAGCTTCCAAACTGCTCACTTCAAGGGAATGTTATGCGCATGATGTTTAATCTTTCTGTTGGCTTGCTGTCTGTGTGTCGGGTAATTTAGATTCTAGCTTCTTCTCTAGCTGGTAAACCAGTAGTGTACAAATTAGAAATCCGCCGCCGAACCCTGTGAAGAGTACGCCTGCCTGGAATGTTACAAAGTATTGGTTGGAGATTAGTAAATATTCAAGTGCCGTTGTTGGCTGCTCTAGGCTGTTTGCCCACAGAAACATGCCCAATGCGGCTATAAACATAACAAGCGCTCCACCGAGCGTGATCTGCCACTCTTTCATAAGACTCACCGCTGTCCATCTTGTTCGATGAGTTACGCTTTTATCTTTTTTCACACGTTTTTCGTCTATAACTAACTAAAGAAACCGTAATTATCGGTGTCCAGGAGAGAAACGTTCCCTGACCGTTTATTGTCTCCCCGTTTTTTGTGTTTCAGCAACAGATAGCCAACAAAAGCAACTACTGCTGTGACTATCACGGCTACAAGGGCGTAACCAAGTAAATCTGAATCTAAGAAACCGGAGTTAGGTTGCCCCGACTCGCGGTCTTCATGGAAGGATATCAGCAGGTCTCCGGGAAGTGGTTTTATGTACTCGGATACAACTTGAAGCGACACTGTTTCTGCCTCTGCTTCTCTTGTGACAGTGTACACCACCGGATTCAATGTTCCATCAGTTGCCATGGTGCGTGCTTGCAGGTCTGTGATGTCTGTTTCAAATTTTATGTTGAAGTGGGCTGTGGATTTGTTGCTCCACGGCGACAAGTATGGGCTTATGTTCAGGTCATACAGGAACGTGTAGCTTCCATTAATCAGCAGGATGGGGTGCTCATAATGAATCTTCAGTGTGAACTGGTCCAGAACAGGATGGATCGTGCAGTTAATCATGGTCCAGTCGCCGATGGCAGTGTAATGTGTTTCGCTAGGAAAGCTTTGGGTGTAGTTGCCCCACTCAAGTTCTGTTTCATCCACTTTCATGGAGATGTTGGTTGTGCCCGGGGGCGTGGGATAAAGCATCGGCAGTGTGTCTCCAGTGAACGTGAACCATGTGCCGCTGGCTGAAAGGGATTGATCCTCACATTCGATGGTGGATTTAGTTAGGGGGTATGTTCCGTCCACTTTTGCCCATAAGCTTCCATTAACCCGCGAAATCGTGTAATCGATGTATTCTTCGGGCATTTCAAGCGAATAAGCTGAGGTGGGGTTCGCCGCTGCAAATGGGAGAAACTGTAATCCTGCGACAGCTAACATAAAGCACATATAAACTGTGAAAAACCAGTGTGCTTGCATACACGTTTTCCTCGAGTTTTCAGTTATTTCTTCTCTAGCGGTTCTTGTTTGCCGCTCATCCGTTTCTTTTCTTGTTTCTTAGTTTTATTAGTCTTTGTCTGTAGATTGTTATGGCAACTGTAAACACTGCGAGAACTGGTAACATTTTGGTCCATGATGGAAACTCAGGTATTACGTCTGGTATTTTAGGCTCTGGGATTTCAACGGGATTCATAAGTGGATGATGGTCTGTGTTGTTATTGTCGATTATATAAAGTGTGTCACCTACACCGTCTCCATTATTGTCTGCGCCTGTGTAGTTGCTCCAGTAGTTGCCTGTTGTGCCATTATCCCAGAAGTTAGGGCGTGACCCTCCCACGACTCCGCTTTCGACGTGTGCATGTTTCCTGTTGCCCACAAAGTTGTTGTGATAGATTGTGTTGTTGGTGGAGTATGCGAATCTTGAGTCTGGAAATGCTGGATTGGCGACGTAAATCCCAATTTCGTTGTTCCCTAAAGAATTCTCTGTTATGGTATTGTTGAAAGAGTCTTGAATTTTGATTGCGTTTTCGTTCTTGATGGTAATATTGTTTCCGAAGACCACATTATGTGAAGAGCCACCATAGATGAATACGCCATAACGTCCTCCCCGCATAGTGTTATTTGAGACTATATTATATTGCGCTCGCACACCTATCACGACACTTCCATCATTTTCGAAATAGTTTCCGGAGACGGTGTTGTTGTTACCGCTAATCTCAACGCTATAGCTGGTACCTCTAAAGTCGTTGCCACTGATATTGTTGAATAGCCCACCTCCTTTAACGCCGTAATTCCCTGAAATGCGATTTCCATAGATTTGGTTGCCATTAGAAGAACCGAGAGATATGGCAGAAGAAGCGGTTATCTTATTTCCGGTGACAACGTTGTTCACTGAATTGCCCAGATTGATACCGCAAGCGAAATTATGGATGATGACGTTTTTGACTGTCACATTACTTCTGTTGGCTAGAGTAATTCCAACATACCCGCCAACTCCTATAAGATGGAAGCCTCCACCATCAATTACAATGTTATCTAAGTTAACTAAAATAGTGAAATTAGTAATGTTGCTCATGAAAGTGTAGACATTCCCCTCATGTTGAATAGGAACCGTTGCAGGCTCAACTGTTCCATCGCTTTTAATCAGCATACTTCTTGTGGGAGGAGGTGGAATGGCGTTTGCTTCTGCTAATTTTACGAACTGCACTCCAATCAGTGCTGAAGATAAAAAAGCTACAATGAACGCTGCTACCAACACTTGTCTCTTGTTCACTTTCCATCACCAAGCTTTCTGCGCTTCACGAACAGGCAGCCACCAATCACAACTACGATTACCACTAATGCGGCTGCAAGGGCATAATCATATTTCGTTGGGAAGCTTGAACGCAAGGTAATTGGCTCTGTTTTTTTATCTATACTAAAGTAAACTGTTTCAGAATAGCCAATATTCCCAGCGGGGTCAATTGCATAAACTGTTAGATTGTGGGCTCCATTAGATAACCCAATTAATGTTGTATTTCCAACAATTGTCACATTTCCCTGCTCATCCAAGTTATAAGTGAGTTGTGAAACTGGTTCGTTCACTGTAAAATTTAATGGCGCATCGGATGTGTCGTATATCCTGTTCTCCACCGTCAGAACTGAAATGTTTGGGGGAGTGGTGTCGATGATAAAGTTGACTGACGAGGAACCCGTTATGGTAAAACCATTTGAACTGAGTGTATGTGGGAGATTACCTGGAATGTACCGACCATGATAAATTGCGAAGACTGTTACGCTGTGATTTCCCTCAGGTATTCCTGTTAGATTTAGGTTACTGGAGAAGATGTTATATCTTCCTTTGGTAGGATGCCCCGGATACGAGTCTGAAGTGTATTTATTATAAACAAAGACTTCGTTTTGCTGCCAATCTGTCTTATAAAAAATAAACCTTAGAATCGGAGAATATACAGTGGGTCCTGTTGGTGCACTCACATCAAAAGTAAGAGCAACATGGTTCACGTTATAAGCTGTGTTATTCTTTGGATGAAATATTGAGATTATTGGCGGGACTGTATCCAGCTTGGGAGGCACTTCCCCCCCATAAACATATGGATTCGCCCTTGTCAAATCAACGAATTGCACTCCAATCAATGCTGAGAACAGAATTAATGCAATGAACGCTTTTGCCAATACAGTTTTTGTATCCATTATTTTCCTCACCTGTTTACGGTGACATTTTGTTTTGGTCGTTTTCGGAGAGTTTTCAAGAACAGGCATCCAGCTATTGCGGCTACAGTCACGGTTGCTGCTACAATGGCATATACATATTCCATTGGGGAAGTTGAACCCAAAGTCAGCGGTTCTGGAGTGGTGTCAATAGTAAAATTAACTGTCGCAGAACCATTAATGAAAAAACTCCAATAATAAATAAAGTTAGAATAGCGACCTGTTTCATTTGCGTAGACTGTTATGCTGTGGTTTCCTTCAGGTATATTTGTCAGGTTAAAAGAGAACTCGGGAGGAAGCAAAGAAGAACGCTTAGAAGCAGGGCTTTCTCCGTAAAACTCTTCAAGATCAATGTAAGTTTTGTTTTCCTGCCAATCCCCCCTATAGTAAAGCTCAAATATCCACTTGGAAGAAGCATTGGCTGACTCTCCGACACTCACATTAAATGTCAGTTGAACATTATCTGTGTCATAGATCGTGTAATTCTCTGGAGAAGTCATTGAGATTATGGGCGGTTTCGTGTCGTCATCTGGAGCCTTCACTCCTTGATACATCGGTATACCATTTGCCCCTACCAAATCAACTAAGTGAACTGCAGTTAGTATTGAAAACAAAAGCACCGAAACGAATACTGCTGTTACCTGCATTTTCTTGCTCGTTTTCTGTCACCTCCCTTTTGTTGTTTATTTGACAAGAAGCATCCGGCTGTTGTAACGCCAGCTGCGGTGAACGCAAGAAACGCATAAACGTGCTCCATTTGTAGATTTGACCCAAAATAGCCCAACAAAACTGAAAATACCACTAACGGCAGCGTTAATGCATATTCGTTCATGTTGGATTCTCCAACAATACATTTGTTGTGAGAATTAACATAAAACAGTTTTTGTCAAGGTTTCTTGACCTATCAAATGATACACAAAAATTTTTAGTCAAAATTTCTTGACTAGCTATACGACACATCTAGTCAAGATTTCTTGACTAACTCTACTTTCCCTTTCTCGCTACTGTAAATCTAGAATGAGTTAGAAACTGTGCCGGACTAGAGTGAACTCGGTAACCTTCATCTGTGCGTTACGGTGCCTTGGCCTCGTTGGGGCATGTTCACTGCTGTCTTGGTCCTCTCTCCAGTATATTAATTGAGACTAAGCATAATTTCTTATGAGAGAAAAGATTTCAGTTATTGGATTTGGGTAAGCTTCAGCGATTTCTTTTGCGATTTCTGGAGGAATTCCTTGGGTAATCAATGTTTTTTTGAAGGTTGATTTTGCTCTTCGCCTCTTCACTGCCGTCTGCGTAATCATGCCTAACGATTGGAGTGCCAGTCTGGAACAGTATAGAGCGTCGATGAAGAGGGCTTTTGCACCCATGGCTTAGCCCTCGTGTTGTCCAATCTTCATTCCTTTCAGGCTTTCGCTCCATCTTGTCAGGGTTCCAAGATACTCTCTAGTCATGGCTAATGCCTGTTCTTCTGGAATTCCGCCTTCTTTCAGGGTTTTGTAGAATGTCGCAACCGATTTGCCCATGTCTGCTGCGGCTTCGGGACTGAAAAAGGCATCTAAGATTCCTTTCACGAGTCCGGGGAGTTCCTTGGATACTGCAGCTAGGATGCCTGAGATTTCTTCTGGTTTCGGCATTTCATGCTTTCTTTCACTCATTACTCTTCACCTCAAACATAGTATACACTGGACAGCATGTTTAGTCTTATTGGACAATTCTGTCCAACTAAGTGGTTAAGGCAAGCGGTAGCGGGTTCCCTCTTTCACCAATGCCCTCGAGTCTACGAGCTGTTTAACTCTTTTCCTGATTGTTGTGCGCGACGCTTTTCCCCGTTGGCGCCCAATTTCTCTGGTGAGTTCGCTGATGTTTTTGGGTCCCTTCAAGGCGATGTAGTTGAGTATGATTTTGTTTATTTCGTCTTTTTGGGCTGTGGATTCTATGAGGTGGCGTGCGGATACGATGCGGTTGAGGGTTTTGAGCGGTTCGCCGTAGAGGGCTGTTCCCAGTTTTAGCTTTTGAAGAAAATCTACAACCTCAGGATACTGCTGGCTCTCGGTGAGGACGGCTTCCAGGTAGTTGAGGCGGCTGATTATCCAGTCCAGTTTTTCGTTGAGAGACTTGAGCGAGCCTTCAATATCCGACAAAGCCAATCGAATCTAATATCTAATAGAACAGAAAATATGACTTTTGCCTACGAGTAGGCAATATTTATTTTTTTGATGTAAACTCGTGTTAGATGGGATGGTTTAATGCCTAGACTTGTGAAGGGCGGCAAATACATTTATGGCTGGTCAGAAGTAGACAGCAATGGGCGAATTGTGGTTCCCAACGAAGCACTAGAAGAATACGGCTTCAAGGATGCTGCCAAAGTTATTTTGATACCAGCCAGTAAACGTTCCGGAGGATTTGCTTTAACAACTCCGTCCGTGCTGAAGAATTCACGGTTGTCCGTTATATTGGATAGGGAGCCTCGACTGGCTGAGTTTCAGTTACGTGAAGGAGAAACCGTGACGGTTGGCACAAGGGCATTCTGCTGGGTCAAGCTGAACAGCAAAGGCGAGTTTGTTGTTCCTGTGGAAACTTTGAGGGAGTATGGAGTTAATCTGGGAGACAGGTTGCTTGTGGGGCGTGGAAGCGGTTTAGCTTTGGGTTTTATTGTGAAAGGTCCGATAGTTGCTGAGGCGAGAAAGCATTCTGGTTTAGCAGTGTTCAGGTAATGATCCACACATGTTTTTGCGTAAAATCTATCAACGTTAAGCGTATATGTACAGGGGTGGGGGTTTCGTGTTGAAGCGGTGTTGTTGTCCAGAATGTAGTGGAACTGCTGTTACTTGGGACAGAAGAGTGGGGAAGGCGGTGTGTCCGAATTGTGGAACTCCAGTCAGCAATTTTCGGTTGGTTGCTAAGGGCTAATGCTCTGGCTGTAACTAGACGATTGAGTGGTTGTGTCCCAACAGTGTGTTCTGGGCGGTTAGGCTGCAAACAGTCTGGGATAAGCTAGGTCATCATACACTTTTCTGACGGTTTGCTCGGTTGCTCCCACGTTCTTGAGGAGCCTCAGTAGGTCGTCAAGGTTTACGATTCTTTTGCATTCCTGACAAACCCTCAATTCGGCATAGTATCTGGAGATTTTTCCGTTACAATCAGGGCATTCAAACAGCAATTCAACTCCCCCAAATACTATACTGTGAAGCAGCTAAATATGAGTTTCTGAGCTTTTCTTTAGCTCATCCACCTTCTCTTCTAACGCCCTAATTTTTTCGCTCATAGCCCGTTTCTTTTTTTCGTGTTCTTCGTTAAGCTTCTCCAGTTCCCTCTGGATGCTTGCCTTCTCACGCTTCAGCTGCGCAATCTGCTCCTGAAAATGGTTAAACGTTTGCACAACCGTGCTCATGCATGACGCGCACACATGCACCTGAGGCTCTTTCGGCTCCTTCGAAACTTCGACGCCAGACATCGCCAGACCACAACCATACATGCATGCTATAGAGTAAAATGATTTTCCATAAGAATCGGGTGGTGGGCCGGACCGGATTCGAACCGGCGACCTTCTGCACGTCAAGCAGATGTCCTAACCAGGCTAGACGACCGGCCCTACAGCCATTCTAGGATGTTTTTCTCTTATTTAAGTTTCAGTTTGCCTCAAGCCTGAAATGTAAGGTTAATATGCGGAAATGGCTGACTCTTTTCTCGCCCATAACGCTTAATAGCTTTCCTGCAGGGTTTAGAATGTCATGGGCGGGTAGATCAGCTTGGAATGATCGCAGCGTTGGCATCGCTGAGGCCGCGGGTTCAAATCCCGTCCCGTCCACCACAACCGAACCCCGTCCATTTCTGAAAAAATTTTCAATGTATTATGGCAACTGAGGAAAGACGGCTACGCAGAAGAGACCATTAAAGGCTACTCCAAGAGACTGAGACACTTAGAACAAAACACCAACTTAGACAAACCCGAACTCGTTAAAACCTTCATCTCACAGAAAAACGTAAGCAATGCCTACAAAGAGGCTTTTGTGAACGCCTATATCCACTATGTAGAGTATTATGGTCTAAAATGGAAAAAACCAATCTACAAAAGAAATGAACGACTCCCAAACGTTCCCACAACAGAACAAGTGAACATGATAATCGCCAACTCAGGCACAAAATACTCCATGATTTTCTCGATTCTACGTGACACAGGATTAAGACCCGTAGAACTGCACAGACTAACTCTAAAAGGCATAGACCTAGAACACGGAATAATCTACCCAGAAACAGCAAAAGGCGGTTCAGCAAGAAGTTTAAAACTTAAACCCGCCACCTTAGCCATGCTCAAAAAATATGTAACCGAAAAAGACCCGAAAACCAACGAAAAATTCTTACCCACCACCAAAGTAATGTCTCATGTTTGGTGCCGAGTAAGAAACAGAACAGCCAAAAAACTTCACCAGCCCGAATTAAAGAAATACCGACTTTACGATTTGCGTCACTATTTCGCAACCATGCTATACCACAAAACAAAGCTCATACTATTAGTGAAAGCAAAGTTAGGGCACAAAAACATTCAGAACACGTTAATCTACACGCATCTAGTAAATTTCTCAGAAGACGAATACGAAACAGCCACAGCATCCACGGTTGAAGAAGCATGTAAATTAATCAACGTTGGCTACGAATACGTAACAGAAATGGAAGGAATCAAAATCTTCAGAAAACGTAAATAATCATCTCCCTCTTTTTTGCTACCTTCTTTCTTTCACCCTTTATTAATTCATAGACGTTTCTGTGAAACTCTACATTACTTGATTGAAATTCCTTTTGGGTGAAATTTTGTCACTTATGTCTTTTGTTGTT
>Ga0209427_10006700_pt1 | contig 13102 bp, 15 predicted proteins | sample DeeMarSWOR136_30_FD_187465 | JGI IMG/M metagenome (GOLD analysis project Ga0209427, IMG submission 187465) | Marine sediment microbial communities from White Oak River estuary, North Carolina - WOR-1-36_30 (SPAdes) (version 2) | ecosystem: Environmental > Aquatic > Marine > Intertidal zone >... | reverse complement strand
AATACGTTATAATAAGTTTAAATTTATATTGAATCATCTAATTTATAGTTTTAACTAATGCATGAAATGAGTTACTTAAATTATATTACTTTTGTTGAAAAAATTTAAATCAAAATCGCACTATTAGCATAATAAGTAGTTGAGGAAAAATTTAGGTAAAGATATCAAATTTAATTTCATACTATAGTATAATTTAGGTTGAGTGGAAATGGAAGAGACTGAGAACAATCAAATAGAATTGACGTTTAAGATCTGTGTTTTTGGTGATGTGGCGGTCGGAAAAACGTCTCTAGTAGATCGTTATCTCACAAATCAATTCCATGAAAATATCCAAGCAACTCTTGGTGCATCAATCCATATAAAATTCATAAAATTGAAAAATGGAAAAGTAACACTTCAAATCTGGGATTTTGGTGGGCATCAGAATTTCATGTTTCTTATTCCCTCTTATGCTCGTGGGTCTTCAGGTGCCGTTTTTATGTTTGATCTTACAAATTTAAAGACCATAGAAAATTTGCATAATTGGTTAGTAGAATTCAAGAAAATATCAGGAATCATTCCTCTAATATTAGTTGGAAATAAATTAGATCTTGAACAAGAACGGGTTTGTAATAAAGAAGAAGCCTTAAAATTAATGGTTTCATATAAATTCTTTAATTATATTGAGTGTTCTGCAAAAACTGGGGAGAATATAGAATCAATATTTAGATTGTTATTATTAGAAATTTTTAAAAAAACTGGTCGTACTCACCTAACATTGATTTAAATGATTTAAATTGAGACTAATAAAAATAAACATGGTCTTAAATCCTAGTTTTCAAATAAAAAAAAATTATAAAATTATTATTTTCCAATTATAAATTTGCAGAAAGTAATACGCCTAATGTAATATAGAATTGAGCTAAGATATAAGTTGTCATAATAATAAGTCTTGCATTAATAAACTCTCCTGCCCATTTGTTTACAGCAATACAAGCATCAGAAAATATGAAAGAAATCGAGCCTACATATACTAAAACAAATGGTAAACCTTGAATTCGTGGATCTGCTATCCGTAATAAGGCAGCTACATGCATTATAAAGATTGCTGTCATATATACCAAAACGGGTATCTTCATGTCTTCAGTTTTATTAATGAATCTCGGTACAGTAAAAACTAATATTAAAATTGCAGGTGCTAGTAAGAAGAATCCCCATGAATCGAATGCAGAGTAATCAGTGATTGATACGAAGAAAGATATTATATAGAAAATCTGATTAATTAAGAAAGCTCCCATTCCAAATATAAACCATTTTTCTACATTTTCAAGCATCAAGAAAATATCTCCTGCACAACCTCCAATTAGAGCAATAATAATAAACCAGTTGATGTCTGAGATTGAGCTTATCTCAATTACTCCAAAAATATAAAATAATATCAGCATGGGCATTAAAAGTGGCTTAGTACAATATTCAATTTTTTTATTTTCTTTGTATTCAGCAAACACTTCGATAATTACAAAAATAAAGAAAAGAGCTAAAAATAAATATTCAATCATAGTTTTTCATTAAAGAAATGTGTTTTTTAGTGTTATTCTATTAATTAAAAAATAATTAAATAGTTTTCCTAAAGTTGTTTACAGTAGTGTAATTCTACTTTATCGAATTCCTTAATATTATATTGAAATTTCAAATAATAAATTTAAATATCTACGTTTCATTCGATCTTATAATTTTAATCTATGTAATTTTTTATGGAATAAATATGAAATTTGGCGCTCAATTTGTAAATTATTTTACCACATGGGAAGAGACACTTTCAGCAATTAACGTTGTTGAAGCAGGCCGTTGGAACAGTCTCTGGTTTTCAGATCACTTCCTACCACCTGTCCCAGGAGCAGGACTGGATTCTGGACCCGCCTTAGAAAGCTGGTCAATGATCACTGCTACTGCCACCGTCACTAAGCGTTTGCGATTGGGTATACTCGTCACAGGGAATACTTATCGAAATCCAGCATTACTTGCCAAAATGGCGTCCACAGTGGATCAAATATCTAATGGACGCCTTAATCTTGGTATTGGTGCGGCATGGTACAAGCGTGAGCATGAAGCCTATGGTTGGGTGTTTCCAGATGTTCGTGAGCGATGTGATCGATTAGAAGAAGCAGTTGAGCTTATTAAGAAGTTATTTACAGAAGAAGGACCTGTTGATTACAACGGTCGCTATTATAAACTTAAAAAAGCATATCTATCACCTCCCTGTACACAGAAACCACACATTCCAATAATGGTTGGTGGAAATGGCGAGAAACGGACACTACGTACACTTGCTCGATTCGGTGACATTTGTAATATCGATTTTAATCTCCCAGGATCTCCAGAAATATTTAAGCACAAATTAGAAGTAGTAAAACGCCACTGTGAAGAAATAGGGCGTGATCCTGCTGAGATCAAGAAAACAATGCTAATCCCGTTTCGTCTTGAAAATGATGAGAAAAAAGGCGCCGAACTTCGCAAAGGACGCGGTGAATGGGTTCTATTCGGCTCATCATCGTTTATAATCGACCGCATTCAACAATATATAGATGCTGGTGCTGAAGAAATTATATTTGGTGGTATACCGACTAAAACAGAATTGTATGAGCAAATTAATGATGAAATTCTTTCTGCCTTCGAATAATCATTTATCCTAATACTTTGATTTCGAATCTCAAATAGAATTTTAATAAATATCCAATTTTTTCAGTTTTATTTCTATAAAATTGAATTTTTTCAAATGTTCATTATGGATCAACCATAGCTAAACCATAAGATTTTTATATGAAAAAAGATGTTTGTTCTATATCGAACATTCGAAATCGAACATTTAAACTAAATTATTAAAAATGGAGGAATGAAGTTTGGATACAATGTTTTTTTATTTCGAAATCGATGAAATTGGATATAAAAAAAGATTAAATCTTAGAAATATTGAAATCAATGAAGAATTAAATACTAAGCAAAATATACATTATAAAGTTGATAATGAAGGTGAATAAAATGAATAAAGTTAAAACAGGATGGAAATTACCCATATTGCCCTTACCTGTATGTTTATTAGGAGTTCATGTAAATGGAAAACCGAATTTCAATACTATTGTTTGGTTTAATATGTTACATGATAATCCGCCTTTAATTGGAATTGCTATGGCTAAAAGGCATTATACTAATCAAGGAATTAGGCAAAATAAGACATATAGTGTGAATATACCTACCACTGATATGGTTGTGGTAACAGATTATTGCGGATTACATTCTGGTTCGAAAGTGGATAAATCTAAGGAGTTTAAAATCTTTTATGGAGAACTTCAAACAGCTCCAATGATTAAAGAATGCTGTATAAATATTGAGTGTAAGCTAGTTAATATTAAAGAATTTAAAAATACAGATTTGTTTATTGGGGAAATTGTGGAAATATATTCAGATGAGAAGTATATAAAAGATAAAAAACCAAACGTTAAGAAATTCGACTCATTTATTTTTTTAATGCCAAATGGTCCATACTGGAAAATTGGGGATCATTTAGCTAAGGCATATGAAGTGGGGCATAGTTATAGACCTAAATAATAAAAATTTGTAAGAATTTGGAAAAAAGAAATAAAAGGAGATTTAAAATGAAAAATGTAATTGCGTATTGCGGACTTGATTGTTCAGAATGTCCTGCATATATAGCTACTCAAAAAGATGATTATGAAGAACTCAAAAAGGTTGCTAAGCAATGGTCAAATGATTCAATGTCATTTAAGCCTGAGGATATGTATTGTGATGGATGTAGTGTTAATGGAAGAATTTTCAGTTGGTGTGGTAATTGCTCAACTAGAAAATGTTGTAAGGAAAAACAATTAGAAAATTGTGCTTATTGTGAGGACTATTTGTGTGATAAATTAAAACAAACACTTAGCCATAATGATTCTATAGCTAAGGAAAGATTAGAAAAAATTAGAAAAACATTATAATATTAAATTAAAAATAATTGAATGTGTATGAATTATGGAGGTTGAAGAAGCAAAAAATTTAAGTTTAGGATTAATAGAGACATCGAAAGCTGCTTATCTAACAACCATAGATTTTGAAGGTTATCCTATAACAAGAGCAATGTTTAATTTAAGAAATAGAAAGCAATTTCCAGAATTTTCTGATTTTTTCACTCAACAAGATAATAAATTCATTATTTATATCACAAGTAATACCTCATCATCAAAAATTGAACATATTAAGAAAAATCCCAAAGTTTCTGTCTATTTCTGCGATCCTGAGGATTTTAAAGGAGTCATGTTTGGAGGTGAGATAGAAATAGTTGATGATATAAAAATAAAGGAAAAATTATGGTTGGATTGGTGGACTAAATATTATTCAGAAGGATTAGAAGATCCTGATTATACACTGCTAAAATTAAACCCTAAAACTGCAAGATTTTATCATAGGTTAAATCGAGTTAACTATAATCCAGGAGAAAAATAATGGAAAACTTAAGAGAAGGAGGATTTTTGATATCCAAGATTCAAAAATTGTCTAGCCGGATTTTTGCTAAATTACTTCGTGATTATGAGGCTATTGAGATAAACCCAGCCCAAGGTAGAGTAATGTTTCCACTCTGGAATTCGACTAAAGATAAAATCTCATTCCATGAATTATTACAAATGACCTCATTAAGTAAAGCAACATTGTCCCATTTGTTAGATGCCCTTGAAAAGACTGGACATATTAAGCGGATTCGACCTCGAGGAGATGAGGATAAACGAACGGTATATATAAAACTAACAGAAGAAGATAAAGAACTCCATGACAAATATATTGAAGTTTCTACTCAAATGAAAGACATTTTTTATAAAGACTTTACTGAAGAGGATATAGATGAGTTCGAAGTATATTTAAAACGACTGTTGGATAACTTGATTGATTTTGATAAAGAAAGAGAATCCTAGTAAAGATAATAACTATTTAAGATTACTTCTTTTTTTTATTTCTTCTAGTTTTTTCTAATAAATATCATCAGGAACATTAGAATCTTATTTGTTTCATCTTCTATTTATTGATATTTTAGGTATGTATATTTTAACTCTTGGAAAATGTATTTTTGGAAGTTGAATATCTGGCAAAATAGTCTGAGTGTCTAATTTATCATCCCTTTCAGATATATTTAGGTTGGCATTTGAAATTATATTATCTTTCATTTTTTCATCAACATGAATAATTTTATCTTCTTCTTGTTTTTTCAATTGAACTGTTTCCTCTTTTTTTTTACCACTTTCATGGCTATTAACTATACCATCTTTAAGGGACTCAAAGAAATCATCAAATTGAAATTTTTTTTCCTTAAGAATTGTGTTTAATTGTTTTCTAAAATCCTGAACATGAACAAATTCTTCAAACCTTTCATACTCAAATACCCATCCTGTTTCTACATCATATATCATTCCAATAATAATCAATTCTTTTTTATGGACTTGTAGTCTTTTTAAGTATGCTAATTGTTGTTTGATGCTTTTCAATTCATCAATAAATGGTTTGAAAAATTCTTTAATCTCAGAAAAGAGATCTAAACCCTCCCTTAACCTTTGTGGATAAAATTCGTAGGGAACTTTCTTTCTTAACTCCAACATATTAATTTTTGTCATTCCGCAGTCTAAATGACCTAAAATAATTATGTAGTTAATATTATATTGATAGATTGCCAGTAAAATCGATCTCAGAGTGTCCGAAGTAACCAAATTCCCCGCATTTCGCAAAACAAAGACGTCTCCTGGATCTAATTGAAAGATTTTATGAACATCTATTCTTGGGTCCATACAAGTGAGTATTAAAACCGGATATTTAGGAATTTTTTCATTTTGATCAACTATTTCTAATCCTTTTAGAATCTTTAAACGATACTTAAAATTTCCATTAAAAAATATATCATTAATAACATCAATCATTATTCTTCTCCTTTATTTTATTGGATTTGAATATATTACGAAATTTTCTATTTTTTTCTCACTTCTAATTTGACTTTTATTTTTTCTCTCCTCCTGGAAAGAGATACCAATTATCCCTCTGAACAATATAAAGATACCTGAAGCATAAAAACAACAACCTAAAATTCCCTTGACCAAATCTTTAGACCCAGTGTTTAGATTGAGATTCATATTATATATAGCAAATTGCTCAGTATCATGATCTAAAAGTAACACAATTCCTGAAATAACAAAACAAATAACGAAGGGTTGAAATAATACTTGAAAATTCCCTAAATAAATCTGATCAAAAACATTTAACAAAATTGAAATCCCAAATGTATAAAACACTAGTAAAACTATCACTAATCCTGCTAGCTTAGAAAATGAATTTAGTGAAGAATAAAGAATTAAGCCAATTTTAAGACGATTCTCCTTCTTTATGTGTTTATCACTTAGAAAATTCTCATCAACTATATATGCTAAAATCAGAAGTCCCTTGATTAGTATAAAAATTCCAATTCCATGAAATATGCTCCCTATTATACCCCAACATAAAGCATCGAGAACAATTTGGTCAAATTCTTCATTTTCTATTTTTTGAGAAATATAATTTCTATCATACGTAAAGATTAAAAATCCTATAAGTGATCCTAATAAATATATTGAACATAAACTAATCCAATCAAAAGGACTTATAAAAATTTCAAGAAAAAATATGAAAAATAAAATAGATATAGATAAAGCAGGGATGTAGGAGATTTTATCTAAGAAATGTATAAGTTTTCTAATATTTTCTACTGTTTTATCATTCATTTCTTATTAACCTCTTTATTATATTAATAATAGTTAAAAAAAAGTGAAAATTTTTTTTCTTGAAACTATTTCTTAACCAGTAATTCTTTTATTTTTTTTGTGCCACCATTATTGAAAAAATCTTTAATTGTATCAGAGTATTCAGGTAGAAGCTGTAAAAATGGCATTATTGCTTTCGAAAGTGATGAAAATGCCTCATTACCATCACCCATTATAAACATCTTATCAGGATTTATGTGTTTGAAAATTTCAGGTAAAATGTTAGTTAATTGTACTGCTAAGAATCGTTCATCAGCACTCCCCATTGCTTCTACTTGTTTCTTAAAACCTTCAGCTTGAGCTAACATCTGCTGTTTTATGTTTTCAGATTCACCTTCAGCTTTAGCTAGCAGTTTACGTTTGATTTGTTGTGCATCGGCATCAGCTTCAATAATTTTTTTCTGTCTATCACCATCCGCTTCAATTCTCTTGCGTTCTCTTTCTTGTTCTGCGATTGCAATTTCTTTGTCTTTTCTCCGTAACTCAATCTCTCTTTCAACAGATTGCTCTTGAATTCCAAGCTCATTTTTAACCTCTAATTCTCTTAGTTTTGACAGTCTTTCTGCTTCTGCTTTAGCGATTCTAGCTTTTCTAAGTTCTTCAGCTTGCTTCGTTGCTTCCATATTCTTTTTTAGATCAGGTTCAACAATAATAACTTCTATAATTTCCAAAGATTCAATTACTATTCCCCAATCAGCTGATAATTCGTGTAAATCTTTCTCAACGTGGTCAATTATCTCTCTTCTTTCTCTAATGATCTTTTCCAATGGCATATTAGCACAAGTAGTACGGATTATAGCTTCTGTTGCTCCTTTTAATATCTTTTCAACAAAATTATCATCTCTCATGTTCCATGAGACGGCACTGAAAGCCTTTTCTGGATCAACAACTTTCCAAATTAATAATCCTTCAATCTCAATGTTTTGGTATTCGCTTGAGACTACTTGTTCATGAGCCTCAACTAATGTTTGAATACTAGTAGTTGGGATAACAATATATTCATCTATTAATGGGAGTAAAAATAGACTTCCACCCAATCCAGCATGTTTAACTTTACCATTCCGTAAATGAATTACAAATTGGTTTGTTTTGAATTTTCTATATCTTGCTGCTAAGAATATTACAAACAGAAATACAACAATCCCTATGGTGACTCCTATACCAACGAATAACGGATTTAATTCTTGAAATATCAATTTTTTTTTAATTACCTCCTTTTTTTTTCATTATAATTGAGATTTTTTAATTTTTTTGTTAAATCGTGAATAATAATTACCACTTTTTTTGCAAAAATAAGATTTATAATTATTTTTATCTCCTTCTTGTTCTAATTAACTTTCTATTATTACTTACTAACAAATAACCATTTTTCACATCGCATATGAATACTCTATCACCCCTCTCGAAAATTGAATGTTCTAATACAGGTTTAACATGCAACCGTTCAAATTTTAAAGGTGTCTTTGAAGGAACTTTAATTATACCCCCCCTGTCATCAACTTTTAATAATACCTCTCCTTCTTTACCTATCAAATTCATTGTAGATGAGATTCTATAATAGCGTGATTTTGCTAAAATTTTCCATAGGGAGTTTATCAATTTTACAGAAAAAAATGAAATTGCAGGGGCAATAAAAAATGTTAAATACCTGAAATTTATGCCTAATAGGTAATATAAAGATAAACCTGAAATTCCATAAACTAGAAAAACGGTGGAAAACAGAAGCATGATGGGAGCAGGAGTAATTGTGGATGTTAAACCTGAATCAAACTCACCCTCCATTTCTACGTCTAAATCAGAATCCACATCTACTCCTGCTTCGACATCTATTTCCGCTTCGACTTCAACAGCATCAACATCGATTTCTGCCTCTATATCATAATCCACATCTACATCAGTGTCAATATCGATATCACTATCTATATCAATATCCACTTCTGCATCAACATCTATATCCACTTCAGCATCAATATCGATATCAGTATCGATATCTAATTCAGCATCAACATCTATATCCACTTCAGCATCAATATCTATATCCACTTCAGCATCTATTTCGCCAGTCCCCGTTATATTTGACTCCATTTGAGCTAAAAATGTAGAAATTATCGATAGAATAAAACCTCCAATAAAAAATCCAAGGCATAAGCTTAAAAAAATACTATAAAAGTTAGTATAAAGAAAACCTATGGATGTCAATAGTAAACCAATAATTATGATCAGGAATAAAGCAAGGTTATCCTTCCTTTTCCAACGAAGGTATATAAATCCTTTATATAAGTTTTTTCGCATCGAGGGCTTTTTCTTTTAAATTTTAAGTGTTTTTAATGTTATAAAATTTTTAATTGATATATATTATAATTTGGTTCCACACATATGGCAAAAAATTGCATCTCTCTCTCGTTTTGCTCCACAATATCGACAATAAACGATTTCTTCAATCACCGGAATATCTCTTCTACTTGCTTTTTCGAAGAGTTCTTTATTTTCACCTTCTGTATGTCTTGGTACTTTATATGGATTCAATGTATTGGCATTCTCTTGGGGAATTCCATAATGTTCGGTAATAGGTTTATTTCTAGGGGGATTATAACTCTTACTTGTCACTGCAACAGCTATACTAATCCCTATAATAATCATAAAGAAAACAGAAAAACCCCCAATCATCAATATAACATTAAATTGATATCCAATTAGCCCAGAACGATTGTAAAATAGGAAAAACATAATCCCAAATATTAAAAAGCAAAATAATCCTACTATAACCGCCCCAATACTAGATCTGCTTCTTCTTTTATTGGCAACAATAGGAAATAAAAATGCCATTTTTTTTTATATTTTATTATATTTTAGTATATTTTTTTCTATTTCTAATATATGTACATATATTTATATATTTAAATGTTATGATTGAGAGAATCTTCCCCTCAATACTTATCAGAGCATTTTAAATCAAAATATTGAGATATATATATGTATATATAGAACGAGAATAAAGATATAAAAATAGGAAGAAAATTTGGTATATATCCTTATATATGAAGAGAAACATTTTTTAATGCCATTTACTCCTTTAATAAATAAGATTAAAGTTTATTAATATAAAGATATATATTCAACTTGAGACACTTATAAAAAATATATTTTCGGGGATGATTCTTATCGCAAAGGAAAACGACAAACTTGACGACAAAAACGAGATTAAAGAAACTGAACCTAAAGATAAACCCATTTATGTCAAAGTTAGTGATGAGACAAGAGGATTAATCGATAAATATAAAATCCAAGGAACTACTATTTCTGACCTCGTAAGATATGCAGTAAAGTATTATGACGATTTCAACTCTATCTCACCTGAAGTTTATGCTATTATTGAAAAATACAAAGAAGAAGGAGAATCTGATATCGAATTCATCGAACGTGCAATTAAATATTTCGGGGATCAAAAAAATTTAGATAGAGATCTTTGGGTGCGAGCGAGAGATGAAATGAAAATGATGTTGATTGGAAAGACTACTTTTAATCAATTAATTGCTGCCGCAGAGGCACCAGAGGAAAGTTTAAAAAAACCATGGCGTAAAAATGTGGCTATTGATATTATACTTTGGTATAATGAAGCAAAACCACTAAAAAACCTTTCAATAGAAGAAATAATCAAGACTATACAAAAAATGTGGGTAGTGGCGAATTATTTCCATACTATTGATGTCGTGAAAGAAAGTGAAGATGAATTTCATGTACTCTTCAGACATAGACAAAATAAACGCTATAGTGCTTATTGGCTTGGATATTTCACAGAATTGTTCCATTCTGAGGAAATGCCATTTAAATGCCAAGTTGAAGGACACGTTTTTGATGAGTCTTTATCAATGATCATAAAAGTAGGATACAAAAAGTAAGCTCTAATAAAATTCGATCTTCTGTTTGATGTAATTTGTAACTTTTAAGGAATTATCTTCTCTTAAATCTGCCTTTAATCATATTAGAATAATCAAATCCACATGGAGTATATCGAAAATTCTCAATTTTTTGTGTAATATCACTTTCTCTTTTGATTTTCTGTATTTTTTCAGCTTTTTTAAGCCTTTCTTCTTTATTTTTCCGAAAAAATTTAACCATTTTTAACAAATCCTTTTTCTTATGATAAACATTCTTTTTATTAATCTTTATCTAAATCTGCCAACTTCTTCATATGGTATTCAATATCTTCAATCCATTCTTTCTTATGTTTAATATGACAAAAGCAATAACGTACTGTTTTCCTTGCTTCTTGAAAGTGGGTTTTTGCCTTATCATACATTCCAAGCTGTTCATAGCATTTCCCTAAACCTACATGAGATGAAGGTATGAACCAACCAGTAGGTTCCGTCTTTATTGCTTTTTCGTATAATTTTATTGAATTTTCATAATCTCCAGTAGTCATTAATATTTCTCCATAAGAATCAAAATAATTCCCTTCATCTGGTGCTTTTTCAGTCAAAGATTTAATGGTTTCAATAGCAGCTCTCTTATTTATTTCATCCTCAATGCCGTTATCCTTTTTCTCTTTATAAATATATAAGTGCCAGTAAGCCTTATTATTGAAAAAATCCAAATATTCAGGATATGTTTCTGTTAATTCTGTAACTATTTCTAATCCCGATTCATAATCCCCAGCCATCTTAAGCACATATGCTTTTTGCATTAAAAGATGCTTTCTATTCTCAGGGAACCGTTTCATAGTTTTTTCTAAAAGTTCAAGAGCTTTTTCATATTCTTCTAGCTCCGTTAGAGTCTTAGATTTGCTATAGTATAAATCTACAATCTCATCTGTTAAACCTATAGCAACATCAATCTCCTCAAGTGCTTCTTCATCCTTATCCATTTGCTCCAACATTGTGCTTTTAAACTGATAATACCTAGCTTTGTTAGATATACTAGAATCAACTTTTATCACGTCATCAATTAAATCCAAAACATAATCCTCATTAACATCTCCAACATCAAAATCATAAATCACACTATATCCATAGACTAATGCTTTTGCTGCCATTGCTATAGGATGATCAGGATAAGCATCAAACATTCCTTCAATAACGTCTAACGCTTCTTTAGCAGAGCCTAAAGCAGTGTAGGAAAAAATAAGAATAAATGAAGATGCTATGTATATACCCTCATCATCCCTAAACTGCTCAAAATCTATATCCTCTTCTATTAATTCTATGGCTTCAATGTATCTATTTACATGACAGAGAACCCTCGCTTTAAATATCTTAAATTCAATATCATTTAAACCTTTCTTAATCCTAGAATTAACGATATCTATAGCTTCTTTATATCTCTGCTTGCTTTTTAATACCTCTTTCACTTCTTCAACGATTGATGATATACTCGGAACTACATAATAATCCTCAATTATTTCAAAGATGTTTGGAGAAAGATAATAATTCTCCTGGCTCTCATCAAAATTTTTGGGAGGTTCACTTGCAGCACTATAATATTGAAATTCCTGCCAAATTGTACCCTCTAATTTATCAGTAATCTCCTCTAATTTCTTCTGTGTCTCCATCTTGTATGCCAAATAATTTATATAATTTGGTAAAAAATCTCGTAAAGGTTCCTTCAAATTTACATTAAATAGTTTATCGCAGATTTCGTCTAATATTGCGTTAACTGTGGATTCTATAGTCAATGATGGTGTATCCTTGGAAGCTTTTTCATATAATTTATTTAAGTATGTAAATTTTGTAATATAATCCTCTGTAATTGCACTTAAAACCTTCTCGATCTTTTCATTTGCTTGAAAATAATACAATTTGTCCTCGTCAGTTATTATCTTGAAAAATTTTGTAGAATAAACATTCTTTTCAGTAATTTTACGTATATTGAACTCAAGATCTAGTTTATCAATGTTATATTTTTCTGAAAAATCCTCCGTTGAAATATAAGCAGGATATTGATTTGGATGATTTATGGAAAGGTATAAGAGTATTTTATTAAAATCTTCCTCTGTATCTAACGATCCCTTTAATTTTTCAAATGGTAATGTTAGTACATTATTTAAAAATCGAAATTTAATATCAGAATTTACAATATCATATTTCTCGAAAAATCGAATCGTTTTTCTTGTTATCTCCTCAATTCTCTTACTCTCTTCATTAAGAATAGACTGCCTGTCCAAATCATATGACCTTAACATTCGAGCATATTCCGCTTTACCTAATCGAGTAATCCGATATTCTTTGTTCTCGTTTTTTCTAATAAATTCCCCATCCATCAAGAAATTTAAATTCTTTGACAATGATGATTGATTA
>Ga0209427_10006699_pt1 | contig 13103 bp, 15 predicted proteins | sample DeeMarSWOR136_30_FD_187465 | JGI IMG/M metagenome (GOLD analysis project Ga0209427, IMG submission 187465) | Marine sediment microbial communities from White Oak River estuary, North Carolina - WOR-1-36_30 (SPAdes) (version 2) | ecosystem: Environmental > Aquatic > Marine > Intertidal zone >... | reverse complement strand
CAAAGATCAGAGACGACATAGGCAATTGCCTCAAGATTGAATTTTCTAGGAATAATGCGGGCTAACGGCCTCGAGCTGAGCGGCGCAGCAACTCTACTCCGGGCATGATATCGCGTTGAGGCTGCGTTCGCTCCAGCGAGTTGTTAGGCTTTTACTTTGCCCTAACGAAATGACTCTTGATAAGGGTATTATCGTATACCTCAGTATTTCTATGAACAAACCTCAATGGTTTACTTAACTCTCCAAATAATGGTATTCCACCACCAAGTAAAATCAGAATTCGTGTGACAATAAGTTCATTTATGAGATCTTCAGACAAGAAGCTTTGAATTACTAAGCCGCCATCAATATAAAGATTGTTGAAGCCCTGCGATTTGAGGTTGGATAAAATTTATTTTAATGGCCCTGAAATAAATTCTACTTTTCCAATCAGCTCATCTGGGACTTCGGTCAACACAGAACTGAGGACGAACACCTTTTTTTAAGCAATGCCACTCAACAAAAGTTCCGACCTTTTCGAAAGTATGACATCCCATTACCAAGGCATCGATATTTTCCATAAATTTTGAATACACGTAATCATTATTATTGGGATTTGGATGCTCGTGAAGCCACTCAACATCACCATCCCTTGAGGCGATATACCCATCTATACTTGCCGCCATATACACGTAGTTCATTTATATTGAACTCCATGTTTTGGTCAAGTCTTGAATTTGTTGTATAAACAACGACGTGAGTCATGCGACTTGTTGCAATACATCCGATGATTTTGATTGCAATATAAAGTTGATTTATTCAGAGGGGCATGTTGGTGTCCAGTTAAATCCTCCATAAATTTCATCAATAAATTTATATAAGCGTGGATCGTACTCGGCTAATTCCTCAGGTGTGTTTACTGAATTATGGATACCATCTGGATTTTGCTTCTCTATGTTTGTTCGAAAATAAGTTTGTATCCCCTCGGCCCAATACTCTTTGAGGTTGGAACCTGCATAAGTTTCCCTCCAAAGTCCCTCAAATTTCCCAACATAATATAGAAGTCTTAACCTGGCTTCGAAACCAAAAATAGTTTTTCTTAATCCCATAAGATGAATCGTATGGGCAAATTCATGTACAAGTATACTTTCCCCTTGATAACGATCTGAATTCAGACAAAGTAAGTTTTCTTCCCCAACTGAAGTGATTTTAACTTTACCGCTAGCCCCTAAACCTCTTGCTCTATTATCCCAATATTCACTGTCCATGTGAGAATATTCTGGCAATGTAGTTTGATTCTCATTCTTTCCAATAATAGCTATATAAATTCCAGATTCAATAAATTCGTCTTTTACATATGGAATCGCTAATAGCATGTTCTTAACAATATAATATGTTTGTTGAAGAGCGTGATCACTTACAGCTTGCGAACTAATAATTGGAATCCCATCCATGTCACAATATTTCTTATAAAATGGATCAAAACCAAACTTTGAAGGAACTTCAGATACAACACATTCATTGCGATCTTCATTTGGCTTTACTTCTAATGGCCTAGGTATTTTCATTGGAAGAAAAAAGAAGTAAATGGCAGAGATCGCCATTACTGCGATAAGTAATTGAGTCTTTTTAGATATATTTAATCGGATATTTTTCCGATTTTCTTTGGAATATTTACTAATAATCTCATCACCCATGTTTTTGAAGCCTAACTATACTTCTCCCGCAACCCCCCTGAATATTACCTGATATAGGCACAAAATACAGCGTGGAGTCAGAATATCCCCCCATGAGTGGATAGAAAACGGGAACGGTATGCCGTATTATGGCGAATAGGGGGCGAAATGCATCTTGGGTTACAGATATTCATCCAATAGCGTAACCGATAAATACACGCGATTCAACTAGCCTCGTTCATGCCAGGGGGTGAATGATGAACACGCTGGATGTCCTCAATCTCACCAAAGCGACCTTGCGACGTAAGCATTACTCGATCCGAACGGAAAAGTCTTACCTACGTTGGATCCGACAATACCTCAATTTTCACAATCAACGTCACCCAATGGAGATGGGCGCCAAGGAACTGGAGGCCTTCCTCAACCACCTCGCCCTCGATCGTAGGGTCGCCGCTTCAACCCAAAACCAAGCCCTCAACGCGATTATCTTCTTGTATCGACAGGTCCTGAGGGATGACCAACTCGACCTCACCGTAAACGCCGTCCGGGCGAAGAAGCGTAAACGTATGCCGACGGTCCTGAGCAAGATCGAGGTCGCTAAACTGCTCTCATGCCTGCGAGGGACAAACAAACTGAGAGCGCAATTGCTCTACGGCAGCGGACTGCGATTGATGGAATGCCTGCGTTTAAGGGTAAAGGATATCGATTTCAACCAACGCCAGATTACCGTTCGAGATGGAAAGGGGTTCAAAGACCGAGTAACCATGCTGCCCGATCAATTACAGAATGTGATCGAAAACCACTTACAGGACATTCACTTACAGCACGCTCAGGACCTCGATCTCGGTTACGGCAAGGTCTACCTGCCCTTCGCACTGTCCATCAAATATCCCAACGCCGAAGGTGAGTGGCCCTGGCAGTGGGTTTTCCCCTCACCACGTCTATCAAGAGATCCTCGCTCTGGCCAAATTCGCCGACATCATGTGAACCCCTCCGGAACCCAAAAAGCGATCCGTAGTGCTGCCCGTATTGCGAAGATCTACAAACATGTCACTCCCCACACCCTTCGTCACAGCTTCGCTACCCATCTCCTAGAGAACGGTTACGACATTCGAACAGTGCAGGATCTGCTCGGTCACAAGGACGTCAAAACCACCATGATCTACACCCATGTCCTCAACCGCGGCCCGTTCGCCGTCAAAAGCCCGCTAGACGGGGCGTCAGATACCCATCCACCTTCGATCGCAAAATAAACCAAGATCAGCCGCCATTGCCCCACGACGGCTGATCCAACACATAACAGATTTCCAGCGCTATTCGATGGTCATCAAGAACGTCTCTGCCATCGCGGCCACATCCTCTTCAGTGCTGATGCCCTCCCATGGATCGCCAGGCTGCACCAGGTTCACCACCACGATGCTGGCGCCGTTGAAGATGGCGCTGCGCGCCTCTCTAAGATCCACACCCCCGGCAGCGGAGATGAGCACATCGAACTTGCTGCGTACCCGGTTCACATGCCGATACTGGATCACCTTGCCGCGCGTGCCCTCCTCATCTCGGCCGCGGTGAAGCACGACGACCTCGGGCGGACGCCGCATACGCATCACGACTCCAAGTGGATCCTCCACGCCGACCATATCGATCATCGACGCCATGCCTAATTTGTCGCACGCATCGACGAAGATATCCAAGGTCTCGGTCGCCGAGTTACCAAGCACAGTAGTGGCACTGGCGCCGGCTCGCCTCGCCATCTGCACTTCACCATGTGCCCCATCGGCTACCTTCAGGTCCGCCACCACAGTCCCGGGCCAGATCTGTGCGATAGTGCTGATCCCGCGGCCCCCCTCTCGCTTGATGAACGGCGTACCGGCTTCGATCAAGATACGCTCGCTGTGTGGGATGGTCGGGAGCACGCGTTTCACCAACCCCAGATCGTAGTTGAATGCGATCTGGAGGTACCGCGTTCTCGTATCCAGGATCACGGATTATCCTTTCTCCCTCTCGCCCAGCAGCGCACCGATCGACCCGGTCAAGTCTGACGGGACGAAAAGTACGATCTTCTCGGAGGGGTCGGCGGCGATGTCGCGGATCGTCTGTAGTGTGCGCAGGTGCAGCGCTCCGGGGGTCTTGGCCATTCTCTCGGCCGCCTGGCTCAGGTTTTCGGAAGCCGTGAGCTCACCCTGAGAGGCAATAATCATCGCTCGCCTTTCTCGTTCGGCCTCAGCTTGCTTGGCCATGGCGCGCTTCATCTCCGCCGGTAGCTCGACCTCTTGGATCTTGATCGACTCGACGTCCACGCCCCACCCCGTCGTCTCGGCATCGACGATCTTTTTGATATTCTCAGCGATCGCCTCGCGTTCGGTGAGGACGGTGTCCATCTCCTCGTTCCCGATCACGTCACGCAGCGCCGCCTGCGTATACTGACGCACGGCGAAGATGTGATCCTCGATCTTGATGATCACGTCCTCCGGGCTGATCACCCGGAAATACACCACCGCGTTGATGAGCAGGGGGATGTTGTCCTTGGTCATCACCTCCTGGCGCGGGATTTCAGCCGTCTTGAGGCGCATGTCTACCTTGCGCATGGACTGGATGACGGGGAATACGAGCGTGAGCCCCGGATTGCGCGTGCCGGTGTAGCGCCCCAGCGTGAAGACCACACCGCGCTCATACTCATACAAGAGGCGGATGGATCCCACAACCAGAGAGCCCCCAAGAAAGATCAGGACAAGAAACAAGCAGCTCCCCAATGTAATAAATTCCGGCATTCTAGCCCTCCTTGATCGTTGATCGATCTCGACATTCAAATGTACTGCAAGATTGCCCTCATACCAATCTTAGAAAAGGACCTTTGGTTATTGTGATGTTAATAGCCCTTAACGGCAAGTGACGCAATCATGCAGCGTTAGGTTTATGGGTTGAGGAAAAGTATGCGATTCGAGGATCGCGATGGGGGGGTCCAATGCAAACAGGTTTTGATGCCTTCGCCCTAGTCGGGTACTGAACTTGATCCTTGGCGCTCAGTCTTCAGCAGGGAACTTCGATCACGCGTGGTGATGTTGTTGTATTTGATCTGCGCTAAACTTTACAAGTCGAATTACTCGCGCGGCGTCACGGATAACCGATGGCACAGCCATTCTGGCTTGTTCTTCACTCTCGGCCTCGATGATGGCCCAACCGCAGTGAATACCATCGCCACAGCCCCAGTCGAAATGGTGAAGATAGCCAAGCGCATGGACCTGGCTAACCAAAAGTTTGCAGTTCTCATTTGTATGCGGTGTTTCGATCAGATATCTGTCCATGATAGTGCTCCTATTTGGATAAGAACTGTCGGAATTATATCATGATTCAGTAGTCAGACATCATAGCAATCAGCTATCAGTAGTCAGCCGTCAGCGGCCAACGAGAAAAGGAATTTTATTTCACAAATTGAACTCAACAAGAGGTCTGAAGTCTGACTATGGAGATCTGTCCCCTGATAGCTTACCGCTGATGGCTGAAGTCTGACTGCTAATCGTTGCCCCCTCTTCGCCCTAGAGCCTCAACCCCCCATCGAGGCCACCATCAACGGGGAGATGGGTGTGTGCTGGCCCTCGCTTCCAATGCGAAAGTCGATTCATTTCTTGAACTAGGCGAATCTCCTTGTTCCTAATGCCGGTATTCAGAAGCATCTCCTTGGTAAGACCACCATCAAGATAGTCAAGGATTAAGTCGATCCTACTGTAACTCAGCCCCAGGGTGAACTCGTCTGTAAAACCCCTCATCATGTCTGGCGAAGAAGCTTGGTGCTGCACTTCAGCAGGAATCTCGAGGAAGGCTGCAATCTGCCGGACTTGAGTTTTGTACAAGCCGATGAGCGGTTGAATCGGAAGGTCATCTATTCCATCCTTAACAAACCAACCGACCAACCATTCGGTTCGATTTGCGGCCCCCAGCAGCAGCCAATTCCTTTCATGTGCTTTTTCTTCAAGAACCTGGCGGCGATATTGGTGTCTCACATTTAGCCCGGTTTCAGGTTGACGGATAATCATACGAAAACCCGGCTGTGATAAATCTCCTTTGGAAGCCTCAGCGCTCCCCAATCGCAGTGAGGAGATAAAAGGGGTTTCTCGAAATACAAATCGATATGTCTGGTGCAAAAAACGATTAAGAAGACCCGAGAATGAAGTAACCATCATGCCAAAGGGAGCGTATACAGCCGCTTCCCTCATCGCAGGTTCAATGGATCTTTCCTGCAATTCAATGCCAAGCCATTCTGCTATCAACCGGGCATGATGTCGGAGATCGTTAGCACTGTGCTGATCATAGAGATATTCGAGATGGACTGAGTCCTTCCCCATCGCATGGACAGCCAGCGTGGACAAGACCGAGGAATCTATGCCTCCGCTGAGGCCGATTAGGACACCACTTGTAGCGAATCTCTCGGAGAGATCCTGTAAGTAATCTACAAACCTCTCGATCGTTTTCTTCTCATCAATCCTTAGGTGTCTGCTTATATATGGTGCTTCTCGAAGATAAGCCATATGATTTGCCTGGTTATTACTTTAGTGAAAAGAGCTATCAGCTATCAGCGTTCAGTAGAGACTTGGTACTTTCCTTGAGTTCAGCTTAATACGTCCCATTCTTCTGCTGGCTGCTGATAGCTGAAGGCTGATGGCTGACAACTAAGATGGCTGATAGCTGATCGCTGATGGCTGATGTCTGAATACTGATTACTGACCTCTGACTACTGACTACTGTATGACACCGCATCGATCACATACCGATAAACGCTCATCCCAAAGTACTCGGCCTCGTTGCTGAACGTCAATCCGAGCTTCTCGAGGACCCCTTGGGAGGCGATGTTCTCAGGGTGAACGATCCCCACGATTCTCTCCAGCCCCAAGGTTTCAAACCCGTACTTCAACCCTTCCCTGGCGCCTTCGGTCGCAAACCCTTTACCCCAAGTTGGTTTGGACAAGAGATAACCGATCTCAACTTCTTCCGTCTCCGGCAAATACTGGAGCCCGTTCCAACCGATGATTCCCCCTTCCGATTTTGGCTCAACTGCCCACCATCCGAAACCGTGTTCGTCCCAGTGTTTGAGTTGTCTAGCGATGAACTTCTGGACTCGATCCAAAGGGGGTGGATCCGTGGTGGGGAAATAGCGGAGAACCCCCTCTTGAGAGAGAACACGATGCAATTCCTCAGCATCGTGTTCTGTGAATGGGCGCAGGATCAATCGATCTGTTTTGATGGTGGGGATGTCCATGCACATCCTCGATTAGGTCATTCAAGCTCAGATTGATGGTTGTTGGTCACGGTACCAAATGGTTTCAGGGTAAGCTTCACGCAATGACTCGACGAAGAAATCGGTAGCGTTCGCAGAACAAACGGGTAAAAGCCGATAAAGGATGGTAAATCTTTACTCTACTCAACTCTAAGACAGTACTGACGTCTGACTACTGATTACTGACTACTGAATTCTGATTCACCTAGTGCATACTCAACCGCTGCCGTGGCGTGGATGAGGGTTGTGTCGAATACCGGCACAGTGACATCCTTTGCACCGACCAGCAAACCGATCTCCGTGCAGCCCAAGATGATTCCTTGAGCGCCCTCCATGATAAGCTCTTCGATGATCTGGATGTACTGAGCCTTCGACTTGGGTTCGATCACCCCCAGGACCAACTCATCATAGATCACCTTGTGAACGATCTCCCGTCCCTCATCACCTGGAACAAGCACATCCAGATCGTGCCGATAGATGAGGCGTCCCTTATAGAATTCTTCTTCCATTGTATATTTTGTGCCCAGTAGCCCAATTTTCCTCATCCCTCCTGCCTTGATCTTTACCGCTGTAGCGTCTGCGATATGCAGCAGGGGTATACCAATTCCATCTTGAACCTCTTCTGCCATCCTGTGCATCGTGTTCGTACAGATGACCAAGAAATCGGCTCCACCATTTTCAATATGCTGCGCAGCGTCGATCATCAAATCGGTCGCCGCATCCCACTTCCCTTCATGTTGCAGTGCTTCGATCTCCGCGAAGTCCACCGAGTACATGACGCTCTTTGCGGAATGAAGACCGCCAAGTTTATCCCGAACAGTCTCATTGATGATGCGGTAGTACTCGATGGATGATTCCCAACTCATGCCACCAAGAAGCCCGATTGTCTTCACAACACTTCCTCCACGTTCATCCATGTTTGATGATCACTAAGGATGCTCGATTTACCGTTGCAGGCGTTGGTCGTCCCGCAGTCCATTTGAGTTTATACCAATCTGAGATGAAGACCGTGTGCTAGAACCGGCGCCCTTCAGATCAAGCGTTAAAGGACCAACCCCATGCGCAATCCTCCCAGACGGCGTTTAAAACCTGCCTCCTCAACGGCCTTAATCAACACGTCCATCCATGTTGGTACAATGATCTCCACCCGGTGGCCAGGACTCAAGCTAACCGTCTTGTGCAGCAGATAATCGATCAAATAAGCTGCTAATTTAGGGTGCGCGGGATCGAGGGTGGCATTAATACGGTTCACTCCACTTGCGCGGGTGCGGGTTTCATACCATGCCCAGGCAGCCACTTTCCCCTCGTTGGTACGAATCACAAAATCGGTTATTCGGTATCCTTCGGCCGTCATCACGATGGGTCTCAGCAGTCTTGCGATGAGCGTTCTGCGATATCGTGACTTCTCAACGGGCTCATATTTTAGTAACGGCTCTGGTGTGGCACGTCTTTCCAACTCGTATCGCGTTTGCCAGTCTGTATAGTCCAGCGGTTCCAGGTAATAAACTTCCGGTAAGGGCGGCTCTGGGAGGATTTCTTCGGGCGTGATGGTATACATGCCACTGCTGCTGTAATGTTCGTAACCAAGTTTCTCATAGAGCTTATAGGCTGGGACATTACCGTCGGTCATGTCCAACAAGGTTCTTGTCCCACCATGTTCACAGATCAGCTCGTTGGTGGCTTGCACCAACTTTTGAGCGATGCCCTGCCTTCGATAACCGGGTCGCACGCCTACCGCAGAGATGTACCAGGTATCTGTACCGCCCTGCCGGTTGGTGTTGGTGAAACCCACCATTTGCCCATCTTCTTCCCACACATAACCACGTAAAATGTCTCGCAGGTTGGGGGAAAGCCATTGGGCGAGTCGTATGATCGGCCAGATGCGTTTGAGGTTCTTCATCCCATCGATCATCGATTCCTGTTCGTCTTGTTGAAGACCCCACTCAGGATTTTCAGGATACTGCCAGGTGTCCAAGATCGTCTCTGCCATAGGCAGAAAATCGTTAGGTAGTTGCAGTGGTCGCATCGGCATGTGGTTTGTCCTTTGCTGCTTGATAAAGGATTGAGGCAAGGCGGCTGTCAGACACTTGTCTTGTAACAGCTATCAGCAGTCAGACCTCTGTAGTCAGATTTCAGTACCATTTCTTGAGTTCAACATATAAAGTAAAAACCCTCTATCTCGTTGGCTGCTGACGGCTGATTACTGATAGCTGAGTGCTGATGTCTGAAGTCTGTCTACTAATGTCTGGCTACTGACTACTGACGTCTGACTACTCCAGGGTCATAGATGACGACCCTGTCGCATCCCGAGCTTTCAACGCATCGACGATCTGCTGAAAGATTTTTTCCCCATCTACCATCCCATAGGCCTGAGGATCGATGCCTTGGACGATGATGCCCAAGGGCTCAACCTTCTTCGCGACGCTCTTCCTCATGAATCGAACTTGGGGAGCGATCAAGATCACGTCGAAGGGATGTTCTTCAAAATCCCAGTATGTACCGATATTGGCGAAATATGCCCTGACCTCCAGATCGACACCAGCCCTTTCGGCCGCTTCCATGATCGACGCTATCAATAAGCTGGAGGACATCCCAGCTGCGCAGATCAGGAGCACTTTGATCGTTTTTGGATTCGGCATGAGATGTGGCTCCTTGGTCAGAGATCAGTATTCAGAGGTCAGTAGTCAGTAGCCAGTATTCAGATGAAAGTACTTACTTAGAGTTTAGTTTATGACCTCCCATCTTGTAGGCTGGTAAACGTTCGTTCTGCAAGCAATATGAGACGGAATGTCTGACTACTGACTACTGATATCTGACTACTGACTACTGATTACTGGCGTTAAAACGCACAACCTGTCGGTTGAGGCGGTTCGTCCTCGACCTCGAGGGCAAAGTCTGGATCAAAAGGTATTTCCTCAAAGCCCGTATTGACAGTCCCCATCATTGCCGTTCCACCATATCCACCCGGGTGCATATGTGCCCTCACGACGACAACAGTATCGGAATCGATCGCAACGGGTCCACCGGAACGCACAAAAGGCTGCTCGTCGACGTGGCTATGGGTGAGAATGCGCCGGTAAACCAGGTCACCTTCCTCGGTCAGAACTTCCCACCAATCGACATACTGGTGGCAGCCCTTATCCGGGCTGGCTATCTCAACGGAGAATGTGTACGCATTTGGACCACCCGTAACCTCCAAGGAGACCACATCTGCTGCCAATGTGCTTACCACCTGATCGGCCTGCTCTTGATCCCTGCTCTCCACACCGTCGACCTCACCAAACGCCGGGTCATTAATTGAACATCTCCACAGAAACGAGCTGCTTAACACAAGGCAAAGAGCAGCAAGCCTAGATCTACGATACTCCCTCTGCGATACTTCCACGATGAATCTCCTTTCGGATTGAGGTGTGAGAGGGTAGGATCTTGATCTCTCGATAGAATATACCGCTGAATCCCCGGTTCGTTGCCGATCCATATGCTCAACTTGGATCCCAAATGAAGTGTTACGCGGCGTACTATCAGCCTTGGTGGAGCAGCCTCAGGCTATCCCGGATAGCTTGTGCTTTCCCCCCAGCTCTCAACCTCTTCGAGGAAACCAGCAATGCTTAACAGACCTGCGGCCCATAAGAAGGCCCGATCTCTCTCTGGAATCTCGGAGAGCTTGAGCCATCTCAAATCTGTGATGATCTGTTCGCTGTTCCTGAATTCCGGATCAAATCCGAGGCGCGGTTCCTGGTTCTCAATGTCGACGAGGAAAGTGTATGTTTTCTCACCACCGGGCTCTTCGACGAAACTGGTTTGACGGACCACTTTCCCTTCTACGCAACATTCCTCCGAAAGTTCTCGTAGTACAGCTTCTTGAGGGCTTTCTTCACCGTCAATAGCACCACCCGGCAAACACCACCATTCCATCCCCTGGTGGCGATGTTTTACCATAAGCACTTGGTTTCCACGATAGACGATGCTCTGCGCTCGGGACATGACTCAGAAGATGTTCGATCTCCCTGAAGGTTTCATCCGATCCTTGGAATGGAAAGGCGCGCCATCAACATCCAAGTTTAGCTAGAGAATGCGTGCTTCAAGACGCTTGACAAGATCTTTCCCACCGATCGGATGGTAGCTCATAAGCTCACCACGATAGATGACGCTATAAACCCCATAGGCGGATGGAGCATTGCGTTGCACTTGTTCACAATCTTGAAACTCAATGGCGCGAACATCGATTCCTAACTTGTGACCGGCATTGTAAACGGCTTCTATCAAACGATCGATATAAGGACACTGATCCGTGTAGATTACCGTGAGGTCACTGCCATACTTCTGAAGCCGATCATCCCAATCATTAGGTAGCGCGGGTGGGTCAGCTTGGCGGAATCCAAGCGTAAGCAATTCAAATGAAGGTGGGGCTTGGGCAACGACTTCGAAACCATGTTTGAGGAGAAGGCCCGAACCGGCTAACCAATTGCCGCTGCTGGTGAGCATCGCGACGCCATCAAACCCTTCTGCGCGTGCGTCGTGAATGCACGCATTAAGCAAGCGCGAACCATAACCCTTACCCTTGGCCTTCCCTACTACCCAGATGCAGTGGATGAAAAGGTAATTCTTGGCATTCACCGTGCGCCATGCGTACTCGCCGGGGAGGTACTCAATAAAGGCCTTGGATCTGCCATTCTCATACAGGATCTTGACTCTCATTCCTTCCCAAAAGCGTTGTCTAAGCCAGGCGAGCTTTTTCTTATAGCCTTGCGTCTTCGGTTGGCTCTTATAACAGAAGAAACCAAGTCGTTCGATATTGTCGGCGTCCAAGGTCAGGATTTCTACTTCTTCTTTCATCTTCCAAATTCCGGCAGATATTTAGCTGTTTCTGTCGTGCTGTGCCACTCAGTCGTCAGATTTCAGTAGTCAGACATCAGATCCTTTTCATTGATTTCTGTTAACTGAATACTGATTACTGAGTACTGGTTACTGATTACTGTTGTCTGACTACTGACTTACGAGAAATATTCAGTTGCCTCCTTCTGAAGAAGCACAAAGAAGGCGTAGATTCCGAGCGCCGTCCCAAGGGGGAAGTTGACGAGATTGAGAAAGGCTATGACGAGGGCCAAGATCCTTGCCCAAGATTCACGCTTTACTAGTCCAAAACCGGCTAAAAGCCCCGGTAATGAGAGAAGGGTAAAGAAGACCGCGACAAAGGTTCCCACTAATGTCAAAACACGGTTCGCGACAGGATCACCTGTAATTCCACCGATGCCTGCTAGAAGCAGAAGCCCACAGATTCCCAGGATCAGGAATATTGCATGCCCCGCAACAAAGAGCCAACCCAATAGCGGCACATGGATTTTCATGTCGCCTTCATCAAATGTAGTATTCATCTTTTCTCCTATCTAGATATTGTACTTAGGCCAGTGGAAGTATTGATCTGAATGGAGCCGCTATGATCATACAATGAAATATCTCTCTGGGCATCCAACGAGCTCCTTAAGATAATGTACCAAGTTCGCTGAAAGCCATAAATCCAGCTTGATTGGAACTGAGAAAACGCTCCCCTAATCCGGTATGCAATTGCACCTGAGCAGGTCGAATACTCTCACGTAATCAAAACGAGGAACTCTTTTTCGTCAGAAAATGTCATATAGATGAATTCTGATGCGTAAGGAGTCAACGACCATGTTGCAGAGAAACGTATTTTATCTCACGCTGATCGTAGCAATACATATACAGTAGTCAGTAATCAGATAAAAGAAACCAACGAAAAAGATCTGATGTCTGCCTACTGATTACTGACTACTGGCTATTGACTACTGGCTATTGACTACTGACTACTGACGTCTGACTACTGTTGGTCCGGGCAGTAGTGTTCGCTGAACATAGTGAATGTTCTCATCAGAGACTCGACCAGTGGATTTATCTCCGCAGGATAGACAGGGATGAAAACACCCCGCTCCGAAAGTCTTATAAACGTGCCATACGTAATCCGCGTTTCAGGCCCTTGTTGGGGATCATCAGTGATGAATTCTCTGGACACGTCATCATAACCCCGAAAGACGCGAAAGTAGATATCGTTACTGCCTGATGATACTTGGAGGCCGACGATAACTGGAATGTGGTTGGCCAAGAGCAGACGGATCGGGTCGCGGAACGGTGGAGCATACGGTCGAATCATCAACTGATACTGG
>Ga0209427_10006696_pt1 | contig 13107 bp, 11 predicted proteins | sample DeeMarSWOR136_30_FD_187465 | JGI IMG/M metagenome (GOLD analysis project Ga0209427, IMG submission 187465) | Marine sediment microbial communities from White Oak River estuary, North Carolina - WOR-1-36_30 (SPAdes) (version 2) | ecosystem: Environmental > Aquatic > Marine > Intertidal zone >... | reverse complement strand
AACTACTTTGTCAGGAAGCCCCTCTAAGCCCTTTCGAATCGCCTTTTTCACACTTTCAATCGAAGCGATATTAGTGGCTCTCACAACCGCACCTAACATGATGGTATTAACTACAGCGATGCCAGCAACTAAAATCCCCTCGTCTAAAGCGATTTTTGTAGCATCGACAGTAGATATTTTCGCCTTAACTGGTAATTTGATTTCTCCTGGTAATCGTGGTGTGTTGACAACTAAAAATATCCCATCTTTGAGACCCGCTTTAACTGTAGGGTTCTCGAGTAACGTTTCATCTAAAACGACAATAGCCTCAGGCTCATAGATGTAACTATGGATACGAATTACCTCATCAGCAACTCGCGTAAACGCCATGACGGGGGCTCCTCTTCGTTCGGCGCCATAATGTGCAAAGGCTTGGAAGTGTTTGCCTTCTAAACGTGTGGCATCACCGAGGATTTTTGCTCCAGTCACGGCGCCTTGACCACCGCGACCATGAAAGCGTATCTCAAAGAGATCCAATGTTAAATCCACCCAAATTCGATATCGTTACAGAACAACATGCAGCTAAAAAGGGTTATGAAACGCTAACTTCAGACAGCGGTTGGTAGAATGAAGAGAAGTAAAATGAGGGAGATAATGAAGGCAATGGTAAAAACGGTGATTCCGACACGTTTTGCTACATTAGCGGAGACTGGAATCAAACTAGTCAACTTGCCAGCTGTGCCTTCGCCCATAACCACCAATGGGGTGGTCTCACCTTGGTAAATGCTAACTTGGGCTGGTTTGAGATCCTTGATGGATTCTTTCACAAGTTGTGCAATTAATATGCTAAGATCTTCATGTGAGATGGCTTCCCCGATTGGACTATAACCGTTGTGAGACGAAATCGCCGACGTTTCATGCGTGTCCGTAGTCAATATTTCTGCTTCGTCCACTAGGTCAGGAACTAACGTCTGTATCAGTTTTTCACGTAATCCAACAACCATGTTGTTCCCATCAATAAGGACATAGGCGGTTTTTTGCCCCGAAACGTCAACGACAAGGATGTTAATGCCTTCAGGGCCCATCCCTTGTCCATCAGAATAACCTAATTCTTTTCGGTGGGCTACACCGATGCTTGCTTGGTCTTTCGGAGTCTTGAGCGCTTCACGAGTTGCCTCAACTGCGGCCTGAATCATATCGGGGACTAATTCGGAATCAGGATACACAGATTCCTTTAATGAAGTCATACAATTATGCGTATCTACAATGATGCACCGTTTCACAAGTTTAGTCACTTCAGCAGAAATTTGGTTGGCCACATGAATGCTAATGTCATCCATTTCATGAGGCGAGCGGGTAATTACGAGATATGCAGTATCTCCAAAGATTTGGCAGCCTACCTGAATGGTGCCAGAGGAGGCTCGAACAAACTGGGATACCCCCTCAACAGGTTCCGTTTGTCTGTAAGCTAAGTCTACTATTTTGATGAACCGTTTCACCTCATCATTAGAAACTAAATTAAGATCATGAGTTGCCGTGCCATGAGGTGCCGTTGCGAGGGTGTCTAACTGCTGTTCTCCCCATTCGGCGATGTAGCTGGGTAATGCGCTGCTTCCTGTGCGTCGAAAGGGTCCAGGATGAATCGCCGCTACAACATACACCAAGCGTGGCTTTTCGTTGTCCGTTGTGAATGTCAGGATCGAAAGCGGCAGGGTCATCTCTTGCCCAATTTGGGTTAGACAATCTTCCATACGGTCTGCGTTATCCGCCATCCAGACTTCCAGGAAACCACGAAACAGTTGAATTCCATCGATGTTGAACACTTTCCTTAGAGGGCGTCCGACCAATGAAAGCAAAATTCCAGAGGCAGTGACAAACATTAGAGCACAGAAAAGGTAAATCACCAAAAAAATAAGCCAATTCGCCCATAGAGCTACTTCACTAAATATGTAAAAGACAATAACCAAAGTGGGGAATATCAGAGTTAGAAAGACGCCCTTAATCACTCCGACATCAGTGGCGCTTAACACAATAAGAAGCATTATTGCCGAAGTAAATGCCGCAGCGAGAATGAGATTGCGGAGGTAAAACATAGTGGCAATCCCACCTCCTGCCAAGGGTCCGAAATTAAACTTAAAGTATATCTCAATTCCCCATCCCACAAGCGTTGATAGCAGCCAGATTATTAGGAGTGTGCCAATGGCCGAGGCAACAACACCCAGGAGTCTGTGCAGGTTTAAGAATCCGTTATTTCGAATTACCAGCCATAACAACAGAAAAGCAATCGCAGCGGCAGGAAGGGTGATTAAGAGACCTCTTAGAGCTCCAATTAGAAATATCTGAAGAATGGTTGGCTGTCCCACGTTACGCAATATCTCAGTAATTCCGCCGACAACAAAGGCTGCAACTACTACTAAGAAAACGAGGGTTCGATTACTTGGTAACTTGAAGAGCCGATTGTAAAGGGAGATTGTGCTCTTTACATCTTTACTCATTATGAGTCGGTCAATGTAAATCATTGATAAGGTTAATGGTTTTTCGGAAATCTGGTGGGAAAAAAAGGTTTAATTCGGTCCTAAATGCGGCAAAAGAAGTTAGACGAAATAATTTGACAGAGTTTTAGAGAGCGTATAGCGAGGGGCATTTTCCACGGAGACAATCTCCACACCGGACGCACTCCTTTTCATCAACCCGAGCTTGCCCTGATTTGAGAGTTATCGCATTATTCTTACAAATTGATTGACAAGTTCCACATGCCGTACATATCAAACCTCGGAGGATAGTCCTAACAAAGCATTCAGCTGTTTCTTCATTCACAGGACCTGAAAGTGTGAATAGTCCACTTTCGTAAAGTGTGCAATTCACTGACTTACCTTTGAGCTGTAAGGTTACTTCAAGGATATTTCTCTCTAAATCAACAACGACATCCCCTAAGGCGGGAAGAAAAGCTGCTGCAGAAATTAAATCGGGGGCTTGATAAAATTGACCCCTGATCATTACCTCCTCCGATGAAGGTTCGGTTACGAATGAAAAGTCGTATGTCAATCCATTCTTCGGTCGTTCCTGTTCTGCAATTGGTAATTGGATCTTCATTTTGTGTGCCAAATCTCGAATTTTCTGTGGTGGGTTTTTCCACCGCCAGAACCCGTGTTTCAACCACTCATCACTCAATCCGTGTTTTTGTACTAGGTTTTTTGCTGCAACTAACCAACGTCGCCATTCTGAAGGACATATCTTCGCAATGATTTCTAATTCACTCACATTTGATGCTGGACAAAACATGCATCCAATCCTTTCGAATCCCTTCTCGTAAAGCGGATTGTATGGTGCGTTTTCTTGGAAGAGATAGAGCCAAATCATCAGTTGGGTCCAGTTATGAATTGGACTTGCCCCGATCTGCTTTGGCACCCAAGGGTTTTTCCAAACTCGCCCACTGGCTGATCTTCGGTGGGACTCGTACCGTCGTTGTCCAATCAAGCTGAGACAACCCTCGGGAAAATAGGTTTCAATGAGTTGGCTAGTGGGTCCCAGTTTAACCGATTTGCAACAGACTCGATAATCTCTCGCGACAAATCCATAGAGTTCAAGCACATGGAAAAACTGGTTCGTATCAATGTTTTTAACTAAAAGCTGATTTTCCAATCCTAGCTGCGCAGTCACAGCGTATACATTCTCCACCGTCTCGGGAAACTCGATTCCCGTGTTGATGAACATAACGTTGTATGTTTGGGTTGTGAGGGCTTTTTGTGCCAGTAGGAGAACCGCTAGACTATCCTTTCCGCCCGAATACGCTACTACCACAGGAAGTGTGAATTGTTGTGAAGTCTGTGTGATAAATGATATCGCTTCAGTTTCGAGTTTGTGGAGCAGTTTCGCATTTGCAGCTAATGCTGTATCCCATGTTTGGCCTCCCGGAAGGATTGTGGGTTCAATAGGGGCTGCTTTGTATTGTTTCTTAACGGCCATTCCGCGTTCCTTCGTCCTCATCTCAGGTCCCGACATCTTGGCAATACCAACAAGAATGGCCCTTCCCTGCTCTGTTACTCCGATAACGTATTCCTCTGGCTGAATTGAATCATCGGTAACTTTGATACCAGGTCTTAGTAAACTAGCACCCTTGAGAATAAACGGAACCGCCGAATCCTCTATGACCACCTGTTTTGCTTCAGTAAGCTCTACAAGGCGTCTCGCTCCTTCGATTTTCGGAATAAACTCCCAAGACAAGTTTTCAATTCGGAAACGATGTAACCCGATTATTTGTCCATCAATTATGATTTCCTCTGCGCAATCAACATCAGGGATTGCATTTAGCAAGACAACTTTGTCTTCAGGAATCAACTGCTGAGCTACACTTCGATCAAATTGGCTTGAAATGGTATCTATTATGCTCTCTCGATCTGCAGCAAAAGCTGGACGCGCATCACCTGGTGGTGTAACGGGAACTGGTTGACCCATTTCTCCACATCTGGCACACCGGCCTTTTCGAATCAAAGGCACATTACAGGTGATACACCAAGCAAGGAGTAGCGGACCTAAATACGGCTTTCTTTTTTTAGCTCTCATTGTACGTTTTCGCTCAAAGGAGTTTCAAGGTTGAAAATAAAAACTCTGGTATTTCCAATTTGAATTCAGGTTATCGACTGATGAGACCTTGAACCTCACTCCAAGTTTCGTTCCGCAGGCGTTGTACATCAGCGATGGAGATTTCTTCGGCTTCTTTGATGGTATTTGAGAGTTGAATCACATTACCAACTGCGGCAATGTTGGAGACATCTACTGGCAGTTCAACACCTAAACCTTTAACCTGAAGCTCAACTTTTCCGGGTGGTAGCATGATTCGGAGGCTGCGAACAATCCCGATTCGACGGGCACTTCCATCGATAACCTCTTTGCCAATTATGTTTCCTGGCATCTGCAATTCGTAAACTTCGGCCTCTGTCATTGAGGGTACACTGGATTTAGACATCACAAACACGCTCAAATTCCATAAGGACGTGGAGTATAGTGGAATATAAATGCGGGTAATAAAGTTGTTTCAGACAAAAATCTTCTCATACACTTAAAATGTGCTGCGATTGGAATGTCAGAGTCGGATTTTATCATACACCCTCTCATTAAACAGAATACGATTGAGAAAAGGCTCTACCAAGAGACGATCATTGGAACAGCAATTAGATGGAATACCCTCGTTGTCCTTCCCACAGGTGTTGGAAAAACGGTTCTTGCTGTTCTAGCTGCAGCATACCAGCTGAAGAAGCTTCCCACGTCTAAGTGTATCATTCTTGCGCCTACCAAACCGCTTGTGCTCCAACATATAAAGACCTTCAGCGACTTCATGGATATCCCGGAAGACCAACTCAAAGTGATCACAGGGGAAACCCCTCCGCAAAAACGCCAACTCCTTTGGAAACAATTCACAGTTGCTTTTATGACCCCACAGGTTCTGCAAAACGATTTGCTAGCGGGACGATATTCATTGGAGGATGTATCTTTACTGGTCTTCGATGAAGCCCACCGTGCTATTGGCGACTATGCCTATGTCTTCATTGCCAATCAATATCGAAAACAAGCTCAAACACAACTCGTGTTAGCGCTAACCGCATCACCAGGATCAGAAATAGAAAAGATTCGAGAAATTGTAGCCAACCTTGGAATCGTCAATATCGAGCTCCGAACACGAGAGAGCCCAGATGTTGCACCCTATGTGCCTCCCATTGATTTTGAATGGCTGGAACTCAAACTGCCAGTTGAATTCCTTGAGGTTGGAAAAGCTCTACGGCGCGCCATTAAAGAGCGGCTTATCCCGTTAAAAGAAGCGGATTTCGTTAACTCTAGTGACCCACGAAACGTGTCCGTTCGGCACATTCTTCAGACACAGCGAGAAATCCAACGCCAGATTTTAAGTAATACTCCTCCACCAAGTCATCTCTTCCAACTAGTTTCTCACTGTGCTGCGATAATCCGGCTGTATCATTGTGTTGAACTATTGGAAACGCAGGGTGTTAGTGCTCTTCAACGATACTTTGAGGGACTGGAAAAAGAAGCCAAACGCGGAAAAGCCTCCAAGGCAGTTCAAGGTGTGGTTCAGGATTCTAATGTCATAGAAGCGCAGAGCCAAATCCTGAAACTAGCGGCTAAGGGGGTTGAGCATCCTAAGCTTGACGAACTAGTCGAAATCGTGAAACAACAACTAGCCAAATCGCCTAACTCAAGAATCATGGTATTCACTCGATTTCGTGATACTGCTAACCTTTTAGAATCAACTCTGTCCTCATCAACGAATTCACGACCCATAAGGTTTGTAGGGCAGGCTACACGGGCAGGTGACCGTGGGTTGACGCAAAAGGAGCAAGGGGAAATTCTCCAACTCTTTCGAGAGGGAACCTACAATATCTTGGTAGCAACCAGTGTTGGCGAAGAAGGGTTGGATATTCAAGAATGCGATTTAGTCATTTTTTATGAAGCCGTACCCAGCGCCGTTCGTCTCATCCAACGCCGAGGACGAACGGCAAGAACACATCCAGGCCGCGTGATTGTGTTAGTAGCAATGGGAACGCGCGATCAAGGTTATTATTGGGCTTCTATTCATCGAGAAACAAAAATGAAGGAACTACTCAAGGAGATGAACGAATTGTCACGTGATGTTGAACGTGAGCGAAAACAATCCACTCTAAAAGATTTCATCAAACCAAAATCGCTAGATCAATGCTCCGAAGCAACAGATGAAATTAAAATCATTGTAGACAACCGTGAACTACGATCAGGGATTACAAAGGCACTAAAAGAACTCGAAGTCGAAATTACTGCCGAAACACTTGAAGTTGCTGATTATATACTTTCAGACCGCGTCGCTGTTGAAGCGAAAACCGCAGATGATTTCGCACAATCTATCATTGACAAACGACTATTCCAACAACTGGGGCCGCTCAAAGATAGTTTTGACATCCCTCTTCTGCTAATAATTGGTCCAAACCTTTATGGATCGAGTGGAATTAATCCCGCTGCGGTTCGCGGGGCTATCTCTGCCGTGATAACTAGCTTCAACGTACCTGTAATTAACGTGAAAACACCTGATGAAGCAGCGGCTCTGATATTTACCATTGCACGTCAAGAACAAAGTTCACGGAAAATGGCCTTAAGCATACGTGGAAAAAAACCTGTTATTAGTACTACTGCCCTCCAAGAATTCATTGTAGCAGGCTTTCCCGGAGTGAACACAACTTTAGCAAAGCGGCTTTTAGCTAAATTTGGTAGTATTACTAACCTGGCTAATGCCAACGTAGAAGAGCTATCAGAAGTATACGGTGTTGGGAAAATAAAAGCACAGGTCATTCGAGATACACTCGACGCACAATACGAACCTGAAGAATAGTTCTTTATCTACTCTGCAGTTCCTGAATTCCACGAAGAATCTCAATGAGTTCTTTCGCTGTTGAAGCAAAAGCCCGTATCTCTTCCTTATGGGGTTTCTCTGGAAGTGATTGTGTCAGAATCTCAAGGCTAGCTAAGGCCTTTGATGCAAGCTGGGTTAGAATATCACCACTGACTATTCGTTGGTCTGCGGTTGTTTGTAGAGTTTTCTGTTCTACAATCTCTCTGTCACATTTTGCGCAATACATTGAACCATCCTTTAATCGGAGGAGAGGCGTATTGCATTGTGGACAAGCTGTGTTTAATAGAGCCGCGCCTTGTCGTAACAACTTTCCCATTCGTTTCGTAACTTGATCGTCGGACATATATTCTTATTATCAGTGAAAAAAGCTTTTAAGTAATCTTGATATCTCCAAAACGAATCCACCAGATAGATTTCCGAGGGGATTTTTTATATGGCTAAACCAAATAAAATCAAAGAGATTTCTGAAGAGAGCATGCAAAGAATTGATAAAGCAACAATGATTCTCTCGCAGATAGGCGAAGACAGTACTGTTCCGAGGAACATTCGCCGGGCTGCCAATGAAGCGATTGAGCTACTTCATGGTGAACTAGGGTCTGCAGCGGTTCGTGCTTCTAATGCAATTTCTCGACTTGGTGATGCAACCCTTGATCCAAACTGCCCAAGTCACGCCCGAACAGGAATCTGGAATGCGGTTTCCATCCTCGAGACAATAAATGACTAATTTTGATGCAACACTTTCAGTTAAACTTCCTTGCCTGATGCAAGGGTTAAAAGGTTCTCAGCAAAAGATTCGTCACGTGCCGCTAAATATGAATAGTACGTGTCATTAGTGCATTGTCCTTTGACGGGCAACCCTTTCTGGTCGACCAAAGCTGCACCAGCTTCGTTAAGAATTAGGCTCGGGGCCGCTAAATCGGTCCCCCGGAACATACCTCGAAGATCAATGAATCCATCGAGTGATCCATCTGCAACATAACATAATTCCAGTGCGTTTGCGCCAAAATGGCGGATAAAGCGGATGCGATGTTTCTCGGTCACCGTCGATCGCCTGTTCAACGAATCCGGAGGGAAATTCGAATCAACTCCGACCACACTAGTCTCCAAAGGCTTGGGATTGGCAGGATGAATCCTTTCACTTTCTCGAAAAGCCCCTCGTCCTTTAACAGCATGATAGCAAATACCCGAAAAGAGGTCTAATACAACAGCGCACTCGAGTGCGTCAAACATCAACTCAGAACCGTAGGCTATGGCGATACAAGCAAACGAAATGGCATGACTGACATTGGTGCTGCCATCAATGGGATCCATGATGAGAAATCCTTCGGGATTAGGTCCACATTGTATCGTACCCGCTTCTTCACTAACCAAAGTGAAGGAGGTGAATCTCTCTAGGTAGTTAATCATCGTTTGTTCTGCGACCGCATCAAACCCCTTTGTGAAGTCTCCACCTGCTCCTGTGCCAACGACATCAAAACATGATCCTTCTCGTAGACAATCTAACACTCTTAATCGGGCTAATCCTGCGGCGTTTCGTAGACTTCGGATCCAAAAACGCTGACGTTCAAGGGGTAATAGAGGTGACACGATTTCTCGTATACTTGCGATTAGAGAAAAACTTTATCTCGAACCTTGGGCTAGCAAGGTTGCCCTCGTCTTTTGCAGGGGTGCCAGAGTTTGGTCAAACTTGCGAATAAATCCCCGTTGTCTGGTGATTATTCCAAGGACTACACGGGCTGGGTTCAGGCCCCAGTGGCGTAGGCCTGCGCGGGTTCAAATCCCGTCCCCTGCACCATTACCTTCTCACCACACTTAGTAATTAATTACACATAATAAATGGCGGGCTCGGCGGGACTTGAACCCGCGACCCTCGGGTTTCTTTAGAAGCAAGGAAAACTTGGAGTACGAATCTCGTACGGTGGCTTTTTCAGCGTCTTCTATAAAAGCCCGATGCTCTGACTTCGCCCGCACAGGTTACTCCTGTGTGACTAGCTAAGCTACGAGCCCTGCTACCGTTGGGGTAGTACGGGTTTTCAGTCAACAACACACCGCTATAAAACTTTTGAGTTGTAACGTAGAGTAGACGGACAGAATTAGTGCAGGAAGTCTTTGGATCGTTGCTTGTATTAAGAATAACAAATGAAGGTTATCGGATTATCGATGAGGTCGACCGAGATGAAATTCTCCAGGAACTTACAGAACGCTGGGATCACATATTCGAGGAGGCTCGGTGGGGATCAATAGAGCAAGCAATGGTTATGTATGCTCAGCTATTTGAGTGGATTGACCATTTCGGTAAGCGGGTGAAAGAGTGCCCTTATCGTGCTGATGCTGTACTTCCCCCACGTAATCTTGAGCCTGATGAATTGAAATATCTACTGGGGAGTGATAGGCGCTAAGCGTATAGGCTAGCTCTCGGCCGAGATGAGTGTAACTGTTTTTTCTACTTCTGGGAGTTGCCGAATTTTTGAGATTATGGTATGTTTCAATTGGCGAATATCTTTGACAACGATCTTAGCTACGACATCAAAATTCCAGAGTACCTGGTATGCTTCTTTCACCTCATCGATACTCATCAATGGTTCGAGTAGATCGTCTTTTTGCACACCTTTTTTCGCGACAATAAGGACATATGCTTTGGGCATGAGCTTCACCCGAAATTCAATATTTTATCATAATACCTATAACTAGTCAAAAGCCTTATCGTTTGCTAGTTTTCTTATTGAAATATATTGGTGGTTTGTTATGTCGCCGACACGAACACTTTTGGCGGAGGAAATGACCGCCATCGAGTGGAACGCTGAATTCATTGGAATCGACCGATTGATACTCATGGAGAATGCAGGGCGGGCCGTAGCCCATGAGATTCTTCGTCGAAGTAAACGGCTACCTCGTGTAGCTATCTTCGCAGGGCTCGGGGGAAATGGCGGTGATGGGTTCGTGGCAGCCCGTCATCTCGCTTCTCAGTGTAGAGTTGTTCATCTGATAATACTCGGAGATCCTTCAACTATCAAACACCAAGAAGCCGCGAAAAACTGGGATATAATTAAGAAAATGCGTCACTCCATTGACCTTCATATGGTACAAGACACATCCGAATTACCTCAGGTCAACGTCGACGTAGTGGTAGATGCGCTCTTGGGTACAGGAGTAACAGGGACCCCACGCACGCCCTACATTAAGACTTTGCAACTTATGAACGAAATGAAGGCGTTCAAGGTTGCCATTGATGTTCCTACGGGTATTCACCCCAACACCGGTCAACCCACAACGCCCGACGCATTTCGCCCGGATTTAACGGTGACCTTCCATTATGCCAAAGTGGGTTTAGCGAAAAACAAAGAACTCACTGGCAAACTGATAGTCGCTGATGTCGGGATTCCTCCGGAAGCGGAACTCTACGTAGGACCAGGAGATGTTAAACGGGCAACCCAACCACGATCCATCTTTACGAAGAAAGGTGATTTTGGACGATTATTGGTAATCGGTGGAAGCCCACAGTACATAGGTGCTCCCATTCTTGCTTCCATGGGCGCCCTACGAAGTGGTGTTGACTTAGTGTACTTAGCTGCGCCCTCTCAGGTTATTAACGCAGCAACAAGCCACTCTCCCGATTTCATACCAGTTACATTAAGCGAGAAAAAATTGGTGAATGATGATCTCCCCATAATAGAGGAAGCTCTCACAAAAGTTCAAGCCGTGCTCATCGGACCGGGAATTAGTGATCATCATGAAACCCTGGATACAACAGGAAAAATCTTGACAATGGCTAATCGTTTGGAAAAACCGCTAGTAATTGATGCAGATGCTCTCAAAGTCGTATCTCGAGCAATGACAATTGGCATCAACACAATCATCACACCTCATGCAGGTGAATTCAAGCGAATTCGTGGAATCGACGTTGCCAAACCCCTCCTTCAACGGGCACAACAGGTCCGAGATTTGGCGAAAACTCTCAAATGTATTGTGCTATTGAAGGGTCCTGTTGACATTACCTCAACACCCAAAGATACGAAACTGAACTGGACTGGCCATCCCGTCATGAGCGTAGGGGGTACAGGAGACGTTTTGGCAGGTCTTGTGGCTGGTTTTCGCGCCCAAGGGGTCAACTCGTTTTTAAGTGCCTGTGCAGGCGCCTTCGTCAATGGCGCCGCAGGGCTTTTGGCCTACAAAGAGAAGGGCCAAGGATTTATTGCCTTTGACTTAGGCGACTACATACCCAAAATCCTCGCAAACCCGATGAGAAGCCCTATAGCCTATGACTTCACAATTCCCATTGGTGAGTAATTCACAGCTTTTCCCTTCTATCATCACTTAGCGGCATATACTGAAGTTGTTTTTGCACAACCTCACGGCTATTTGTGGCCATCTGATAGTCCTTCAAAGGCTCCTTATTCAACTCTAGAAAGTGTGGACCCCATTTGAAAAGGCTAAGGATTTTCTTCGCCTCATCTTCAAACCCCAGTATAAACAATGCACTTGCAGCTGCTTCAGCGGAGCTAAGTTTTCCAACTTGACCATAATTTACCGGATTTGCCGCGACCAAGTAAGGCAATCCTCGTTGTTCTCCACGAAGCCGGTGTTGGAACTGCTCAACCGCCTCATTCCATGAACAATCTAAAACCAGGATTCCCTTATTCTGGGCAACGGTAAGATCTGCCGGTGAAAATGATTTAGCTGCAAAGGGGTTGAGGACTATCGGATGTCCACGAATTTGCCGTGGACTATGAAATAACCGGACCAGGTTGTGTCGTGATAGTTTCAAAGCGCTACACTTCTTCGGGTCGCAACCGGGAATACGCAGCACAAGGATTTGGGGGGTTTTCACGGTCCTCTACTCTTCATAGGGAAAAGGTGTGGTCCAGTAATGAGAGTAGCCCATCTTCTGTTCAACCATTCAAGTTGCCTTGAACGGAATAACGGCATCTATCTTAGCACCCTACCCGCCACCTCAGTAGGCTCCTCATTGATGGTCTATTTGGGCTTGCTCCCACGGAGTTGGGCCGTTTCATCGATTCCAACGCTGTCCTCAACAGGTTAACAGCCGTCCTGTTACCAGCACGCCGCTTGGACCAAAGTCGCCTTTGCTCCTCAACTGCATCATCGTCACATCAGCGCTGGGCGTGTCGTTTCTGTTCCCAGAGCAAGGCTTTCGCCTTACGGCTTTCGCCGTACCGCTGCCTATGGGAGGATGGAGCTTCCTCAGACGAGAATCGTCCGGCAGCCGTTCTTCATCTCTGGACCACGACTGAATGAAGAACAGCGTAATATTTCACTGTTCCGTGTCTTTCCCCATGAATAAAAACCCAATAGTTGCAAGAGAGGAAAATTCAATTTAGGAAACTTTCTGATACTACCATAGAAGGGAATCATTGTGGCAAATAAGGAGGAAAAAGCCCGCGCTCTACAAATCATGACAATTCTTGAGACCCATTACCCCCAAGAACCCTTAACCCTTCGGGCCCGCTCTCCTTTTCAATACCTTATCGCTACTATTCTCTCTGCCCAATCAACTGATGTTCAAGTTAACCAAGTCACCGCAAAATTATTCAAGAAATATCGCACTCCTGCCGACTTTGTTAACGCTGATCCAGTCGAACTTGAACAAGATATCTTCAAAGTCGGGTATTATCGTCAAAAGACTAAGCACATACAAGCAGCGTGTCGTATGCTCCTAAACGAGTTCGAGGGGGAAGTTCCAAGTACAATGGATGCGCTTCTTCGTCTCCCGGGAG
>Ga0209427_10006695_pt1 | contig 13107 bp, 13 predicted proteins | sample DeeMarSWOR136_30_FD_187465 | JGI IMG/M metagenome (GOLD analysis project Ga0209427, IMG submission 187465) | Marine sediment microbial communities from White Oak River estuary, North Carolina - WOR-1-36_30 (SPAdes) (version 2) | ecosystem: Environmental > Aquatic > Marine > Intertidal zone >... | reverse complement strand
CGAAGGAGTGTTCATGGAACTCGACCTCGAAAATGGGTTCCAGTGCCATACGTATTACCTCTTGGACGATCTTGTCCCGCAGGCAGGGAATCCCAAGCTGGCGCATTTTGCCATTAGCCTTGGGGATCTCCACCCGCCGTAGTGGCAGAGGCTGATACGTACCGCGTTTCAACTCCAAGCGTAGTTGTTCAAGGCGAATCTCGCGATATCGTTTGAACTCACGAGCCGTCACCCCATCTACGCCGGAGGCTTTGCGATGGGAGCGTTTCAGAACGCGATCACAGGCTGCTGCAATCCACGTGGGATTGTGCATCAGATCCATCAGGTTCCGAATCCGACCACCGTACGGATTAGTCGGAAATAACGGGGTCCCTGATTCCCGATGTTGTCTGTGAGCTTTCGATTGCTCCCAGAGTCTACATTGAACTTCGTTAACATTCATTTGGAAGCCTCCAAATTTAACAAACGTTTCAGTTATTCAACAACAAATCATCCTGCACCCCTTCGCCATGTGAACGTCGTTAACGTCTCAGACTACTACGGGTGCTCCGCCACTCAACTGCCTCGTGGGTAGGTGCTTTGGTTAATCTGACATTTAACCGTAGCTGTGTGACTACCATACTCAGTTGAGCTTCCCTGGTTCCCTTGTTGGTACTCAAATGCATCCGTTTAGACTCCGACTCTTATTTCATACCCAACAGCGGTCTGCTGCTCCCCTAAACATCACGGGGTAATTGGTTAGCCCGTGAATCTGGCTCATGTGCCGTGGGTTGTAAAGTCAAGAAACAGGACTTACAACCGTTTAGGACACTCCCTATCCCGGGATCTGACTCCGGGCGGCTCTGATATTGACGGGAGTGTGGTATAGATTTACCGAAGGTATTAGTCGGTTCCTTTCGTAGTCTTGCGGACACTCTGTTTAGCAGGACTGCCAAGGCTACAGAGCTTCGCCAGTGTCCCACATTGTCCAGGTAGCTGTCTTGCCCATGAATCACACACTTCATTAACATAACCCTTAAACACGGTGACCGACCAAACGATCACGGTCTTCCGACATTACCAACAAGGTCTCCCGAGTTTACTTCCTTAAGAAGCCAACCCGGATACATCAGGCGCACTTTCTTCATCTATAATACTCGGTTCAGGTGAATTTCCCGGGTGGTCGGGTAAGGAGAACCCCTTACGGGGTTCCCCTCCCCTCAGAACCGTACATGAACCTCTCAGCTCATACGGCTCAAGCATGTTACTAACCATATACAGCTTCAGAATGTATCCTTGATGCTGTTTGTTGGTGGCAATACAAATGCATCAAGATTTGTGGAAAGGGTTTGTCAGACCTTTCCTCTTTAGCGTAATGAATGCGAAGCAATTCTCCGTTTTCGAGAGACTCTCCGCACACAGGACACACCCAGTTTTGCTTACTGGCAAGAATACGGTGCTTTATTGACAAAGTAGACTGACGGAATTTCTGCCGTTTATCCCAGTATTCAGCAAGTGATGCATCGTCTGGGGATGAATACCCCTGAACCATCACGTGCCTGACCACCTTGGTGTGCGAGAACTTCAGTAACGTCCTGTCCGTGCCAGGAGCCCTGAATATCCATTTATCCCCGCGTCGCTTGGTATAGTAGCGAGTGACAATCCACCTCTTACCTTTATTCGGATGTCTCTTGCACGCAAAACGGTATGATTTCTGAAACATCCAATGGTCAAGACCACTAAATGTCTCTGCACATACCGAACTGCGGAAATAATTAGCCCATCCTCGGATAGCTGCATTGAGTTTCAAAATTGTTGCCTCAAGAGGTCTATGGCCTGCTTTCGACCATATCTCTTTCAGTTTGATTTTGACACTCTTAGCGGCCTCCTTATTTGGCTTGATAAGTAGTACCATTCCGGATTTGGTAATACTGTGGGAAGGATATCTGCGGATGTTGAAACCAAGGAAATCGAAGCCTTCTTCCAGGTGGACTATCCGCGTTTTATCTTTCGATAGTGATAAACCACGTTTTGCCAGCCATTCAATCAGGACTTCAACAACCTTTTCCGCATCTTCTCTGGTTTCACAGAAGACCACAAAGTCGTCTGCGTAACGTACCCACAGGCGTTTGGAGTATGACCTCAGATAGCCCTCGGTCGTACGGTAGTACGTAACCCCAAGCACCTTATCAAGACCGTGCAACGCAATATTGGCCAATAGTGGACTTATAACACCACCTTGTGGTGTTCCCGCATCGGTAGAGTGACGTAGACCATCTTCCATATAACCGGCTTTAAGCCACTCTCGAATCTCCCTGATTGCAGGGAAATGGCCGAGCAGCTTCAGCAGGAATTCATGGTCGATGTTATCAAAGCAACCTTTGATATCCGCATCAACCACCCATGGCTTACGGCATCGACTGTTAGTCTGAAGATAAATCCGCTGTATGGCATCTTGGGCACTTCGTCCCGGCCTGAAGCCGTAACTGGTAGCCTCAAAGCGGGCTTCCCACTCTGGCTCCAACGCATTTTTGACCACGGCTTGTACTGCCCGGTCAAGTATTGTTGGTATTCCAAGTGGTCGCTCTTTGCCATTGGCCTTTGGGATGTAAATACGTCTCACCGGGCGTGCTTTCACCTTATGACCTGTTCTCAATAGGTCCACAAGTTTCCCCCTTGCAGCAGGGGTTTTTACCAATACATGGTCAACTCCCGGTGTCCTTGCGCCAGTGTTCTGCTGAGTCACTTTCCTGACACTGACTAAGTGATTGGCATAACTCCTCAGCATGAGTTTCTGAAGTGAGCGCACCCTACGCAGGTCGCTCTCTGTCATGGCCCGATAGATTCGCTGTCTCAGGTTCTTAACCGTACCAAAGGCCCACCGCCAATTGACGGTGTTCCAGTCAGTAGGGCTTGAAGGTCTGTTTGAATAGTTATTGCCATTCATCTAACTTGCCCTTTCAATTCAGTTCCATTACTACGTTCTTTCGGGTAACACACCCGCTCCCCGTCTGCATCCTTTCGGATTAGTCAATTGACCTATCCGGCGGGTTATGATTTCCCCTTGCCTTTCGGCTGCCGGCCTTCGCTTCTGGGAGCTTCCCTTCCCCACTGAGGATATGTGCCTTCCTTACGGTCGGCCTACCACATCGTCGTGCGGACCTCATTGGGGTTACTGTGTTCCACATATGTGAGTTGTAGCTGATGCTGATGCCCTCTCTGCTCCGGAGGCTTGGTACTCTAACATGCAACCACAGCGACCGCATGCCTTATGCCTCGTTTCATCCGTATCAACCGGTTCTTCGGATGTTCTTGGCTTACGAAAGCTTTTCAAGGGTTCAGGTTGGTTCATCTTCATCAGCTTTTCCCTCGCCTGTAACTTCCATCCGGTAATGGGTGTCCTTGGGCTTTTCACCTACGCTCCCGACCCTGTCGTTACCAACAACGCCGGGTAGGCTGGGAACATCGGTCGAGTACTGACCGGCCCATCTCTTTGATGGTTCTCAAACATATGCGTCCTCACATCACACACTATGCAGCCAAATTCTTGCGAATTGCTCTGGTTTTCTTCCAAGATCAACTTGATCTTCAAAGAAATCCGCAACTGCTTCATCATCAAATTTCACACTAACAGCAGTGACTTCCTGTTTGACCGTAAAAAACTCTTTTACAAACAGTAAATCATCTAGTTCTGTAATACCGAAACCTCCAACTTCATTATCAGATTTATCCCGGAAGTAAAGCAGCTTTGCCCATGCTGTTGGGCTGAACCTAAGCGCAAGCCTTCTTTTCTCATTCCTCTCAACTTGCAAGCTTGATTTCTGTGTTGTTTTGAGGCTCGCTTTGAGTTCCTGTTTCTTTGGTTCCTGTGATTTGTTTTTCTTCATCTTCGTTTTTCCTTTCCTGTTTACAATCTGGACATAAACCTTCTTCAATACAAGATTCACAACAAACACATTCACACTCGGTACATCGTATTCGGGCACATCTCGGGCACATCGGTTCATCACAAACTTCGCACCTTTCTGTGCATCCGGCACAAACGGTTTCATCACAGCTACGGCAATAAGTTGCACACTCCTCACAAAAATCTCTTTCGCAAAAACAGCAGTAATAGCTACTATCACTACCCATCACATACCCACACTCATAGCAGGGTTCGCCATACCAATCGTGCAAAGCAACATATGGACTATCTGGGTTGTAAGTATTCAAAATACTTCTGACCATCGTGAAAAAATCACAAACCCTGCCTTCCTCAATGGCAGACCTGATTGCTACGCAACCATCGCCTTCACAAAGCGTCTCATTGCTGACATGCGGGTGTGTGACATTATCATCTGTTGCTGCCGGATTAGGTTCGAGGGCAATCACATGATAAACGCTATTCTGATACAACTCGCTGAGCTTGTTCAATTCCAATTGGATTTTGAATGGTCCCAGGTACACATCCTCCAGAGTTATAGAGTCGGTGACAACAGATATTGTGTTTTCAGATATATCATACTCTATGTTGCCGAATTCCTGTTCCAAGACATCTAATTCACCTACGAGCGCCGATAGTTTTGGGATTTTTACCTGCGGCTTTTCAACAAGAGGTCGTATTCGCGGCAAAGAATACTGAATATCACTGAGCAATCTGTTTATACCATTGCAGCACCGCCCCGCTGCTGAGAACCAGCCATGTACAAGTGATGTTCCCATTTTCCTGGATTGAGTAGTAAGCTCCTGAAGCTGACCAGCAAAGCTTGTTAGCTGCCGCATTAATTCTAAGTAACGGCCATTCTTTAGCTTTATCAGCGCTTCCTGAATCCTATCTGCCATTCGAATAAGGTTCTTTATATCTTCCATGCTTAGTTCCCTTCAAAAAAAATGGGCATCTGCCCATCGATGTAGATGAACAGATGCCCTTTCGACATTTGTACTTAGCCAGCGCCTATATTACGGCGCCCTCAATTTTTGTTGGTGTAACGGTGACACGGTCTCCATCCTTCAGGATGTATTCACGTGGTACCGGTTGACGGTTGACACGAATCAGGTAGTCATCCGGTTTGTGGCCTTGCATCTTGTCTTTGAAGAACTGCTCAACAGTTATGCCTTCAGTGACATCCACAAAATCAGCAAAGCCTCCTCCATCGTTGTTGATATAGAGCAATCTCATCTTAAATTCCTTTCAATTTGAATGGTTTACACTTACGTATTGATTGACATGGTGACACTACGGCACAGACTATTGCTTTGGCGGACTGCGCGCACGGATTCTTTGGTTTTGCATAGGACTTCCTTTCAATTGAAAATCTGTTTTGGTTTTTTGTGAGGTGGGTGTGAACGTCAATACTTAGAGATGCACGGATTACAAGCTATTTTTAACAGCTGACACCAACATCAGCAATGAATCGCAGAACCTTGGCTAAATCAAAGTTTTCAAAGTAAACATTTTTAGTTGCATCTGCCACAGTTCCATCAAGCCATTTCTTGACAGGCAGGGTAGGCAATGCAGCTGTTAATCCTTCAGCTTCTATCGCCAATCTTCTGAGCTTTTGGACTATTTGCCCTCGCCTCTGAACCTCATCCAGAGCATCCTGTACAGAACCAGGATAACCAATCACTTCTCTTAAGATTCTGATTTCCTCAGCAAACTGACGTGACTGCTCGCCTCCAACATCAATGCTCTCTAGCACTTCTTCGATTGCATAATATACTTCGTTAAGCATAATTAACTACCTCCTTTCTTAGAGTTACTGAACAATTCTGGAGCAATCTCTTCTAACGTTTTTGGTCGCCAGTACAGATCTCTTTCAATAGGCAATCCCATCGGACCGCGAGCGCTTTCAAGTTCAGACAACACAAAATACCCAAGCTCCTTAAAATGTCCATCCACAAGGCCAAAAAAGTGGAAATCAACCTCTTTACCTTTTTCATCCTTGATTGGCGAGCCCTCTGTTGCCCACCAGGTCCAGTTGTTGTCTGGTGTAAAAAACTTAACATAGGCAATAGTCTTACCTCCCTTACCATCCTGACTGTATAGCGGCGGTAGTTTCTTGCGAATCTCCTTCGTGAGCAGCTTCATACCGCGCATCTTGTTATTTGCAGCCTTCTTGTCAGCTGTCACAACGGTATCGCCACCAACACAAATCGCTCGCTCTGAGGGAATATTAAATTCCGCTGCAAGCCCACCCAGAAACTCAACCATATTATGGCTTTGCTCATCACGTGAGACCGGAACAGATTCAATAACTGGTATTGGTGTGCCAATTACTTCAATTTGAACAGGCTCCAATTCAATAACTACTCTGCCGTTCTGGGTCGAGTACCATTCTAAGTATGGGTACGATACATAATCAGTTGGTGGTAATCCTGCAGTGATATCACCAACCTTCCCAGTTTGGTTCAAAGCAAAGCCTTCAAAGTATTTTGAACCTTCAATCTCAGCCTGATCCTCATAGGCATCTCCTGTGAAGTGGATCTTCGCCCCACGGATGTCCCTGTGGAAGTTACCTTCTAAGTTAAAGGTCACCTTTTCTTTTACACCGGCGAATCTCATCCATCCAGTGACCTTACCTGGATACGTATTATCAAGTTCGCCTTCAATTAAATATTCTGTTGGTCTCCATGCCATTTAAATCACCTCCAAAAATGTGTTTTGATGGCACATCTCGCATGCCAGATGTGCCATCTGACTTCAATCTCCATTGCATGCGCATAAAAAAAGCCCTTGGAACAACCAAGAGCTCTCATGGTTATATTTGTAACAGTGTGCTTTTCAGGGACCGCCACTTGGTCCTGGTCCAGGTCCAAAAGGCATAGGTCCAAAAGAACCATGCATCATATATGGATCCATCATATCCGGTACCATGTAAGGATTCATAAATGGACCCATCATATATTGCATTTGCTCATCATACATCTCTGGCTGCACCATAGGATTGCCGTAGTGATCCATTTCCAGACATGGTTCCATTCCATCCATCGGCTCCTCAATGACTTGCTGGTCCATAGCTTCGATTTCATTCGCCTCAGTCATCTGTTCCAAATCTTCAGGACCTTGAGCAGCGGTGTAATCCATTTCTTCTATCGGCTGCCCTTGTAAGGCCTGCTCCAGGCCGATTTCGTTAAGCTCCAGTCCATAGAAATCTTCATCTGCCATTTCAGGATCCGTGTTTGTAAAAAGACCACACCGTGCCTCTTCAATAGCCATTTGAATGCGTTGTATATTCATATCAGAGTCAAGAGGCATATCGTCACTAAGTTCTCCCATGTGAGCGTCCATAATCTGACTCGCTACCTCATTATTATCAAAGGGTATTGGTAATTGTTCTTCAGCCTGTTGTGTCAGTGATTGTATCAGCTGCTGAAAAAGAGCCTCGGTCATCAAGCAGTCTTCATACTTAATTTTTGGCCCACGAGGTTCAAATCCTGCTAACTCCAATGCAGCCATTTGGAATTCATCCATAAGAGACGGTTGATTCGATCGCTGGTCGTTCGGAAACGCTGAATCATCATATGGTTGATAATGGTTGCTTTTGATTTGCACGAAACCAGGATGAGGTGAGTACTCATTTGGAAAGCCAGACATGTAAGTCTTTGAGCTTGGCACTGATTGCAAAGGAACTCCATAACTACCAGCGATATTGCCCTTCGGCCTTATCGGTGCCGGCCGACCAGCCCCATAAAGCAAGCTATTTAGCGATTTTCGCCTGTGAATTCGAAACGGGCTATAGCGTAGAGGCTCTGGAACACGCATGACATGTTCTCCTAATTTATGTCAGTACTCATGTCTTTCAAATATTGTTTTAGTATATTGTACACAAGTTTTCCCGACACTTGATTACGCCCAAATGTTCTTTGGATGATTTCTGAATTGCATGAAAAAATGTTGAGCATCCCAAAATCACGTCTCGTCGGGAGGTCATGCCCAATAGAAGTATCTACCTTAAACCAGGCTGGCCTTTGGCCAATCCGTTTTCCCCGTCGAGGATTCGCTTCATGATGATTCAGTTTTCACTTGTGCTTTCATGTGCTGAAATCCTCAGCGAGCTTTATGTCCCGCAGGACAGCTCGCCATTAAATACATACTCAGTTGTGAGGAGTAAAGAGTGGTAATATGGTGGAGTTTATAAATTTATCGATTCACATGGTTATTTCTGATTGACTGGATTTGTTTTCTACTCTACACTACTTCTATGTATAGCTGCCGTTGAGCTTTGCCGTTCCCACTGGAGAGCACAATGATCCCAGTAAAGAAGATGATGATCGTGATTGTGACACTCGCTTTTTGTGTGAGCATATCGGCTGCTGAAGACAAACCATTAGTGGAAATAACGCTGGTCAGTGAAGGCAAGCCCAGCGCATCAATTGTTGTTGCACAGAATCCGACACCTTCAGCAAGACTTTCAGCCTTGGAGCTACAATATCATATCCGAAAGATCACAGGGGCCATCGTGCCCATAAAAACGGATAGTGAAAAGATAACTGGCACCCGTATCCTTGTTGGCCAAAGCAAGCAAACTAATGCCCTAGGCATCAAGGGAAACGACTTTAAGTCACTGGAGTACCTTATACAGTTCCGGCAGGGTACCATTATCTTGAACGGTCGCGACTGGCAAGACACACAGGAGAATCGGAAGGAACTGGGCAGGGATACCTATGGCCACACGATTCAGTCAAGCCGACACCAAATCGATTATTATAAGGCCACAGGACTAGTTGAACAAGGTGCCAAACCTATCATGCTGCCCGGCTATTTCGATGACCAGGGTACCTGTTATGCCACCTACCATTTCTTGGAGCAGTTCTGCAGGGTCCGCTGGTATGGCCCAACTGAACTCAACATTGTGTTTCCCTCCCAAAAGACTCTGACCATACGTGGAAGCGAGATCCGGCGATCACGAGATCTGAAGCATATCCATGCATTGGGTGGTGGATGGCCTATTATCAAGGTTCAGTGGAACAATCCAAGCGATGATGAATTGAATCTTTACTGGCGGCGCTTGCGCATTGGGGGTGAGAAATGAGCAGGCAACCACACGATCTGGCGGAAGACAGTACGTGAAGTCTTCGACAATCCAGAATATCAAGCCAAAGGGAGGGGTAGTGGAAGCCAGCTTTGCTATACCAACCCGAAGCTCGTGCAGGATGTTGCGCATGCGGCTCGGGATTATTTTGACGGAAAGGAACTGAGAAACGGCTTCAAAGCAATGGGCAATTACTTTGCCGTTGTCCCCGATGATAACTATTCATGGTGCGAGTGTGAGAAATGCCGACGAATTCTTGCTATCAGCGAAAAAGACAAGCGGGGAAAAGGATTCTTCAGTAATGCCCGCAACAGCTACTACATATTCAATTTCATAAATGAAGTGGCTAAGGAGGTTAGGAAGACTCATCCGCACAAGTTCATCGCCGCCCTTGCTTATTCCTCATATGCCTACCCTCCGAAGGATCTGGAACTGGAGCCCAATATCTCTGTTGCCCCCTGTTTCCACATCTGCTACGGCTACGATAAGCGGACATACTACGAAAATGATATAGCTATCTATAAGGCCTGGCTGGAGGCCGGAGATCGTCCGTTGTATCTGTGGAATTATTTTCATCATCCCATGGAACCGGCAGTAATCGGCAAGTGGAACTGTTTCCCCTGCTTCATGCCGGACATAATATCGCGAGAAATAAAGCGTTACCACAAAGACGGGATTCGCGGCGTGTTCCTTTGCGGGATCGGGCAGCAACTCGACTATTACCTGTACACCCAGACTGCCTTCAAAGTCGACACTGATTACCGCCAAATCGTCGATGAGTTTTTCACTCTTTATTTTGGCAGCGCCTCTGAACCTATGAAGACATTTTACTACCGCATTTCCGAGATCAACTGTGAAGAAGGGCTTGTGGGTACCAGTCCCGAACTATCTTGGGCAAAGCTGGGAATTCCGGAGCGGATGAAAGAGCTTGGAATCTATATTGATGAGGCTGTAAAGCTTGCCAAGACGGATCTTGAGAAAAGACGTGTTGAGACTTGGAAAAAGGGAGTGTGGGAATATATGAAGGTCGGTCATCGCCAGTTCTATTCTCACGCGAAGGATTAGGTGTCATATATCCACAAAAGAACAAGTGCAAAAAAATCGCTGAAGGTAACACAGAAAACCGAATACCTTAGCTCAATCATTGGATATAAGAGGGATGATAGTCCGAGTGTCTGCCAATCTGGGCAAGAAGGTAACCCACCTTCTGTAGCTATCACTCATTTCTCTTCATCTCTTATCCCTCGTACCAAATTCCGCCTCGCATCCATCAACTCCACCAACATCAATTCCTTTTTCTTTGAACTTGTTTTCGTTTCTCTGAAACCCGCACATCTTTCAGACAATTGCTTCAAAGCACTTTCAAATCTACTTGATAGTTTCCACCCATGCTGCCCTCCGTATCTGCTATTTAGATAGCTAATGTGTTCGATTATACCTAGCCTTGAAAGCTTAGCCCGCGTTCTCTGCAATATTCTCCGTGAGACATCATACTTTGTTTCCAAATAGGCCAGGTTAGGCACCATGCCATTAGCCCATTTTAGCTCAAAGAATATGCATACTGCAGCATGTTGTTGATTGCGATTGACGGGAAAAAGCATTTCAATCAGTTCTGTAAAATCTGATATCTGGCTGATTCGCCTGTGAAGAAAGTCGATCTTGGTCGGCTCTGACATATTACATTTTCACCCCTGCCTTTTGATGCGAAATGTGGCCTTCGCCGCGGGACCTATCGGTGAAGGCCATGTTAAAAAAAGAGACCACCTATATATGCTTTTCGGTCCCGCACCGAAAATCGGGCGAATATGGGCAAAGTGCACACAATAAGGATGATTGAATAGGTGGACCAGCTCTCCGCATAGGTTTTTCTATATGATTCGACTTGGATATTTCGGAGGGTAAAAGCCTTGTCAATTCGGGCACAGCTACTCAGAAGCCCTTTTCAGTGGTTCTCCGTCGAGAAAGTGGCAATTGAGCAGAAATACCTCTCAAATCAATAATCATTCAAGTTAATCTGCTTGCCTGCGTAATAGGCTTAGGCTATAATGTTCGTCCGGTCGTATTATAGATGAAAAGATTTTGGAGGACGTTATGGGTGTATTTCCACATCGGATAAAACCTGTGGCAATGCTGCTGGTGATGTTGGCCGGTTGGATAAACCGACAACAACAGGAGATGATAGAATACCTGCAGGAGGAGAACAAGATTCTCCGCGAGAAGCTTGGCAAGAAGCGCATCATACTAAATGATGCTCAGCGGCGCCGCCTGGCAATCAAGGGAAAGAAATTGGGCCGCAGATTCTTAGGAGATATATGCTGCATATTCTCTCCCGACACGATTCTCAGATGGCACCGCAGACTCGTAGCCCAAAAGTACGATGGAAGCAAATACCGCCGCAAACCTGGGCGTCCGCCCATTTCCCGTACAATTGAGGATATGATTGTGCGCATCGCATCTGAAAATCCCTCTTGGGGCTATTTTCGAATTGAGGGCCACATGAAGCATCTTGGATATAATGTGAGTCGGACTACGATCGGGCGTGTACTAATGCGACGAGGTTTCGATCCAGACCTAGAAATAAGGAAGAGGACAACATGGAAGGATTTCATTCGATCCCATTGGGAAACCCTTGCAGCAATTGACTTCTTTACCATTGAAATTCACACGTGGCGCGGGCTAATGCGATACATGGTGCTATTTGCATTGGAACTACGCAGTCGAAGGGTGGAAATAACTGGGATTATCCCTCAGGCAAACGGACAATGGATGAAGCAAATGGGCCGCAACCTTTCCGATTCTATTAGCGGATTCTTGCGTGGAAAGAGATACGTTATCCACGACAGGGACCCACTATTCACCCGCGAACTTGGACAGATTCTGAAGACCGCAGGTATTCAGGTGGTCAAAACACCGAAGCAGAGCCCAAATCTAAATGCGTATGCTGAGCGATTTGTCTGGTCCATCAAACATGAGTGCCTCAATAAGCTGATTATTCTAGGCGAACGTCATTTGAGACATGTGATTGAAGAATATGTGCGCCATTACCACCACGAGCGTCCTCATCAGGGGATCGGTAATTGCATGATCGATCCATTCGATCAAGGTAAGGGTGAGATTGTTGCACATGAAAGGCTCGGTGGACTTTTAAAATCCTACAGGAGGGAAGTGGCATGAGGCCGGGGATGAGTTTTGAAACAGCGCTGGAAAGGCCAAAATGTGGTAATTCCAGCAAGATTACTGTCCGGGAACGCCGGAACGCTTTGAGATTCCTGATTGGCAGAAATAGTCTCGTATAAGCTTCATCCCGGGTCTTTTAGGGGCTCCTGATGGGCTCCAAAGTGGGCATAAAGCCTCTTTTACCCCATAAATCACCTGCATCCCCCCTAGAGCAACGGACTGAAAATCCGTGTGTCGGCGCCATGGCCAGTCTGGTCTGCCGGGATAGACGGTGAAAGTGAAACAACACTTAGCCGTGTGCTACTTAGTGCGAGATTGCATACATAATAATATTAATTCCCATTTGGATTGCTTTTTCGTAACTCTCTCTCCCGAACTCATAGCCATCTCTATCACACCAGCCGCAGTGAATATCGGTTGAGCTAAGAAAAATAGCAAGACGGTCACCGATAAAAATCCCTCTGGCGCCGTGATTCTGGCCATGCATATATGGCAGAGCACTTCGCTGTCCTGGTCTGTTGGGGCGAGGGCCCAGAATCCTTCGAGACTTCTTGAACTGTGATTGTGGCAGGCCGGTATCGCCAAGGTCGTATACATTGTGGAATACTTCGTGTTCCCTCGGTATCCTCTGTACGGCTCCGGACCCAAAAACTTCTTCGAGTATTTTATAGGCACTTTTATAAAAGAAATCACCACCGCTACCAACTACGCAGTCATCCATCAGCAGGAAACCACCACGTATGATATATTCTTTTAGGTTTCTTTTTTGTTTCGCAGTGAACTCAAAATGGTTTTCGCCGGTCATAAAAAGGAAAGGATAGTTTTTCAGTTTTTCCGACTGGTCAAAAGTTACTATGGCGTTAAGCTGTCCTTCAGATGCGTATTGTGGTTGCCAGTTAGTTGTACCCTTTATGGGTTTGACTTTGCAGCGAATTAT
>Ga0209427_10006694_pt1 | contig 13108 bp, 23 predicted proteins | sample DeeMarSWOR136_30_FD_187465 | JGI IMG/M metagenome (GOLD analysis project Ga0209427, IMG submission 187465) | Marine sediment microbial communities from White Oak River estuary, North Carolina - WOR-1-36_30 (SPAdes) (version 2) | ecosystem: Environmental > Aquatic > Marine > Intertidal zone >... | reverse complement strand
AAAAAAAAATCAAAAAAAGCTTGACATTCTATCTTATATAAGGTAGAATTAATTAGAAACTGAAAAAAGAAAGGAAAACCCAATGGAAAAAAAATTAGAGGAAATTAAAAAATTCTTAAACATTTCAATGGAAACGCTCCTTTCTCAACCTACTGATTTAATTGAAAAAATGGTAGAAGCTGTCGATGACGAAGATATGTTCAAGGTTCATTTGTTGGGATATTCAATAAATTCAAACAGTTAAAAATTTGAAAAAAACTCTTGACATTTGATTTGAAATCTGGTATCCTATGTACAGTAGTACAGAGGATGAAAAAAAATCCAAGTTTTCAAATCCAATAAAAGAAAGGAAAACATCATGGCAAAAGCAAACACAAAGAAAAAATCGACTCTGGATTTTAACGCTGTAGTGGCTGGTTCCGCTACTCCGAAATCCGCAAAGGCAAAAGGCAAAGTGGAGAAGGAAATCATTACCGATGCTCCGCAGGAAGTCAAAGACGCTGTATCCGCTGTAATCGAAGCGAAAGCACGAAAGAAAAAAGCGGAGTCCGATATTAAGGTGAATGAGACTCCTGTTATCGCTTTCGGTTCAGAGCTTAAAGATGGAAGAGCTTTGAACGGTGACTATAACAAGTCCTATAAGATTCAGGGAGCAAAGGACGAAGACGTTGTTACCTTTGTTACTGCAAACAAATATTCCCATAAGGAAGAGGATGAGGAAGAGATTGCAGATGTTATGGGTGAGGACAACTTTGAAGAGTTGATGCCGAAAGCCTATGAGATTAAGGTAAAAGCGGAAGTCTTCAATGATCCCGACATGCAGGAATTTCTGATGAAGCAAATGGGTGATCGCTTCAATGAATTCTTTGAGGTCGAGTCCAACCGCAAAGTGGTTTCCAACTTTGACGAAGAGCTTTACAAACGCTATGATCAGGAAACCATTGACGATATCAAGGTTTTCGTGAAACAGGCGAAACCTTCAATCCGCTAATAACTTCTATTCAGAGGAGCTAGTGAGAGCTAGCTCCTCATAGGAGACAAACCAAATGGCTCAAGAAGAAATCCTTTATATAGAAAATGTTGACGAAGAGATTGAGATTGAAGTAAGCTTTGATTTTAATCCACCTGAAAAAATGACAAGGCACTATCCAGGATCCGATGCTTCTTGTGAGATTTGCGAAGTGGTTAGAACTGATAACGGAGCAGAGCTTTTCTTACTTCCAGAAGAGCAAGAGAGACTTGAGGAAGTGCTTTTGGAAAAGACTCTGGAGAAACTTGAAGAGCAAGCGGAATACAAAAAATACGGATATATGTGGAGAGATATATAATGACTAAATTTACAAAAGAATTTAAAGATGCTTTGGAGAATCTACCTTTAAAACCTACACTCAAGCAGATGCAAGCCGCTGTAGATGAACACCAAAAGCGGATTGAGGAAATCTGTGAAGAAGTAAAAAAATCTAATGGCAAAGAAAAAAATCATATTCGATAAAAAGAAATCGGAAGAGAAAAAAGTCTTCCATACTCCTACCGCTCCTGCTACGAAGTGGCATAAGGATAAGAAGAAGTATAACCGTAGACAGAAGCATAAAAAGGATTATTCAGATGAAAATTAAACGCCAAAAATATTTCTATCCTGAAAAGCCAGTCCTTATGAGCATTGAGCAGGATGCCTTTGAGAAAATGAGTGAAGATCCTAAATGGATCGCAGAACCTAAGTACAATGGTGCAAGGTGTCTGGTTCATATTTTTAACGGAGATGTGTCTTTTTGGGATCGACATGGAAAAAAGCTTGACTTTGATTCAAATCCATTGTATAAGAAACATAGAGACAAAATCAAGAAGATCCTGATAGAAGCTTTTGGTGATATAGGATATTTTTTATTTGACGGAGAATTACGTCATAATAAGGTAACTGGAATTCAAGGAAAGCTTATCTTATGGGATTGTTTTATCTATGACCATGAGCTACAGAATAAAAAGCCCTACTGGGTAAGACATGCTCTGGTGTGTGTTGACTTCAAATGTGACGATGAAACAGTCTCCTGCATTGAGCAGTATAAAGATAACTTTAAAGCAGTTTATGAAATGTTGATATCAGGAGCTAAAGGACATCCAGACGAATTTGAAGGACTGGTAATGAAAAATGTGAATGGCAAATTGAATCTTGGTACTAACTCTGGTCTTAACTCCAATTGGATGTTTAAGATCCGCAAACAAACAGGGAGACATAGATTCTAATGATATTCCGAAAGAAAAAAGAAGAAAAACCAGAACCAAAAAAAGCAGAACATCCATTGAAAAAACGATTCATGGATAAAAGTCTTGCTAACTCTAACGGTATCATTGCCAAGATCGAAGAGAAGCGTAGGCAGTTGTTTGAAATGGGAAGAGTCAAAGAAGGTAATGAAGATATTGTCAATCAGAAAATGGATAGAATGGTTGCTTATATGACTGGGATTGACTGGGATGAAATCATTGACAATACATTATCCAATGCCTGTATGCAGGACATTGACGGAAACTTTACTAAGCGAGTGGATGAAGAGACAGCAAGGTTCCTGATTCAATTGACTTGGAATTCTGTCAGAGATGACATTAACTCAATGATCGAAGAATTATTAACTCTTGTATATTCAAAGGAGTAAAAATTGGCTACAGCCAAACGAAGGGATCTAAAATGACTACATTCTTATTTTTTGCAGAGTTGCTTGTTAATACTCCGAAAGCAAATAAAGCAACGGATGATCTTTATTATGGAATAGTTGATAACTCTAAACAATGGTACTATACCAAATGGGGGGAGATTGAAAAGACATGAAAACTAAAACTAAAGAACTACTACCTCATCCAGAAGTCATTAGGAAACCTTGTCACGAATACTGTAACGGTTGTGATAAGGTATTTGAAAACTATGCTCTTCCAGAAGGAACAATCCTTGTGGATGTTTGTATTCCCTATGAAGATCCAGACAGCAAATGGAGAAACTACAGGATTGAGAAGGGAACCAAAACAGTCAAAGGTAAAGAGGTAGAAGTACTTTACCATTATAATCCTTGTCCTTTGGCTAGTCATGTAGAACATTCTCCAATGCCAGAGGATGAAATTCGGGGCAAATCATTGAATCCCATTAAAGCTAGCAAGAGGAGATAGTTTGTAGGAGAAGCCAATGCACGTACAGGAATACCTAAAAACACATACCTACAAGGATCTTGAAGAAGAGTTTGGAATTATGGTTAGCGAGTACGATGATAGAGTGGCTCTAAACTACCATCAAATCGACTCCTACAAGCATAAGTTCAATCCTATAGTCATGGAGTGTAGAGGATTGATTTTAAGCAAACCAGACAATGAAGTACTTTGCAGATCCTTTGATAGATTCTGGAATTACGGAGAAGATCCTAAGTCAGATGAGTTTGATATTACTCAAGCAAAAGTAGCTGATAAAATAGATGGATCGCTTTGTAATGTCTACCATGACGGAGCCAAATGGCACGTAGCAACACGCAAAATGGCATTTGCAGAAGGGCTGATTCCTAACAAGAAAAAAACCTATGCTGAAATTTTTGAGGAAGCAATTGGAGATGATATCAATGACATCTTTGCTCCTATCAGTACAGATCTTACCATAATCTTTGAACTGGTGTCTCCAGAGACAAGAGTAGTAACTCCCTATAAAGACAAAGCCGTTTATCTTCTTGACGTGAGAAATCAAGATGGTGTTTACTTGGGAAATGAGATTACCAGATTTTGGACTATCACCGAAAATACCAAATGGTTCTATCCAGAAGTCCATGAATTCAATACATGGGAAGAAGTCATTGAATCCTCTAAAGCCTTACCAGCTATGGAAGAAGGTTATGTAGCTCAAATAGGTAGCTGGAGAATAAAGGTAAAGAATCCTGCTTATCTAGCCATTGCTCACCTTAGAGATAACGGAGCTATCACAGAGAAGAGAGTTGTGAAGCTTGTAATGATGCAGGATCATGGAGAGTATCTACTTCACTTTCCAGAAGACATGCCAGAATTCCGACCTTACATAGATGCCTATGATACAATGATTGAGGATCTATACGTAAGGTGGGAGAAGAATAAAGACATTGAGGATCAGAAGGAATTTGCTCTGGCTATCAAGGATTGCCCTGGTCAGGGAGTTCTCTTTGCCATGAGAAAAGGAAGAGAACTGCATGATATATTAGAAGGATTTACAGATAACTACCAAGTGAATCTACTGAAAGGATATTTAAATAGAGTGGATTCCTATAACACTTTGGGAAGATAATTACTATAATTTTAAGTAAAGGGAGATAAATATATAATGAAGCTATTATTTTGTCCAGAGTGCCGTGAAACTGTTACTATTGATATGGGGAATAAAACCAATCATTGCTCATGTGGTAAAACGGCTGGAAAGTATTTGAAGGATGGTGTAACGGCTGTAATTACAAAGTATGCAGTAGTATTTGGAATTGATAACAATTCTTTTACCAATGCGCTGTTAACAGTCAAAAAAGTTTTGGAGAATGATATACCGCATTTCGATAAAGAGAAGCGGTATGATTTTTTCTTTACTGGTTGGATTCCTACGAAGCCTGGAGAAGTAATTGTAGTAAAAAACAAGGCTTATGTAGAAGCAACTGATTACTATCAAAGAAAAAACTGGACATCACAAAACCCAAGTACGGATATAAATGAGGTAGATTATTTATGGTAAAATTTGATGAACCAATTTTTCCAGATGATATTGTAGAAGACTCAGCCGTATTCTTTTACTTTGAATGTAAGAGATGTGGTTCACGCTGGATATCTATGTTCTGTCAATGCCCACGTTGTAAGCGTGTACGGAAATTCAGAATTTTAGATTCAGAGGAATTTGAGAAACAATGTATCATGGATGAAATAGCAAAAAGGTTCCACTACGTTGAGTTAATAGGAGAATTTGAAAAATAATGGACGAAGATAAAATTACTGTACATAGAATTAGCCAGTATATAGGAGATAATGATTTATCTTTTATATGGGAAGAAGAAATAAAGGAAGCAGTTAGCGCATTTAATATTGGTTTTGAGGAAATGGTAAAGTTCTACAACCAAGCTTCTCCGAAAGAAATAAAACAAATGGAGAAGATTGTTAAAGACAATAACTGGTCAAAGTTTAAAGCGTTGATAAAAAAAGTGCTAGGCGTTGAATTAAAGTAAGGAGAAAGAAATGGACACCATAGAAATTGATTCTAAAAAATATGATCTCAAGGCTTTACTAGATGCTAAGTACCCATTCTTAGAAAAGTTTAGAGAAAAAGCGGCTGGCACTTTTCAGCATTGCCAGAACGTGGCTGATTTATGCGAAGCAGTAGCACTTGAATTAGGACTTGATACGGATGTGGCTAGAGTCATAGGTCAATACCATGATGCAGGGAAGATAACTTTTCCAGAAGCATTTTATGAAAATCAAAACGGAAAGAACATTCACGATGATATAAATGATCCGCTGATAAGTTTTCATATTATATCGAAGCACGTAGCTGATTCGGCTTTGATACTTATTCAGCTAGATGAGTTTCCTAATGAGTTGATTCCTCCGATAGTACAGCATCATGGAACTACAGTTTTAAAAACATTGTTTCTGAAATCTGGATACAAAACAGACGATGCTTTCAGATATAAAAACACCACTCCTCCAGAATCACTAGAAGCAATTGTCTTAATGATTTGTGATTCTGTAGAAGCCACTATACGGAGCAATAAGGATGAAATAGAATCCGTTGAAGATATTGTTTATGATACTATTGAGCGGTTTGAGAGAGATGGTCAAATTGATGAGCTTAAAATCGGTCATTCAAAAAAAATCAAACGTGCTCTGATAACTACTCTCAAAGCAAAGTATCATAGCAGGAGCGCAGAGGATTACGAAGAGGGAGATGAGAAAACCGTAAAATCGAAAAGGAAGAAAAAAGATGAGTCTTAATCTGTTTTTCGATTTACCAAAAGAAGAAGAAGATCAAGATCTAACGGACTACTTGATTCATTGTTATCTCTATTATGAATTGAATTCTCCAATTATCTATGACTATGATTTTGATCTATTATGTAAGATCCTATTGGAGAAATGGGATAACATTAATCATCCATATAAGGATCTGGTAAGCAAGCAAGATCTGAAAGCTGGTACTGGTTACAGTATCAAAGAATATCCTAAAGAAGTTATCGAAGAAGCCGAAAGGCGAAAGAAGATCTTCATTCAAGAGCTACAACATGAAGTAGAAGTAGCCAAGGAAGCGGCAGAAGAAGAAAAGGATTTTGAATTTAGCAACACACCTATGGAGACATATCTTCTTTGTGGACTTTACAGAGACTATGGATACCATAAGGGATTTGAGTCAATAGAAAAGAAAAGAGAAACAGTAAGGAGGGAATTGAAAAGAAGGTGGGATGATAACGTCCACCATGATGAATTCATGCAGTATTGTGAAGATCATGGGGTGACAATAAATCAATTTAATTTAATATGAAAACAATACTAGTCATATTTATGATGTGCTTGTTATTGTTTGTTCCAGCTTCTTCTTCTCATGCGAAGTTAATTTATTCGGATGAGACATATAAAGTATATACGGAGAAAAATTTTTCTTGGATCGAGATTAGATTGAAAGATGGTGATCTAGGAGATCCTATTTACTATCAACCACGTACAATTGATTTCAGAGTATGGGAGAGGATACACATTACAGAAAAGGGAATTTTTTCGGCTGATATTTTTTATAAAAATTTACCTCCTCCGTTTAGTTTACTTTTAACATCAGATATGATATATATAAATACGATTATACATTATCCAAAAAGATCAGCCTTTATAATAGTCATTAATGGAGAACCAAGAAAACTTTTGACTATACTTTTGGATAAAGTAAAAAATGTGTAGGAGGTTTTATAATGGGAAAATGCGTACAATGCGAAGACTTCTTCCCTCCTCATTTCATGGTGGACGTTGAGCCAAAAGAAGGTGAAACTATAGATCCTAAAAATCCACCAATGAAATGTGCATATTGTCACCTAGACAAAAAAATAGTGACAATGGTAAATGATGAGACAGGATTGGAAGAGAAAATTACAAAAAAGGAAGCAGTAAAGAGATATAAAATTTTTCTAAAGAAATTGTACCAGAGTAAAAATATTCAGGAGGTTCTGAATAAGCAGATTCCCACAATTAAGAAATGAATAAATTTAAGAAGATTCAAAGACCGACACGGCTAGGGTTTGTTTGTTATGTGGGTGATGTTCAAGGTTGCGGTACAATTAGAGTAATTTATCCTTACTTCCTTTTAAATCATTATAGAGAACAAAATTTAATGATGAGCGCAATGTATCTAATGAACTATGTTACCGACATAGACTTTTACAAAGACTTTGCGTATGTTCAATTTCAGAGATCGGCTACACCACAACATTTTCAACTAGTCAAACATTTTAAGAGTGTAGTCCAGAAAAAATATCCTATCCCTGTAATTTATGAGATAGATGATATGCTCTTTGATATTCCAGAATGGAATTACGCTTCTGCTTGGTACAATCAGCAAAGATCGCTTATTGAGAAAATCATGGGTCATTGTGATGGTATGATTACTTCTACAGCCAAGCTAAGAGAAGTATATTCTCCGTACTGTAAAAGGATATCAGTAATTCCTAACCATCTGCCTAAGTTCGTTTGGGGAGATATTTTTGAAGCTACCGATTATAAGGATGAAAACGAAAAGGTTAGAATTCTTTGGGCTGGTAGTCAAAACCATTTTGCTATGAAAGAGATTCAAGGAGATGCTGTTAAAGGTGGAGACTTTGGATCGGAGCTAATGGATTTTATACGCAAGACTACTGATAAGTATGAGTGGCATCTTATGGGAGCAATGCCACAAGAGCTTCATAACGTGAAAGATAAAATTCATTTTCATCCCTGGGAGAATATTTTTCAATATCCAGCTAGGATAAAAAGCATTGAGCCAGATATTTGTATTGCTCCGTTACAGGACATGGAATTCAATAGAGGAAAGAGCAACATAAAATGTCTTGAATATACAGCACTAGGAGCACCAGCGGTTTACTCAGACGTGACTCCGTATAAATTCATGGCACTCAAGGCAAAGACAGATGAGCAGTTTATAGATCACATAGAAAAACTTGCTGGAGACATTGACTACAGAGCCAGAATTTTTAAAAAGGATTATCAGAGAATAAAACCTCAATTGTGGTGGGAGGAAAACGATAATCTAAAAAAATACATTAACACATATTTGAACATGTGGGGAAAATGTCTATAAAAACTCTTTGGGAAAACTTACTAGTCATTTTGTGGATTATATTCGTGTGCATACCGATAGCTATATGGAAAAAATTGACCAAATAGAAAAAATATATTACCAGTTTAGGAAAGCTCAAGCCAGTTATCTTAATCGTGGATTCAGGATGCCTAAAGATTTTGAGAACCATTTTAAGACAAAGCTTTCAACGGTAAACCAAAAGAAGTTGACTAATATTACCAATTGGTTTAATACCAAATGGAGTAACATAGATCCCTACTTGTATTTTAAATGTGGATTTGAGTTATACAAGAAACGGTTTTCTTATGTGAAGTTTTTTGAAGATAAGATTATCATGCTTTATAAGCAGAGGGATAAAAACAAGAAGCGCAATGCTGACGCTACAAAAAAGAACCTAGTGAACTCTGCCAAGTTTATAAAGAGGTACATGAAAGAAAATGAAATTCTTTCTCTTCAAGAGTACATAGATACAAATGATGGTAATCAGAAACTTGCTGTCTCGCATTATTTGAAAAACAAAATTGATGCATCTTTTTTTGTATTCCTTATGAAGAGGGGAATGAAGCTAAGTGACGTGGATCGTAGCTACATACCATACATTGCAAAAAATTACAGAAGACTTAATATAGAGCTTAATGAAATGAAGTCTTTCTTAGATAAGATAGAGGAGCTAATATGAGCACAAAACACAAAGGAAATTTAATCAGAGATATACCTGACGGTAAACCCTTGAAGGACGTGCTTCCAGAGGGAGACTTGCTTGTAAGTGAAGCACCAGAAGGAGATCCGCTCTGGAAGAAAAAGAAAAAACTTAATGAAGACGGAGAGGAAGAAAAAATTCTGAACGAATAAAAAAAGCTTGACATGTCTGATTTTATTTGATATGGTCAGGTAATAATCCGAAAGGATATAAAATTGTGGTTAACTAGAATCCTCTAAAAGAGGGAAAGGAGTCTGTTATGAAAAAAATGTTTATCGTGAGTTTAGTTTTGTTTTTTGGTTTAGTTTTATGTGGAGGTACTGCTCTCGCTGGCCCCCCAAGTCTTTGCGACACCATGCCTTGGTTGCCGCAATGTGATGGTGACGATGGTGGAGATGAAGGTGGAAATGTAGATATTGATATTGACAATAGCAATCGAAACACCAATACCAACGTCAATACCAACGTCAACACCAATGTTAACGACAACACCAATGTTAATGTTAACGACAACACCAATATTAATAAGAACACCAACATTAACAGCAACAAAAACACCAACATGAACGCTAACTTCAATGCTGGCAACAAACAAACAACGGAAGTAATTGTAGAAGGTGATACCTACGAAGCTTCCAAGATGCATATCCAAGGGCCAGCTTTGATCGAACCCGATGCAAAATTTTCCAAAGGTAAAGCTTTTACTGCAAGGACAAAAGGTTCTGTTTGGGATAAGGTTGATTTCCTTACTGAAAAACAAGCCAAACGTCTAGGTAGTAAAGCTTCCGATGCGGAAGTAGAAGAAGCTGTTATTACCGAAAAGGAATATAGAACAGGTCTTATCAATAAAGGTATTCCTGCCGATGGAGAATTCATGGGTACTCTTACTGTCTATTCAGATGGTACAGACGTTACTGTAGGTGGGCTGGAAGGTAAAGCCGCTGAATATGCCATGAAACTTGGTGCTACTCATATGCACCGTATTCATTTCGGTTCTGGTGACAGAGCAGACGGAGATGCATGGAATATCGGTATTGGTGGTGGAGCTTCCATTGCTCAAAATGGAGATCAAATGATGATCGCTCCTAATGGTGGACTTGGTTTTGGTTCAGCAGATGCTACCAATGAATCGCTTCCTGAAATGGTTTTTGAGATCTATTGTGACGAAAACACTTTAGAGCTTGACAAAGCCGCAAAGAAGCAGACAGGAAACCATACGGAGTTTGGTTCCGCTCAAGCTTCAATTCGCTAATTCAAAGTTAACTAGTTAACCAATTCTAAATGCCCTAGTCATTTTTGGCTAGGGCATTTTTTTAAAAATAATTAGTTTACATTTATACCTCCCTATGTTAAAATGTTCAAAAAACTTGTGGAGGTATATTGTTATGAGTAAATGGATTGATAAAGAATTATTTGACGATTTCCAGAAAGAAAAAACAGAAGAAAAAGATAGTGATGGATTTAGGTCTGCTAATGTGTGGGCTACTCCAGAAAAAGGCACTACAGAAAATCCCAAAGTCTACGAAGGTAGATTCCTACCAGATCCAAAAGGAAAATTCTACAAACGCTTTTACTATCACATGTGGCAATCCGCAGATGAAAGTTGGAACTTTGTCTTGTGTAATAAAACACATGACTGGAAGAATTACTGTCCTCTTTGTTCTGCCACTCAAAAGCTTTTCAAGGGTGATGACAATGACGTTAAACAAGCTTATGCAATTAAGCGTAAAGAGAAGTTTGTTGGCAACTGGTTTGTAGTCAAAGATCCTAGAGATGCAGATAAGGAAGATGATAGCAAAGTCTCTGGAACCTTGAAGATCTATGAGTTTCCTGCAAAGCTGGAACAAAAACTCAAAAAAGAAATTACCGATAAGAGGGAAGGATACGGAGCAGAAATTTTTGATCCAGGTGAGGACGGAAGAAATTTCATCATTAGAGTCTTGTCTACCAAGAAGGATAAAAATGGTAAGATCTGGCCCGATTACTCCAACTCCTCTTTTTCCAGAAGCAGATCTGCTATAGCTGATTCAGATGAGAAGATTGACGCTATAATGAAGGAGTGTGTTGATATAGACGAATATATTAATAATTTGAGCACTCCGAAACCTAAAGTGGTTGATGTTATGAAAGCTGAATTTCTGTGGGATCTAATTATGGATGAAGCTGTTAATCAAGGCTATGAAGACGATGGAAGCGAACCAGAGCCTAAAGATGAAGAGCCTAAAGCAGAAGCAAAAGAAGATCCAAAAGAACCAGAGGATACTCCTCCTTGGGATGAAGATGAGCCTAAAGCGGAAGCAGAAGAGCCGAAAGATGAGCCGAAAGATGAGCCGAAAGATGAGCCGAAAGATGAGCCGAAAGATGAGCCGAAAGCAGACAATGGTGATTCTGACGAAGACCTTCTTGCTGAATTAGCTGATATGTAATTATATGGGAGTCTTGATTTTTTTCCTCCTATGAAAGTATATTAAAAAAACCAGATCTTTAATATTCAATCAGGACTCCCATACAACTTTTTTGGAGACAACATGAGCGAAGAAACTAAATCGGAATTGGATTATCTTAACGGTAAGAATGGCAAGGCTTTATTGATAAAGAAATGGAGAACCAGAAGACGTATAACTATATATACTGCTATTTGGAGTGTTGTTAAAACTCTTCTTTTATTTTATACAATTCCAGTAGAAAAAATATCAGTATTGTCAGAACCTATTGTATGGTCTTACTTTATTGAAGGTGGAGTTATATGTGCGTATTTTGGTTTTAAAGCATTTGCTAAAGACCAGATGAATCAATAAGGAGTTTTTTATGAACGTAAGAAAAATGCTAAGAAAGGAAGCGGAGTCAGTTGTAAACAATGAGCAAATTGGAAAAAGAAATGACGCTACTGATATACTAATTTCAGTCAGATTTTCGGATAATCACATTCACCATATTCTACCTAAACAACCTTTGGTGGATGCCATTGTAGAGGATTTATTAACCTATTCCAGAATACAGTTGCAGGAGAAACCAGCGCAAGAAGAAGTAAATGAGTCTGAATCGAAAGTTCCTAAAGAAGTAATTTTTCATAACAGACAAGCGTTTGGTGATATCCTTACAATGACTTCTGCCATTAGAGATTTCAAAACAACATATCCAAATACTAGGCTTGGTGTAATCACTACAGCCATGCATATTTGGGATCATAATCCTCACATAGATCATCAATTTAGAAGCACTACGGATGATCGTAAGATAGTGAAAATTGGGCCTGGATTTTTAACCAATAAATCTAATCTCTGGAATTTTCATATGACCAATGCTTTCAGACTAGACATTGAAAACAAACTTGGTATTAGATTTAATCAAGGAGAAATGCGACCTGATATCTGGATGACTCAAGAAGAATATGACCGCACACCTGTAATTGATATTGATAAGCCTTACTGGATTTTCATTTACGGAGGAGAACCAGGCTGGCCCTCAAAACAATATCACCGCTGGCAAGAAGTAATTGACATCCTTAAAGACGATATCCAGTTTGTGCAATTAGGAGTGAAAGGACATCCTTATCCAAGGCTGAATAATGTAATTGACTACGTAGGGAAAACAGAAGATCGTAATACAGGTATTAGGGATCTTTTTAATATCTTCTTACACTCTCAAGGTTCTCTAGGGCTGGTATCAATGCACATGCATCTATCAGCTTGTTTTAATAATCCTTGTGTTGTGCTAGCAGGAGCAAGGGAACCAGCATGGTTTACTCAATACTTTGGACATCAATACGTTCAGACAAACGGTACTATGGCATGTTCAGAAACAAGAGCGTGTTGGGCTTGTAAGCTTGCGGGATGTAGGAATCTGGTTAAGCCTGAAAAAATCAATGAAGGTCATAATACTAAACAAGTTCCAAAATGTGTAGACATCATTGAACCAGAGCAGATAGCGGAAGCAGTAAGATCATACTATAAGGGAGGTAGACTTGAGTACGGAAAGAAGATCCCTAATACCTTCTTTAAAAATGTAGTAAAAGAGAAGAACGTCTTTGTGGCTCCTACTCCAGACAAGGTTGACGAAGATCTAATATCTAAGTTTGGGTTTAAATGGGGAGGAGGTTG
>Ga0209427_10006690_pt1 | contig 13112 bp, 10 predicted proteins | sample DeeMarSWOR136_30_FD_187465 | JGI IMG/M metagenome (GOLD analysis project Ga0209427, IMG submission 187465) | Marine sediment microbial communities from White Oak River estuary, North Carolina - WOR-1-36_30 (SPAdes) (version 2) | ecosystem: Environmental > Aquatic > Marine > Intertidal zone >... | reverse complement strand
TCGGGACCTGCCTGATGCTGGACGAGGACCTCTCACCATTCTACTCCATGCTGGAGGGCTACTCAGAGTTCAGCTGGGTCGCCGAGATCGGGGCCGGGCGCTCCATCAGGTGCCCCACCGTCTTCGAGGACGTCGTGAAGACCATCTGCACTACGAACGCGAGCTGGGCCCTCACCAAGGGTATGACCCGGAGGCTCTGCGAGAGGCTGGGGGACACCTATTCCGATGACTCCTACAGCTTCCCGACACCCCATCAGTTGGCAGCCTCCACAGAGGAGTTCATGAGGGCCGAGGTGAAGTCTGGGTATCGCAGCCCCTATCTAGTTGAGCTGGCAAGAAGGATAGTTAAAGGAGAGCTGGATGTCGAATCTTGGAAGAAGAGCTCTCTTGACTCGGCGAGCCTCAAGCGGGAGGTCCTGGGGATAAAGGGCGTCGGGCAGTTCGCCGCCGACAACGTACTGAAGCTGCTGGGCAGGTACGACTTCCTCGCCCTCGACAGCTGGATGAGGAGGAGGTTCTCCGAGATCCACGGTGAGGGGAGGGAGATCCCGGACGCCGAGATCGAGGAGCACTACGCCCCCTTCGGGGAGTGGAAGGGCCTGGTCCTGCAGCTGGACGTGTCCAAGGAGTTCCTGATCTCTCGAAAGCGCTGAAAATTGACTGCGCCAAATTCGGCGACCCGGTACGCATAATTATATTCTCCAGGCTAGATAGTCACTCAAAAGAGGTTCTTGGGATGGGGTTGTTCAATCTCGGCGGCCCCCTGGAAGGCCTGCCCAGGCTGAGGGACTGCCGCCGCCGCAGGATATCGAGCTACGACAGGACCGGCGGGAACAAGGACTACGTCGTCGTCAGGAGGGGGGAGACGGTCCCACTGGCGGTGATCGGAGGCGCAGGCTGTGTCAAGCACATCTGGGTCACGATCCGCTGCGAGGACAGGTGGTACCTGAGGAAGATACTGCTCAGGATGTTCTGGGACGGCGAGGAGGAGCCGAGTGTCGAGGCCCCGATAGGGGACTTCTTCGGCATCGGCCACGGGGTCTGCCACAACTTCGTCTCGGCGCCCCTCCAGATGTCCCCGCAGGACGGCAAGGGTTTCAACTGCTGGTGGCCGATGCCGTTCAGCGATGGTGCCAGGATCGAGGTGGAGAACCAGTGCGACACGGACGTCGGGGCCTTCTACTACTACGTGGACTACGAGGAGTACGACGGTCTGGAGGAGGGGCTGGGCCGGTTCCACGCGACCTGGCGCAGGGAGAACCCGACGGACGGCCTCTCCGAGGCGGGTATGGACAACAGAACCTGGATGTTCATCGGCGAGAACCCGAGGGGCGAGGGCAACTACGTGATCCTGGAGGCTGAGGGGAGGGGCCACTACGTCGGGTGCAACGTGAACGTCCACAACCTCAGGGAGACGAAGGAGTTCAACTGGTACGGCGAGGGGGATGACATGATCTTCATCAACGGCGAGGAGAAGCCCAGCATCGTCGGCACCGGGACCGAGGACTACTACGGGATGAGCTGGTGCCCGACCCAGGAGTACTGCGCCCCCTTCCACGGGCTCCCGCTCCTCGGTGGCCCCAACTGGTCCGGAAAGGCAACCTGGTACAGGTACCACATCCTCGACCCCGTCCACTTCAGGAAGTCGATAAGGGTGACCATCGAGCACGGCCACGCGAACCACAGGTCCGACGACTACAGCAGCACCGCCTACTGGTACCAGCAAGAGCCGCACAGGCCATTCTGGCCGATGCTCCCGGTTGAGCAGAGGCTGCCGAGGGAGAAGCCTTGAAGGTAGGCGTCTTCTCCCCGAACGACCCGAGGCCCTGGGTCCGAGAGGGGAACATCGACCACATGATCTCCCAGGAGCACCTCCTCGTCGACTTCCTGGAGGGCTCCGGGGTCGAGGTCGTGAGGGGGGGCGAGGGCCTGCCCAGGATGGACCAGATAGCCTGGAGCACGCGGCTTGTGAACGAGCACATCAAGAGGATCGCGGCGGCCGATCCATTCGCCCTAGTCATAAACCAGGGGTCCTGGACCTTCCCCTGGGACTCTGTGGACGCCGTGAAGAGGTTCGAGGCCGAGACCGGGGACGTCGCCCGGGTCGTCATGTTCAGCCACAAGGACCCGAGCGTCCCGGGGCTGGTCGCGGGGATGGCCGCGGGCGGAGGCCTCACCAGGATCGGAGTCCCCTTCGCCCACGTCTTCGGGGACATCGAGAAGGACCCTAAAGTAGGGGAGGCCCTGCTCTCAGTGCTCAGGTTCTACGAGAGGCGGGCCGAGGCCGCGGGGACCGCTAAACGGGTGATCGGGGAGCTAAAGGCCCAGAAGTACCTCGCTCTCGGGGGGATGAGCCTTAAGATGCCGACGACGACCGCCGACGTGGACCAGTGGCAGAAGCTGTTCGGTGTCAGCTACGAGGCCCTCGACCAGTCGGAGCTCCTGGCGAGGGCGTGGGGGATGGTGGACTGGGAGGGGCGCCCCGGGGAGAGCGACTACGAGATGCTGGACGAGAGGCTGGTGAGGGCCGCCGACAACATCAGGCAGCACGGGAGGATAGACTACAGCCGGGAGAAGCTCACCGACTTCGCGAAGCTCGTCTACCAGCTGAGCCTCTACTACGCGGGCCTGGACGTCGTCGAGGAGTATGGCGCGACCTTCGCCGGGGTGAAGTGCCAGGACGAGCTGAGCGGCAGGGAGTGCACCGCCTGCCTGATGGCGGCTTTCCTGAACAACGACGTGGGGCCTGACGGCGAGGAGAAGCAGGTAGTCCCGGTGGCGTGCGAGAACGACATGGACTCGGCCCTCACCCAGCTGGTGATGCACCTGATCACCGGGAAGCCCTCAGGCTTCGGAGACTTCCGCGACGTCGAGGACGGGGTGCTCTACATAGTGAACTGCGGCCAGCACCCGCCCTACTTCTTCGGGGGGCCGAGCCTAGATTCCTCGGAGAAGCTGGACCTCATCGAGTACATGGGGCAGGAGGTGTTCTACGCGGCGGGAGGAAGCTCAGTGCGGGGGAGGACGCCCGGGGGCCAACTGATGACCGTCGCCAGGCTGGGGAGGGAGAACCTCCGGTACAGGCTGGTCGCCGCGGTGATCGAGACCCTGGACGTAGACCCCTCTGAGCACGAAAGGTACAATCCGTCCTGGCCGATAATCAAGGGGAGGATACCGATGCCCGACGAGGAGCTTATCCAGGTCTGGCCGTGCAACCACCTCGGCTTCTGCTACGGGGATGTCACTCCGGAACTGGCGGAGGTGGCCCACAGGCTCGACATCGGATACACCATATACGACGGGGAGGGCAGGAAGTACCAGAAGCCGACCTAAGCCCTCCTTTCACGCGTGCACGTCCAACGCGATTTTACAATCTGGAGGAAATGGAGTCTATAATCAAGGAGTGGAGGGCTCGTTCAAAGCGTCCCGTATGGCTGAACCTTGAGCATCTCCGCAACGCGCGCGCCTAAACTATGCATCTAAGTAATTTTGAAAAAAAAGGAATGTGATTACTGCTATTCCCTATAATCAATTGAGTCAAGTTTCGCCATTGGATAGATACCATCAACTGGTAGCTCTGGAACTTTATCGAAGACTTCCTGGATAGACGCTGCATCCTTGGCATTCCATTCGCATATGAACCTGAGCACCTTGCCCTCTTCATTCAGTTGTACCTGTGTTCCTACCCAGTATGCGTCGAGTGTTGCCGTGGCTGCAACTTTCTTGGCTATAGGGGTTACTGCTTCGGTTTCCATGGGTTCTGGTAGAGTATGAATGGCCATAAACTTAGGCACACACTTCACCTCTCTTTTCTTTCTTGGTATTTGTATAGCTCCCCATCTCGGAGCTAGGCTCCACTGAAACCCTATGGTTGAGGTGACAATGAAACCTTGAACCTATATTAGCGGATCATTATTTAACATTTTACTGAGTTGAACATACCAGTAGAGGCCTCATACATCGTCTATTTGATCTAGATGATTCTGGCCATGGGTCTTCTCGGTGGATTAGGCGCGAGCGAGATAACGATGTCAGGCGGACCCTCGACTCGTGTGGAGTGCATTTTAGTGTCTACGTCTCGGTCATTCAACACCTCAAATATGCTCTGAACTACCTTCTCATTTTCACTTTCAGACACTTCCTCGCCGCTACCTTCTCTTCTTGGTAATTGTATAGAATGCTCCACGTAAAATCGTACTTTGCGAGCACCAAGGCATCTTTCCAGTGGTTTTCATCAGCATTGCTGGGGTGATAGCCAGTTTCCTATCTTCATCTTTGCATCCTTGAGAACCTTCCTATCGTAGGCGCCGAACTCCTCCTCGGCTAGGTCGATCGTTCGATCGATCGTCTTCCGTAACCTCGATCTTTCAGCGATGTTGCAGAGGATAGCGTCGAGGGACACGAGGTCTCTACCGAAGGCCACAACCCCCAAGTCCTCTACAATGTTGTACTTTCTCCCGTAGGTACCTTCGAACTTACCTTCGGCGTGGGGGACGGCCGTGGAGTTCAACGCCTCACAGAGCCCGTAAACGTTGAAGAGAGAGTGGTAGACCTTGTTGATGTCGACGATGCTCGTGGCGATTCTCGAATTATTCGGCCCATGCCACCAAGCCCTATGTGGATCGGGTATCATTCCGAATAGGTTTTTCATCGTGAAGGTGGCGTAGTGTTTCAGCTTGGAAAAGCTTATGAACGTCGATCCACGCAGCTCGCAGAGCTTCTTCGGTACCATGCTGTAGAGCTTTTCCGTTCGGACCGGTTTGAAACGTGACTCCACTGACCTCTTAACCTCGGTTGGATCCGCAATCCTCCCACTCCACACCTCATCGGTCACGTTGACGTACTCGACGTCGAACTCCTCGAAGAGATCCGTGAAACCGTGTTCGTCGAGGAAGGCCTTATCCTCCTTCTTGATCTGGCCCAAGTGCTTGCCATTCTTGAACCAGTCCCAGTCCGGGTTCTCGATGAGCCAGTTCCACCCTTCGCCCTTCAGGAGCCACCTCCAGTTGACCTCCTTGCCCCCGACGGTGAAGCTCATCCCCGCCTCGAGGAGGTTCAGCGAGCGGGCTATGTTGAGGGATTCCGTGACCACGATGTGGGAGTCGAGTGCCTCAAACAGCGTCCTCAAGGTCTCAGGCTCAGTGTAATCCGCCGGCTCGTTTGTCACCCAGTTCGGTTTGATGATGACGGTCTCGGATCCGAGCCAGGGGTCAACCAGCATCTGCCTCAATTCGTGGGAGCCGCTCACCTTCGCTATGGTCGTCTGGCCGAACCTGTGATAGAGAAGAGGCATGTTCTACGCTGAGTTTTCGAATGAGTGTGAATATAAGGTTTTTTTCCATGCTTGAAGTGCTTGTAACTTGCGATTTTACCGTATTGCTTATTTATCTCCCCATCTCGGAACTCAGGCGCCACCAAGAGCCACCGGAAAGATTCCTGACGGCAGAACCTGGACCCTTTTAGATTTTATCATTCTTTAATGAGAAGTGGATGAATCATTTGAAGACGCATTCCAGGTAATCCTCCCTAGGGAGGCTGAAGGCCTCGATGAGTACCGCGGGGGCGTCCCCTTCGGCGTCGAAGTTGTGGGGCGCCAGCGGCGGTATCCAGAAGGAGGTGCCCACATTGGGAGTGGGTGGGGATGACGGCTTATACTTTCGCCTTCCTCGCATAGAGGAGGACAAATTAGCGATAGATGAAAGGTAGGTTGTGTATTGGTAGAGTAGTAAAAAAAAACTTTTTTAGACTACAACTTTTTTTCTACTCCGATTGAAGCAAATAGTAAAAAAGGCTCTCTGTCGAATTGAATGTATTGGTGGGTCTGGATTCGCTGACCGATTTTCAAAAGAGGTTTCTGCTATCTTTCATATTCTACTCTGTATTCGTGATCTTCTATGCGATCCTTGGCTTCTATGTCTCTTCTATCATTACCCTAGCTCTATCAACATCTATAGTGTTTTACTTCCTCTATGATGACATCAAATCGATTACGATCGGATGGGTGATTGCCTCGTTCGGGGTGATCGTCTATTTAATCGTGATAATGGGCCTTTATCGGTCTGTTTTTTGGGGGCAATTAGGGCAAGTTTTGATCAAGGTGGTTTTCGAAGAGGTTCTTTTCCGGTTGATCATGCTAGGGGTTATGAAAAGATATCTGAATCTCTTGAACTTGAGGTTGGTTTTCGTTGCCTTGATAGTTAACAGCCTGTTTTTTACCACGCTTCACATGCAATATGAGACAGTTCCGGAATATGCGACGATATTTTTTCAAAGCATTAACTTCGGCCTGACATATCTGAGCCTTGGGATCATTCCCTCAATAGCCAACCACTTACTTTGGAATCTTTACTTTCCCAATATTCTGCTCCAAATCCCGATCTCCGTCGCTGCAATTGGGTATATCTCGTACATCACCTATCGAGAGGAGAAGAGGATTAAACGGGAGAGGATCAAGCACTTAAAATAACTTACGTGTGCGGATGCCTCAGGCCTTTAGCCCGTAGCGTTTATCGTAGAGCCAGCACAATGTGAAGCCCCCGTCTTCTCGTTCTGTAAGTGGCGGTTCTTCCTTGCATATTTCTTTGGCGTGCGGGCATCTTGGATGGAACCTGCATCCCTGAGGGGGGTCTATGAGGTTCGGTGGCTCCCCGGGGGGGATGTCCCTGATTTTCTCTCTGTTCTTTGGGTCAGGGTCGGGGATGGCTTTCAGGAGTGCCTGCGTGTAAGGGTGCTTGGGGTTCTCGATGACGTTCCTTATGCCCCCGGTCTCCACTATCTTGGCGGCGTACATTATGAAAAGCCTCTCCGAGAAGTATTTGGTTGTCGCCAGGTTGTGGGTTATGTAGATGAAGCTGATCTTCTTATCCTCCTGAAGCCTTCTTAGAAGGTTGAGGATCTCTATCCTCACCGACGCGTCAAGCATCGAGACCGGCTCATCCGCTATGATGAGTTCGGGGTCGAGTATCAGGGCTCTGGCGATGGCCACCCTCTGCAGCTGCCCCCCGCTCAGCATGTGGGGGTACTTCGAGGCGAAGTCCTCGATCGGCGTCAGCCTTACCTCCTCGAGGGCCTTGTGAACTCTATCTTGCCTCTCATCTCTGTCCCCCATCTTATGGATTATCAGGGGCTCTTCCAGTATGCGGCGGACCGAGAAGAAGGAGGGGAGGGCGCCGAAGGGATCCTGCTGGACCAGCGACGCCTCCCGGCGATACCACATCAGATCGTCTGAGCCGAGGTGTGTGATGTCCCTGCCCTTGATCACGATCTTCCCGTCCGTGGGCTCGTAGAGCCTCAATATAGTATTTCCAAGGGTCGTCTTTCCGCTCCCGGATTCCCCGACGATGGAGATCGCCTCGCCCTTCTTGAGGTCGAAGCTCACGTCGTCCACCGCCCTGATATACTCGGGCTCGGCAAAGAGCCCCCTCTTCATCTCGAAGTACTTCTTCAGCCCCTCCACGGTCAGTAGTGTTTCGTCGGTCATCACTCTCACCCTTTCACTCGAATAACCAGCACCTGACGTAGTGGCCCTGCCCCAGATCGATCCTGATGGGGCTCTCCTTCATGCATATGTCCATCGCATGCGGGCACCTGGGGTGGAACCTGCAACCCTTCGGGGGATCTATCAGGCTGGGGGGGGCTCCTGGTATGAAGGCAAGGTCCTTGTCGGTCCTGAGCGTCGGCACGCTGGCCATCAGCAACTGCGAGTACGGGTGAGCGGGTTTCTCGTAGAACTCGTTGGCGTCCGCGATCTCGGCTATCTCGCCAGCGTACATCACCGCCACGCTGTCGGCGAGTTCGCTGCTGACTGCTATGTCGTGGGTGATGTAGATGAAGCTCAGGTTCATCTCGCTCTTCAGCCTCTTCAACAGGTTCAGTATGTTGGCCTGGGTTATGACGTCGAGGGCTGAGGTGGGTTCGTCGAGTATGACTATCTGGGGGTTGGAGATGAGGGCCATGGCTATCACTGTCCTCTGCTTCATGCCGCCACTTAGCTCGAAGGGGTATCTCTCAATGAAGGACAGAGGTATTCTAAGCAGCTTCAGTATATCCAGGGCCTTTCCCAGGGCCTCCTTTTTCTCCATTTTTTCATGGATAATAAGCGGCTCGGCCACCTGATAACCTACCTGCAGCACGGGGTTCAAGGAGTTCAGAGCCCCTTGGAACACCATTGAAATCTTTTTCCACCTAACTGCCTCCCTGTAACTCCTTTCGTTGAGCTCCATCGTGTCCTGTTCTTCCATGATTATTTTCCCATTGTAGGTGTCTATGTTCCTGGGTAGCAGTCTTATTATCGCCTTGGCTAATGAGCTCTTACCGCATCCGGACTCGCCGACCAAGGCTATTGTCCTCCCCCTTGAGAGATCGAAAGAGACGTCATCTACGGCCCTTACAGTTCCCTTTCTCGTAGCGTAGAAGAGATTTAGGCTCTCGACCCGTAGGATGTTATCAGTCATCATGATTCTACCAGTCCTAGACCTCTTTGAGCTTCGGGTTGACTATCTTGTCCAGGGCGAAGCCCAAGAAAGAGAATGCAAAGGCGGTCAATACCAGCATCAGGGCAGGCTCAAGGACCCAGTAGTGCAACCCCTTGTAGAGCGCGCCCTCCGAGAAGCTGTCGTTGATAACCTTTCCCCATGTTGGCAGCTTAGGGTCGCCCAGGCCCAGGAACGCCAGCGCGGCTTCCAGAAACACGTATCCTGGGACCGAGCCTATCAAACCCGGGACTATCGGGGGCAGGATTTTCGGTATTATATATAAGAAGATGATCCTCTTCGAGCTGGCCCCGTATGCCTTTGCCGCCTCGATGTATTGATATTCCTTTATCTGCATAACCAGAGCCCTAGAGCTCTTGACCCCACCCCCGAACACGCTCAGTATGATGATTACTATTAACAGTATCCATATGTTGAATTTGTAGAAGGCAGCTATCATGATCAAAATGGGCAAGAACGGCAGTATCATGTAGATCTCGGTAAACCTCTGGATCAGGGAATCCACTCTTCCTCCGTAGTATCCGCTCACCGTTGCCAGTACAAGTTGTAGTAGGGATATGGTGAGTGATGCTGTCAGTCCGAAGGCGAGCGCGATGGGGGTTCCCCATAGTATCGCAACGGTTAGATCCCTTCTCAGGTGATCAGTACCTGCTAGACCGTGTATCTTCCCGTAGACTATGAGCCGACCATCGACATCTGACCCTTCGCCGAATACTGTGCCCTCGATAGTCATCTCGTATATTCCTTTGAGGGGTTCTGCGGTCGTTGTACTGTTCATCGTCTCATCCTCTACGGCGAAGAGAGACATTTCAACAGGGAGAATGATAGCCGGGTGGGTTCCGAGGACATCAATGGTATGCTGTAACAGCTTTTCCGATACCTTCTGATTCCTAGACAGATACAGCTTGTCGTTCTTACTCTTCAGTATGTAATCCAGTAACTTGATCTGAGTCGTGTTCCCGGGTTTCTTCCAATAGATCTTCAGCAGGGGAGCGCTCTCATTGAATTCGGCCGAGAAGAATATGTTGAACTCGCTTGGGAAAGCGTCATAATCGTATTCGAAGGAGTACTTAATTTTCATCAGCTTTATATCGGAGCCTGGGACTTGAGTTACAATCTTAGTGATCCCTTCGGCATTCTCTACCGAGGAATCAATTTTTATTGTTTTAGGTAGGTTATTACCGAAATATGTGATCCAAGAGGGCTGAGCGTTCCTCGGGTTCTCAAGATAAACCCCCTCCTGCCCCCTCCACAACGCTATGGCTTCGCTATAGGGTATTGTAAACACGGCGTATATGGAGATGAAAATAAGTAGGAGGAGGAAGACTAATCCGAATATACCGGATTTATAGGAAAAAAGCTCTCTTAAAGTTCCCTTAAGGCCATAATCCCCACCAGAAGACCCCATTTCAACCACCTAATCAAACTTTGCTTTAATCCTCGGGTCTATAATGCTGTACAGAATATCCAGAATAAGAACTGTCAACGCCAATAGGTATGCGTAAATTATCGTTATTCCGATCAGGACGGGCGAGTCGAATATACTAATTGCTGATCGTGTCAGAAGGCCTAGTCCCTTCCAGTTGAAGACTGATTCTGTTATTATCGCGCCCCCCCAAGAATTTATCAGGCTTAGGGCTAGCATCGTGATGATCGGGGGGAGTGCAGGTCGAAGAATGTAATTCCTTTCTATCTGCCTGGGGGGCACCCCCTTTGCTCGCGCTACCTCAACATAATCCTCCGTTGAGAATATGAGGAAGAATGTCCTGTTTTGATAACAGCCTAAAAAGAAGTTGGATATTATCCAGGATGAAAGGGGCAATACCATGTGTCTCAGCATGTCAAGAAACCGCGGTATGGGTTCTGTGGGCGCCGGGACGCTCAGTATGCCTCCGTAAGGTAAAACGTGCAGATATGATGCAAAAATGATGATCAGAAAAATCCCGTAGAACCACCCGGGTATCACCGAAGTCGGTGAGAGCGCGATGAACAATTTGTCCAATTTGCTGCCATAATGTCTAGATAGGTAGAGTCCAATTCCGATATTGATTACAAAGTTGATTAGCGTCGCCGTTGTGAAAAGCATCACCGTTTGGGGAAGACGCTCTAGAATTATGTTCCTTACATATCGTGAGCCAGAGTCGCTCGAAAGGAATTGCGCCCTACCAAGATCCAGGGTCAGGGCGTTTTTCAGATATACAATGCTTCTTATCACGAAAGGTGTGTCGTATCCCAGGCGTTTTACTTCTAATTGAAATCTCTCCTCAACTAATTTATCAATTTCTTCTGGGGAATATCCATCATAAACTGGATTATTCCTGATTTCCATGCTTATTGAAACATACAATTCACCTTTTATTATATTATCCAAATATCCTCCCATATTTGCAATAACAACTGTTAGATATGCCGCTATTATTACTATAATGTATATTGATATAGCCCTTTTAATTATGAATTTTATAAATCCCTTTACCGCCAAATCGCTCTCACTGGATACCATCACTTTAAGTTAGTTTAAAGTTTTGTTTTATGGAAATATATCTATGTCTCTGCAGTTAAATTAAAAAAAGGGGGAATTTTACGATTTATTTTTTAGCGAGAATGGCATAGGCCGCGATCAATATAGCTACCACGGCGACGCCAATAGCGGCGTAAGTAATTGTCTGTAGAGAGCTGATTCTGTCTACGACTTCGGTGGGTAATTCGAGGGCTTCTACGGTGTCTTGAAGCTCGGCCACCGTCTGCTTGGTATCTGTAAGAGCGGACTGCACTCCCTGGATCTCGGCGCTGAATTCTGTTCCTTGCTCTGTCAGGGCGGCTTCGAAATAGCTCACTAAGTCTGGCATTACTAGGAAGGGTGTCTCAAGGACGCCTGGCATGGCAACATCCGTGCTCAAAGCTATCGTGACGAGCCGGTACGCGCCCGCCGTCATCTTTGCAGTCGCAGTGCTATCGAGACCGATCAGCCACTCTCCCTCTTCAACAGGCTCCGCTTCTCCCACGGTTATCAAGTTGCCCGCCGAGTCTAGCACCATGTATTTCGCCAATTCTATCTTGTCGTTAGGATATGGTTCTCCTTTGTACACTAGGTCGTAGTTGATTACAGCACCAAGGCCGGGTATTATTTTCTCGGGTACAGCTACCGAAGACGCCGGAATGGGTGGCTCGGCTAACATTGCGAACCTGTCAGCCTTGAAAGTGTAGTCTCTGAATGCCTTTATCACAGCACTGTGTCCGACGAAGTCAACCTGGTCTAAGTAGAAGGGCCCAGATCCGACCCAGAAGTGCCCCTTATCCTCGTACCAGTTCTTCAGGTTCTGATATCTTGTCGTAACTTCCCCGATTGTGAGATAGTCTGCCACAAAATCTTCAAAGGGCACGTATCCCGTCTCAATTGCCTCTTCGAGCATGTCTTCGAGTATAGCTTTGCTTGGGCCCCCGAGGTAGTTCATCCATTCGATATCGAGTTCCTCCGACTTGTCCGCGGAGAAGGCAAGTAGCCCCTTTTCCTCGGCCATTATGCCTATGGCCATGGCTTGCCAGGGGAGCTGCGGATATCTATGGTTGTTAATGCCGATACGATCTACGACAGTAGCGTAGATGTACTCAGCTTCCCTAGTAATGTAGTTCGTGTAGTACTCTATCACTAGTGGGTACTCGCTTACTATCCTCATCCCCTTATTTGGACCCATCTCAGACTCGAACTCGGGTAATGATGACGCATCGTAGATGGGGCTGTCGGGGTCCGCCTGTTCAAAGTCGATTATCCAAGGCACTATCCAATCCGCTAAGCTCATCACCGACCCGTCGTGGTACTTCACATCCCCTATACAGTCGCCCCAGTTCACCACGACCTTACACTTTGCGGTGGTTCCAGGTGGTGTGGTTATCACTTCCTTATTTTCTACGTCCCAGCCGTACCATGCGTCTTCTGGAACTGTTACCTTGTCGACGTAAGAAAGACTCAGCCAATCGCTGCTGGCGGAGGTCGGTACGCCTTTCTCCACCTCCATTTTTACAGACTCCATGCGGAGAGGTATCGGAAGCCCAGTATATGGGTTATATATATGGGGACTTGTCTCACGTACTGCGCCCAGGATAATTGAGTCATAGAGCCAGTTGGTTCCTGCTTCAGGGTTCCATGGTTGGACTAAAATCTCTGCGCTGCCCGCCGTCAATATCCCACCGACTTCGTCTTTCTTCTTTATCGTTAATGCCCATAAGGGATTGGAGTAACCTCCTGAGAGGTCGAACGCCACTTCGATATCCTGTCTTCTTACGAATGGCGCTAATTGATCCACCAGGAATACCCTTTCTGATTCCTCTAGTGCCAAGGTTGCACATGTTTTCATCAGATCCATTCTCTCTTCCCAAGTGGCGTATTCTCCCGCATCCAATCTCCGGGCTGCATCATAGAACTTCGGGTCGTTCTCGTACGCCATATACAAGGGGAATGGAAGGCCCATATTGGTATAATAATAGGCAAAGTTATCGGCGTCGTCTCTCGATATGACGGTGCTGATCCATCCACCTGTGTAGATGTGGAATTCCCCATCGGCGGGGTCTCCGTAGAGCCATATCGGCGAGGCCTCGGCGCTGGTCCTGTACATCCTATCG
>Ga0209427_10006688_pt1 | contig 13113 bp, 9 predicted proteins | sample DeeMarSWOR136_30_FD_187465 | JGI IMG/M metagenome (GOLD analysis project Ga0209427, IMG submission 187465) | Marine sediment microbial communities from White Oak River estuary, North Carolina - WOR-1-36_30 (SPAdes) (version 2) | ecosystem: Environmental > Aquatic > Marine > Intertidal zone >... | reverse complement strand
AAATGTTTTCGTCTACACAGATTTCAACACCGAATCTTTAACTCAGAATGTCTACTACGATTTCAGAGCGATATCCGAAGACCTGGAGGGGAATCTGATGTTCGATTTAGATGAGGATGGCTTTTTTGATGACAGTACCTTCATCCCGGCACTGGCACAGGGTTCCGGAAAGAAGGTCTTTGTGGATAACGAAGCACCTCAACCAGCCTTCTCCTTGGTGGCTGATTCTGCGTGTTCTCTATTCTATATAAATCCAAGTCTCTGGCTGGGTGGAAATGGCAAGGCTTACGTCAAGGCCTGGGATTACATTACGATGGAGATTTCCGTTCTGCCATCTGAGGATAGCTGCGAGGTTTTCAAGGTGGAATACTATATTAGAGGGTATGGCAATACTTGGCCGCTTCATATTGGCACGTCAGCTGATCCGTATCATTACCCTATCAACTTTGAGCCGCTCTCTGAGGGATTGATTCCACCCTATGAGTTAGAGGATGGCTGGTGGAGGGGAGAAATATGGGCTCTGCTTTTCGATAGTTTAGGAAATTCAAAAGCAGATACGATAGACCTCTTTATCCTTGATATAAATCTGTTTCAGGCACTAATAGTCGAGCCTCCGAATGATACTTTTCTCTGTGGGGATGTCCCTATGAGGGTGATTGCCTTGAATCCTTATGAGATCTCTGAAGTAACCTATCAATATAAACATGAGGACTCAACCAATTGGACAGACATTTTGAATGGGACCAGCACCGAACCGCCTGACTTCCCCATAATCTGGCACATCGTTGACATACCCTCTGGTGCATACTACCTAAGAGCAGTGGCCAAGGATTTATCGGGCATTCCAGATCCCAATCCTCCCACCATTAGGGTCTCGGTATATATTGGTGGCGACGCCAATGGAGATGGAGTTGTCAGTTCAACTGATGTTCTTTATCTGATAAATTACCTCTTCAAAGGAGGATCTCCCCCTCGGCCCTGGGAAGCTGGAGATGTGAACGGTGACGAGGTAATCAACAGCGCTGACGTGGTGTATCTAATCAACTATCTGTTCAAGGGAGGACCGCCGCCAGGGTGTTAGTAGAAAGTAGAGACAGGAAATTACCTAAAAGTCCCGGTCCCCATCTGTTGGGATTGGGGCTTCTTTTTATAGGAAAAAAGCTCCTAAAAGGTGCCAGATGTATAGGCATTCATACGAATCCCCTTATCAGCTGTCTCATTAGCAACGAGTAAAATGAGTTAAAGTGAAACCTGAAAAAAACCGAATAGATAACAAGGATTTTAAAACATGGGAGGGAGGACATAATGATAAAAGTTATTTTATTTGTTTTTGCAATCGTGGTGCTCTCCGCCTTTCTGTTGGGATGTGCGATGACCGTCTATGTTCCTGAAGCTCCACCGCCACCCAAAGCGGAGATGAAACCACCAGTTCCTGGTCCTAAAGCGGTCTGGATCGAGGGACACTGGAAGTGGTCACATGGCCGATACGTATGGATTCCAGGACACTGGGTCAAAAAACCACATGGCGAATGGGTGTCCGGACATTGGGAGAAACGACCCCGGGGTTGGCTGTGGGTTAAGGGACGCTGGCGTCGATAGGAATAACCGAGAGTCCAAACAGAAGCGTCTGCTTGTCTGCGATTATAATTGAGCCGATTGGCTCTAAAAGAAAAAAGCCCACGGGCTTTCTGCCGTGGGTTATCTTTTTTCTGACATCAGGATTTGGATTCATCCTGAGAGTAGTGTGCAAGCTTGTCGGAGAGAAGCCCCGATAAATCGGGATAAACTCCGATCCCGCCTTGCGGCGCTTGAGCAGCGAAAGCTTAGTTTCCGCACTCCAAACCAATGGCAGGACCAGTTAATTTTCTGGAATTCCTACGCGAAATATCCTTCTGTCTCCTGAAGCGACACAAAAAGCTTTGTTTTCGGAAAATTTTGAATCAAGCAAGCCTTGAACCGTATGGTTCAGGGCAAGCTCGACCAATACAATTCTCACGCAGATTAAGTTAGGCAGACCTAAACTGTTGGATTGGTTTGTAGTTTAACTTATTTCAGACAAGTGGACGCTCAACTAAGGAGGGTGTCTCCTTTTGGCTGGATACTTGCTTCTTTGCAGGTAATCTAATAGTAAATAGTGTATACGCCCCTTCCACACTCTGAACTTCGATAGCTCCACCCTGATTTTCTACTGTTCTTTTAACCGAGAATAACCCAAATCCCAACCCTTTATCTTTGGTAGTGAAAGGCTCCTTGAAGACTTTAGGCAAATCATCTTCGCTTATACCCATTCCATTATCTAATATTTGGATCTCTACTTCTTCATCTCTGGCCAAGTATCTCACCTCTATTGTGATTGCCTTCTCCCGATCAGAGATCAAATTCAAAGCAAAAGCGGCATTATCCAAAAGATCAATCAAAAGCTGCCTCATCTCTTGGTGGTCAACATCTATAGGAGGCAGCTTGTCATCGTACTTAGTAATGAACTCAATGCCCGCAAATCTCTTTTGTTGCTTCAGAAGAAGCAGTTCCTTCTCGATAAGATTCGCAAGGTCTGTAGGTTGTTTGGTGCTTTCTGGTAAAGGAAAACTGGTGAGAGGAAGGAGGGTTCCTTTAAGTTTGTCCACAGCGTCTTTCATGGTTTCTATTCTTGCCTCAGATTGTGGCAAATTGAGCTGCTTTGCTTCGGAGGTCAATAGATCCAGATTTTCAGAAAGAAGCCGAACCTGATCGTTAAATTTGGACGCTATCTCCCTTATTTTCTCTCCTGTATTGAGCGCTTTCTCCTTATTTGACGCTTCCCTATCAAGACTCCTTTTTAAGGTGACATCCTTACCCATCCATAGGGTGAGCGGTTTGTTGTTTTTGGGCTCATCAACTGTATAAACCGTGATTTCGGATAAGAACCGTTCACCGTTCTTTCTTTTCTCCATTATTTCACCTTTCCACACACCTTTATCTTTGAGTTTGCTTCTAATCAACTCGTCAAGGTTTGACGGGTTAACTTCTCCTCTCAACAAATCTGCGTTTTTTCCCAGCACTTCTTCTGAAGTGTAACCATACTCTTTTTCTGCGGCCCTGTTGAAAATGAAAATAGTGTCATCCTCCTTTGTCCCAACCACCGAAAAAGGAGAAGCAGAGATTATTTCATCAGAAAAAGAAGTCTCTTCTGGATATTGGATTTCCTTTGTTGGTGCACCTGAAGAGGACTTTAATTCAGCACAAGCTTCCTCCAACTGCTCATCTTTCTCTCCTAGTTCCTCTATTAAACCAAGATAAGATTGCCTTAGACGGGAGGTCAAAGCCTTCATAATTTGAAAAGCAATGAAGGGATAGTTACTTACTATGGTTAAGAAATTCGATCTGGAAAGCTGCAAAACATTGGTTTTCTTAACAGCTTGAGCCGTCTCCAAAGGTGACGTCTCTTCTATCAAAGCCGTTTCACCGAAGAAGTCACCTTCTCTTCTGAGCACCAAGCTCAATTTCCCTTCCCCGCTCCTACCGGTTTTGATGGTCTTTACCGCACCCTGCTTAATTATATAAAGTATATCGTTTACGGCATCATCTCGAAAGAAGACATGTCCGCTAGCATATGTCTCTTCTTTAAAAAACTCTGATATCTTATTCAAACTGCTCGGATCAAGAAATGAAAATATGGATGTTTTTCGTAGCAGCTTAACTATACGCCTTGACATATTTTATTCCCCCCGATAGAAAAGGTTTACTTTATTATTTATATCGTCACGTTGGGAGATCAGTTGACTACTTATTTTTAGATAGACAAAAACCTTCCCAGAAAAGAATCATCGAAAAAGGTAGAACTTAAAGCGAGATTGACGGCGACTGCCTTTACAGATTTGGTTTTACAAGAAGAAGGTGACGCAAAGTGTTGGATGTAGTAATAGAATACAGGCACTGCTGCCCCATTAGATGCCCAGGCGACTTAGCTTCTGAAATTTATAGAGAAAAGTCCTTCGGATTTGGGAAGCGTGCAAGGTTATAGCCATGATAAGATTTGAAATGTGTGGTTGGGAGGAAGAGGTTAAGAAATGGAACAAGAGAAAACCCAGCACCTGACTTGAGTTAGGTGCTGGGTTTTCGTCCAACATGCATGGAAAGATTCACCCTCAAGGAGGAGAAAGCGAGAATAAGGCAAAAAGTGCAAAAATTCACCTCCCAGGATAGTTCAATCATACCACATCAGTGGACGCAAATCGGATTTGCAAAGTATTGAAATAAATTAACTCAAATGATTAAATTAATTTCTTCAACTTGAGCTCAATATCTTTTTCTTTCCCATCCGAATTAATTGTCAAACTCACCTTTTTGCCATCACCCGCTTTCAACATTTTGCGGATGTCGCGTAAAAGAAGATCTTTTGTGGGCTGCCCATTTATCTTCACCACCAGATCTCCCTCTTTGATTCCAGACTTGGCAGCTGGAGATTCCTCGATCACAAAATCGACCGTGGTTGTGTCATTCTCTTTTGTCAGCCACAAGCCAGCCATATCAAAATTGTCTTCGTAAGCAAAATTGCGATTGGGCTCCAGAATCATCCGTTTGTTGGGATAATCGAAGATTACGGCAAACCTCTTCAGGATGCCACCGCCGATATTTCCATCGATCTTTTCGCTGGCAAATGCGCCCTTTTCTGAGGAAGCTAAGGTGGTAAGAGGGGCAGATATTTTGAAACGGCCGATCTGTATGCTTTTCACTCTGGTGACTTTTCCCTTCACCTTTCCCCCTATACCAATTCCGGAGAATACATCAATCTTTTTGCCTGTCTTTTCCAGCAGATTATGCTTTTGGACAAAAGGAGTATGGAGAGCCAAACTGCTTCTGGCTCCGCAGTCGATCAGGAAATTGCCTTCGAATTTACCATCGACCATCGCTTTGATGTGAGGATGATTGCCCTCGAGCGTAATGGGAAGGCTCTCTCCCTTACCCTTATATTCAAAACCTGACGGCTCATACAAAGTTAGTTTTTGGCTTTCATAATCGATTTTGACCACGAATCTGCTGAAGATATCATATCCAACAATCCCCTCCACCCGCATTCCTTCGTATTTGTTCAACGGCCTCAAACTTAGGGTCGCACCAGAAACACTGTCTATAACCAGATCACCAAGTCGGACATTTGGAAGTGTAAGCAGATTAACCTCCTGGGTCGCCTCACCCACGCCGCGACCTTCAAGCTTGCCAATGGTTTTCAAACCCAGGTCTTTAGCAGCCTCGGTATCCAGAACCGGTCCACCTGCACCGCTATCCAAGATAAAATTGAGCGGCATAGCCTCACCGATTCTAACTGGGATATGAATGTGATTGCTGTTCAGGACAAAGGAAATTTCAACAAAATCCTTTCCAGAAGGGAACTCGTAATCTTTTTCAGTTGGAAGTGGAATTCTAAACAAATCATCAGATAATTGGGGATTAAATTCGATGTTGGTTAAGGTAGATCTTATGTCGTAAGCTGGATCGCCTGTGTTCATGACCGTTGAGGTAGCTATCTTTATCCCTCCGAAATCCTTGTAATCAGACAAGTAACTGGTAACCACAACAATGTCATGCTTGCTAACGGTTTTGTCTATTAAATATGTCTCCGGATTGATAAACATTTTCACCGGTTCAGCATCTTCAGGAGTTGCCTGGACCACATAATAGTTTATGCCTTCATCCTCCTCCCGCCCCAGGTATTCCACCTTTCCTTTAACTCTTTCCGGAAACAGGTATCCGTAAACACTGAAGTAGATTTCGCTTCTGGCATTCTCCAATTCCATGCCGGCTAATTCGCGAACCTGTCCATTGGGATCCCGAATCCATCCTTTTTCGCCATCATAAACACTCAAGCTGGTCATGACCTTTAGATCCGTTTCAGATCTAAGCTTGTTGGGGTATTTGAAATAGGACTTATGTTTCCCGGTCAATCCACCGGGAACGATGATGTCAAACTCCGCCACAGAATTCCTCTGCGCTTTAAGCACCTCCTCCCCACCCAGAGCCTCCATATGCTTGCTCAAAATCTCCTCCAGAGTTTGAGCCTTCAACTCTTGCAAGCCGAAAATGAGGACAAGCAAGCTGACACTTAAAACTAAAAATTTTTTGGAAAACATAAAAGACCTCCTCTCTCTTAGGTTTTACAACATTTTACGGAACATCTCTCCTTCTAGTTGTATTAAAAATATTGCACGGCTGCTTCAGGGACGTATTCTCGTCTCCCCTCCGGGGAGAGGACCTATCCTGAGCGAAGTCGAAGGATTAAGGTGAGGGGGCGTACCTCATAGCTGATTAATGAGCATCCGCGGGTCGCATGAATGCGACCGCTACAGACATCAATGCGGACGAGGCGTCCGTGACGAACAAGGCTAAGAGGCGGTGTCGGGTGGGGTTGGTGACCTTACTGGGCTTGGTGACCTTGGTGGACTTTGTTTTTAAAAAATTTTTTCTTCTCCACTAATCATAGCAAATCGATCTGGGAAACTTGTTCTCACGTTCTACCATACGGTTCTCTCTCAATAACCGGTGACCTATCTTGTTCACCACAAAATTAGTGGTAAAAGTGCTTTAGATACCTGTTGGTGTTCTTCGCCAACGGGAGATGAAGGGCTGGCGAAGCCTACCAGCCATGAAATGCCCACCTTGAGCAGGAGAAAGGTGATTCAAAAAGCGGTTGACATGGTTGCACAAATGATTATAATAAATATTGAATATGTGGCAAGATGCATTTAATGCGCGATATGGGTGGGTGTCTTTGGCTGGCGCCAAGGCAGACAAAGGTTCTTGCACGAAGACTATGTAATCAATAGTTGGCCTCCTAACTCTGTGCCTTATGATAATTATGGAATTATGTGAGAAAATAGATAATTTAATATTGTTGCAAAACAATCTAGCACATATCGAAAGCGAGCTTGTCCTTAAAGAACCTTCATATTTTAGAATAGCAAGAGAATCTCATCAATCATTGTATCGGTCAATGGTTGAAGCATTGAAAGGTTCAGCTAATCTCTCCATAACTGGCAGGCCAAACGATAAGAAAAGAAGTGTCAAATATCAAGTGGGAGACAAACCATGGTTGGAAATCCATAGAATAAAAATAGCAAATTGTAATCACGCATGGAAATATTCTGATCCAAGCCCTTGTGACGAGCCTCTTCAGATACATAGACGATTTAAAGTTCCAAAAAGCGAAAACTATTTAATTAGTTTTTATGACTTGTTGGCAAAAATACAGACCGAATGTTTTATGCATCGTTATGTAATGAGTAAGTCTATACAAGTTTCTAATGATGAAATGAAACTATTGGAATGGCTTCATGAAGCGGTTAGAAATGAATTTGAACATTTTATTCCGAAGCTTTATTCAGTATTCATACTCGACCTAATTAAAAGTTCATTGTTTGCATTACAGCTATCTTATCGTCTAATATTTGAATCTGGTAATATTATTATAGATATTCCGAAACACCTATCCGAGACATTTAGAAGAGTTGAAAAATCACTTAATATCAAAGAAAAGGGCTACATTAATTTGTGTGAAAAACATGATAAATCTAACAACATCATGCGGTGGTAGTAGGACAGGAGCCCCCGTGCTCCTGACACTAATCATCGGTCGGGTGCTCGGACGAGCCCCCAGGTGAGAGCGTCCGCTCGTCTGGGCGCGGGTAACCTGAGCTACAAGGCTATTCAAATGGATTGAATTAAAACGAAGGGACAGCAATAATGGCTAAGCTTTATAACAGATTCTGGGTAACCGTGACGATAGTGCTGTCTGTTGTGTTTGCTATATTGTTTTTCCCAATTGTACACCCGAAATATGGGTTCCCGCTATCGCTACTGATTACACTTTTGGGACTGCTTTTCATCTGGGCTAATTATTTTATTCGTGCATATATATTTTCGCGCAATAAACAAGATGAATCTGAAAAGTCAGAGGCCCCGTGCTCCTGACCATTCATTTGTCAGGTGCACAGGGCAACTGACTTACGAGACTTGCCCTTTAGGCACATCCCTGCTGGGGTGCGGGTCCCCCCTTGAAAAGATAGTTGATTAGATAGACTACGTCAGCTGAATTGATAACACAGTCGTTATTGGGATCGCCAGAAGGTAGAGGTATGGGTGGAGGACCCCCTTTGAATAGATAGTTTATTAGAAATACCACATCTGCTGAGTTCACCACGTCATCTCCGTTGGCATCTCCCCAGACATAGGGGACTGGCGCAATGTTTCTAAAAACATAATTGGATTCGCCCCAGTTGCTCACGCCCAAATCAGGCTTATAAGAATAGTGGTAATCGAAAGCGATCTGGGACAGGGGTGCAGATGCCACAGATATCCAGCCACTTGCCAAGTTATAACAATATTCATTTAGGGAAAGAGTATCTCCATCGGCTATCACGTTTTCCAGAGAGTGAGCCGGATAATGATTCAGATAAAAAACCTTTTTCAGTCCATCACCTGGGTGAGTTTCTCCGGTTACGATCAAAACCCCATCTCCATCCACATCTCCCCAGACCATCTCCTCGACCACACTCCTGTAGTTAGTGCTACATTGCCAGACCGGATAGGTGGTCAAAGTTCCCCCAACATTCTCATAGATCATAGAATATCCCCACCATCTGCCTGCAGCCAAATCCTTGTCACCATCATAGTCCACATCACACCAGGAGACGGATGAACCATATCCCCCGTTGCTCGACCGCCAAAACCAGGTGCTGCTTAATGTGCCTCCCAGATTTCTGTATACTTGAAAATAGCCTTCCGGTGCAAGTTGGTGGTTGTTGGCCACAGCCAAATCCAGATAACCATCATTGTCCATATCTCCCCAGTTGAGGGTGTTCCCACTGTAGGAATTGGTGGAAGTCCAGGAGGCAGAGTGTTCAATGGAATCGCCGTAATTGTAGTAAACATAAACCGGACCTATGGCACTGGTGAAGGCTAAATCCAAATCTCCATCATTGTCCACATCTCCCCACTCCACATCGTAACAGGGAATGCTATCCACAGACATCCAGGAGGGAGTCGTCTCTAATGTTCCTCCACTGTTGTAATATATGCGTTGATTTTCATGTTGACTTGTATAGGCTTCTCCACAGGCGACGGCTAAGTCTAAATCACCGTCTCCATCGGCATCTCCAAAGGCACAGGCAAAAGTATGCATGGAGTCGGCGGATTCCCAGGAGGGAGATGTCTCCAAACTGCCTCCCAAGTTCATATACAGCTGAACCGTAGTCCTTTCCCATCCATTGGCGGTGTAGTTTGAAACCGCAAAATCCAAGTAGCCATCGTTGTTGACATCTCCTAAAGCCGAGTGGCCGGAGTATTGACTGTTAGAGGAAGCCCAACCGTGCGTAGTCTGAAGGTTTCCACCGGCATTAAAATAGACATAATTGGGAGCTAAAGCCATGTCATTGCCATTAGAAATGGCGAAATCCAAAAAGCCATTTTTGTCGATGTCACCCCAATTAGCCCCGGTGGAATAGACCCCGCTCTCGGTCGACATCCAATATGGAGCCATTTCCAAGGGTATCTCCGCAAGACTAATTTCGACACTTGCTAAAAAGAGCAGAAGTATAAGCCAGAGTTTCTTCATACGTGCCTCCAGGTTTATAACGTTTATAAGTGAATCAACCATCCCGGCAAGGATGATTTATTACTCTTGGTCTTAAATGAAATTGATCACCGCCTCACTCTTTCTTCAACAAGAGCTAACATGTTGATTTTTTTACTGACAGTTCAAGGACTTGAGATCGGTTTTCCTTCCTGATTAACCATGTAAAACAGCGCCTCCATCTTTAATAATAATATCATTTCCAGATATGTCAAGATATTAAGTGTCCGGGTTTGATAAAAAGCCAACTTGCCCGCGCCTGAGGTTGGGTTTCCCAAAATACTTTTGAGAATCGTCTTTCAGAAATTCTTCAAAAACATCTTGACGCCCCTTGACTTCCTCCTATATTCAAACTTAGCCGTTGTGGTTAACATCCATGATTTGGTTAATTTAAAGCAGAATTTTTGCAGAAATCATGACCAAATGGATTTTGTCCAGTTTCTCAAGTGGAGGAAGGCATGTATTATGAAAACATCTCGGACTTAGTAGGAGATACTCCTTTGGTGAAATTAAATCGCATCACAAAGGGAACAAAAGCTTTGGTTTTGGCTAAATTGGAGTTTCTGAATCCTGGTGGAAGCGTAAAGGATCGCATGGCTTTTTATATGTTGAAAGAGGCGGAGAAGGAGGGGAGGCTAAAGTCGGGTGGAACCATAGTGGAGGCCACATCCGGAAACACAGGAGTGGGAATTGCAATGTATGCGGCCGCCAAGGGATATAAGGCGATCTTTACCATACCCGATAAGATGAGCCAGGAGAAAATCGATCTGCTTAAGGCTTTTGGGGCGGAGGTTGTAGTTACCCCAACCGATGTCCCACCCGATTCTCCGGAAAGCTACTACGAGGTGGCAAGGAGAATTCATTCCGAAACCCCCAACAGTGTTATCCTGGAGCAATATTTTAACCAGAAAAACCCGGAAGCACACTACAAAACTACAGGACCTGAGATCTGGGAGCAGACAGAGGGCAAGGTGGATTATGTAATGATAGGAATAGGCACTGGTGGAACCATGTCGGGAGCGGCTCGCTTCCTTAAAGAGAAAAACTCGGGAATAAAGGCGATCGGGGTTGATCCTGTCGGTTCGGTTTTTTATGACTATTTCAAGACCAAGAAATTGATTGAGCCTCATACCTATCTGGTGGAAGGAATTGGTGAAGACATGGTCGTTCCCACCATGCATTTTGACGTGATGGATGACGTGATTCAAGTCACGGATAAAGATTGTTTTTTGATGGCCAGAAGATTGGCCAAAGAAGAGGGAATTTTTGCAGGAGGTTCAAGCGGAGGAGTAATCTGGGCCACTTTGAAGGTGGCTGAGAATTTGAGTGGGGATAAAATGGTCGTGGCGGTTCTTCCTGACGCAGGATCCAGATACTTGAGCAAGATTTTTAATGATGAGTGGATGAGGGAGAAGGGGTTTCTGTAAAGATGTTTATGAAAAGTGAATGGTGCGGTCGGGCAGGGTGCCCGACCTACGAAGGGCACTCAACAGACACTTACGTAGGCAGGGTTCTCCCGCCTCTGGCGGGATCTGCCTAAGGCATGACCAGCCTTGCAAAGGAGACTCCTCAGAGCTTTTGCAGGCTCAACTATATTATGAACAGAGTGATTTTTCGCCAGACCATTGTGAAGAAACTGTCAGGACACTAGATTCTTGGGCAGTTTTTTTGTTTGACAATCACCCCACCATTCTTTATTTTTGTGAAAGTTTTCTCAAACTCGAAGGAGGTCTTAAGATGAATATCGTGGTTTGTATGAAGCAGGTTCCGGATACCGAGACGAAGATAAAGATAAACCCGGAAGGAAGAGGAATCGTCACCGAGGGGATAAAATATGTGATGAACCCGTATGACGAGTATGCGGTGGAGGAGGCTTTAAAGCTCAAGGAGAAGTTCGGCGGGACGGTCACCATAGTCTGTATGGGTCCATCAAGAGCGACCGAAGCGATACGCACAGCATTAGCTATGGGTGCAGATGATGCCATCCACCTGAATGATCCGGCCTTTGAGGGTTCGGACAGCGTAACCACTGCCAAGATTTTAGCAAAAGCCATAAGGGATTTGAAATACGATCTGATTTTAGCCGGAAAGCAGGCGGTTGATTTTGACTGCAGTCAGGTCTTTGCCTGTCTGGCTGAAATTCTGGACCTGCCCTACGCATCAGTGGTGACAGGATTAGAAGTAGAAGAGGACCAGAAGAGTGCCACTGTAAAAAGAGAAACCGAAGGAGGCATACAGGAGATCATTGAAATCAACCTACCTGCAGTGATTGCCGCTCAGAAAGGTTTGAATGAGCCAAGATACGCATCCTTGCCTGGAATCATGAAGGCAAAGAAAAAACCGATCAAGGAAATGAATTTGGCTGCCTTGGGAATGGACGCAAACGAGGTGGGCGAAGAAGGGTCCAAGCTAAAAACTATGAATTATTCGCTTCCGCCGGAAAGAAAAGCGGGAAAGAAAATCGAAGGGGAACCCAAGGAGATAGTAGCACAGCTGGTTACCTTGCTTCACGTGGAGGCGAAATTGGTTTGATCTTTCTCAGTAGATGTTCTCGAAAACAGATGATATCTTAACCTGTCATTGCGAGGAGCCAAGCGACGAAGCAATCTCATTAATTTTCAGCCTCTTAGAGATTGCTTCGCCCCGATTTCATCGGGGCTCGCAATGACAACCAGAGAAGGACGACCATAAACCTTGCCCGTGCATTCAAAATATCAAGTTTGGTTCTAAAAACGCAGGGACAGGGCTTGCTTTGCACCGAGCGCTCAGCAGGAGGTGTCCCTGTCCGGAAAGTTTCAATTGAAAGGAATAAAAGATGTCTAACGGAGTATGGATCATAGCAGAACAGAGAGAAGGAAAACTAAAGAAGGTTTCATTTGAGCTCTTAACCATCGGCAGAAAGTTGGCTTCAAAAATTGGTGAGCCTTTGGCTGCGATTCTATTGGGTTATGAGGTGGAAAAACTGGCCGAGACGCTTGATGGTTATGGTGCAGATAAAATATTTGTCTGCGATGACGAGGCATTGAAAAACTATTCCAATGAGGGATATACCAAGGTTATCGTTGATTTGGCTAAAGCTCATCAACCATCTATCCTCTTAGGTGGAGCCACTGCTCAGGGAAAAGACCTCTTACCCAGAGTGGCGGCACGAATGCAAACTGGCTTGGCATCTGACTGCGTTGGGCTTGAGATAAACCAGGAGGGTCACCTGGTGGCAAAAAGACCAATGTATGCAGGTAAAGTTTTGGTGGATGCAATCACGCCTGAAGCAAGACCACAAATGGCTGCTTTAAGACCCAATGTTCTGGAGGTTGAAAAAACGGATGAGCCCAAGAAGGCAGAGATCGAAAAGGTCACGGTTGAACTTCAGCCGCAAGACATAAAAGCGATCATTAAGGAGCTGGTTAAAACTGCTGGAGAGAAAATCGACTAAACGGAAGCCTTGGTTATCGTTTCCGGAGGCAGGGGCATGGCCAGCAAAGAGAACTTCAAGATCTTGGAGGAATTGG
>Ga0209427_10006686_pt1 | contig 13114 bp, 15 predicted proteins | sample DeeMarSWOR136_30_FD_187465 | JGI IMG/M metagenome (GOLD analysis project Ga0209427, IMG submission 187465) | Marine sediment microbial communities from White Oak River estuary, North Carolina - WOR-1-36_30 (SPAdes) (version 2) | ecosystem: Environmental > Aquatic > Marine > Intertidal zone >... | reverse complement strand
TAGCAGCGATCATCTCGTCCAGGGCCGGGAAGTACGCCACACCTACTTCCACTCTGCGCTCGATTTCCAGACCCAGCAGAACGGCGTACAGAGGCACTCCGCACACGAAAGATCTGGTGCCATCAATGGGGTCTATGAACCAACGGTGGCTGGCGGCTTGGTCACCCTGCACGCCATACTCTTCACCCACTATGGCGTGATGCGGATACTGCTCGGCAATTCGCTCACGGATCAGCTCCTCCGCCTGACGGTCAGCCACCGTGACAACGGTGGCGTCGGCTTTGAGATCAGGCCGTATGCCGACCTGGAAATAGCCTAAAGTGAGCCTGCCCGCAAGGTAGGCCGTCTCCATAGCAAAGTCGAGATAGGGGCGCAGAGATTCAGACACCGAGACCTCCCCACAAGCACCCAGCAGATGGCGTCGTTGCTGGCACCATTGTAGCACGGTTTGGAGCATAGGCAAGTGCTGCACATACTTCGGGGCTTGTGGCTCGACGCAAAGCTCTGCTCTCCACAGGCGAACCACACATTCAGTCCGCCCTGTGGAAGCGATGCGGGAACGCGCTGCCACTCGACTTTTCGCGCATTATGGGTATAATGCAGCTAGGTGAGAGAATGGTTGAAGAGCATAGGAAGGAACCATATACCATAGCTGTGCTGGTAGAGGCAGCCGACCGCGGCGGCCGCCCAGTCAGCAAGAGCCATCTATCCAGACTGTGTCGGGAAGGCAGGATTCCAGCCGAGAAGGTGGGGCGTGCGTGGATGATTGCTCCGCGAGACGCAGAGCTGTGGCTGATTGACTGGCTCAATCTGTAAGAGGGCACTGAGCCAGCGTCACATGTTCATCGGCAGTTGGCAGGATCGCTTGTGCGATTGCCAAGAGATCGGGTAGCAACCTCTCTTGGCTTGCACAGATGGCTACTCTACACTACGGTGCAGCGCAGAGCCCCTGATGACCTCAGGGGCTCTGTGAGCTTGTGGGTGGCGAGAGTGTGCCGCTAGAAGCCACCTAGCAGCTTCCCGAGGACCGTTGCCACCAAGCTGTGTGGATAGAAGCCGTTGGCAAAGTGTGTGACCGAGGCACCCTCCTCCGCAATCGTCCCTGACGCTTGTGCGATCTCGTTCGTCACCGGTGCGGTGAAGCTGCCAGCGTAAATGGCAGAGATCACAAAGATGACAGCGGCGATCAACAAACGCACTGCGTCACCGCTGTCGACAGCTGCAGCCCACACGGTGAAGAACACCAGGAAGGTCAGGTCCGCCACAGGCATCACCTTGCTGCCGGGAAGCGCCAGCGCCAGCAGAATGCTGATAGGGATCAACACGACGGCGACCGCCAGCCCGGTGTCATTGCCGGTGCCAATGGCGGGATCCAGCCCGATGCACACCTCACGGCCAGGCGCGCACCCCTCGGCGAACCGTCTGATGGGTATCATAACCAAGGGACCAGCAGGCCGGCAGGCAAGCACAGCATGCTCACATTGCGAGCAATTCCTTCGCTCTCACCACTGCCAGGGACGCGTCGGCACCGTATGCGTCGGCACCAATGCCCAGCGCAAAGTCCTCCGTAAGCGGCGCCCCGCCCACGATTACCCTGCACTGATCGCGGATCCCTGCCTCTGTAAGAGCGTCGATAGTGGTCTGCATCATGGTCATGGTGGTTGTCAGCAGCGCAGACAGGCCAACCAGGTCAGGCTTCTTTGCCTTCACTGCTTCGACGAACTTGCCGGGAGCAACATCAACGCCCAGATCGTGGACCTCGAAGCCAGCCCCCTCGAGCATCATTCCGACCAGATTCTTGCCAATGTCGTGTAGGTCACCCTGGACCGTGCCCAAGACAACGCGTCCCACGGGCTCGATGCCACTCTCAGCAAACAACGGCCGCAGAATCTCCAGGGCAGCCTTCATCGCTCTGGCAGCGATGAGAACCTCTGGCACGAAGAGTACGCCACTTCGGAAATCTACGCCCACCCTGTCCATGCCTGCAATCAAGCCTTTCGAGAGCAGCGTCTCGGCTGACATCCCTTCTTCCAGGCCGCGCTGCGTCAGAGCAGCGGCCACGTCCGCATCTCCCTTGTACAGAGCCGATTTCAAGTCCTCTACAAGCGTCATGTGTGCTCCTCTGACCGCATTCGCATCATTCGACACCCATCTCGGCTCGAGCCAGCCGGCAGATTCACGAGCGTCCGCATTCCGCATCTTCCCCACTTGGCATTGCAGTCAATCCGACCGGTGAGTCGTAGGAAGCTCACAAACTCTCAGCGCCGCCCGATCGTCCATGCCCTTGGAGCCCGGTGCCGCCCCGCTCAGCCGGTGACAAGCGCTGATGCCTCCTTGCCCACACCCTACCCTCAGTCGTCGGCAGCGCTCCGCTCTGGCGCACTTGCGACACAGCGCTCCACCAGATCAGGAGTCCTCGCGTTCTGCGTATCTGGATCGACCGTTGCACCTGCATCCGATAGCGTTGCCAGGCCATCCTCGCGCATCACCGTGGCGCCAATCTGCTCAAGCATGTCCAGACTGCGCCCATGGATCTGGCGCACTTTGTCGTCCGACAAGAACCGCAGCAATGGGCGGTTCACCGCACTCCTTCCCTCTGACATCAGTGCCTTCCCGCCTGGACCAGCCTAGAACCCCTGGTCGCGACGGAGCCACTTGGTCGCTGGTCCGTCTGCCAAGCAAACGTCTCCCACCCTTGGCGCCAAGACCACCCACCAGAGGCACGATTCACTTTGGCGCTGCAGCCAGCTCCGTTGATAGAATGCCCACCACTTCCGAGGGGCTCGAGGCAGTACTCAGGCGCTCTAGAACGTCAGGCCTATGAAAGGCCTGCGCCAAGCTCTGCAGCGTCTGAATCAGCAGTTCTGGCTCCCTTATGGCCATGAGAAAGATGAGCCTGACATCCACCGACTCGTCAGAGCTGCCCATCACCCGGAACGACAGCGGCTCGCTGAGTATGCCAACAGCAATGCCGGTCTTGAGCACATGCTCGCTGTCCGCATGGGGAAGAGCCACGCCAAACGGCTCTGTTGGCAGACCCGTGGGAAACTCTTTCTCGCGTTCGAGCACCGCCGCAGCGTACGGCTCGGCCACATAGCCGTGGCGGCGCAGCAACCCTGTCAAGTGCCGTATGGCGTCCTCCGCGCAGGACTCTGTCAGACGGATGGCGACGAGCTTCTCGTCAAAGACCTGGCAAATGTCCAAGGTTCGAGCAATCCTCCTCACCCGTGATCAGCACCTGCGGCGTCATCATAGCCTACAAACACCGCTCCGCGACATTTGATTCGTGCCAACATCGACCAGCCCAGTTGTGACAAATGTGTACCATTTCGCGCACCATGAAAGGAGCCCGCGTGAGGGCTCCTTTCATGCATCGATAGGAGAAGGAGGGTCAGAATCCTCCGACAACGAGCAAAGTCAATGTCATAGCATGATCTCGTCTAAACGGTCACCGTGATGGGCGAAAGTCAGGTGAAGCACCGGCTGCATCCGGGCGGACGACCTCTGGAGGGTACAACTGCGGATTCAGTTTTCGCCGAGCATCATGGGAGCCCATCCTGCATGCAACGCACTACACGCCGGACACTGCAGAAGCAGCGCTGAAAGCAGTCCAAGCCACTTGCGACGGATTCGGGGAACAGACAGCAGTGTGGTGCCATCCACGCTACTTGTGCGCCGGTGCGATTGTGCGGGCCTGCGTTGTCCCTCGTCTGCATACCTCGTTCAGCCGGTCACGAGGACTCATGCCCACAGCCTACCCACAGTCTTCGGCAGCGCTCCGCTCTGGTGCCAAGGCCCTGCGGTTCTCGGCCAGCATGTTGCAGAAGAGCACTCCCTGCTCAATCGCATCATCCAACGCCCGATGGGTGTGCGGCCATTCATCAAACCACCGGCCAGGCATGTTCTGCTTGGTGCTCTCGTAGTAGAGCGTTCCCAGCATCGCCATCGCGTACGTCTTGATGTCCAGAGCGGAATGAGGGAACGGGCTTTCGCCCGCGAAGCGGATGAGATACCAGTAGACGAACATAAAGTCAAAGACCGCAGGGTACCCGACAAACACCGGTCGGCCGGGCAAGCCTTTCAACCACTCTGCGTACCTCTTCATCACTACTTCCGGATCCTCGGGGTTCTTGCGCGCCGCTTGCCAAGCCTGCGGTCGGGCGCTCCACCAGTCGACCGCCCTGGGATCCACAGAGGCGCCGGGCAACGTTTCCAGAGTAGCCGAAAACGTGTCCAATAGCGTCTTGTCAGCCAGGTATGCCGCCGAGGCGAAACTGAGCATCGAGTACTGCCCAGGAATGGGCCCATCGGTCTCTACATCCGTACTCACATAAATCTCACGGCGCGGCAAGTCGGTCCTCCTGTCCTGTTTGGTATCTGACATGCGCCACCTGCCCTTCGGGCGGCCCTGTCCTCGGTGCGGCTCGAGCGGCGTGGCACAAGTTCACCCGCTGCTGTTGCGCTCTCTTCCGTCGGGGCCGCGGTACGCCTACCACAAGCCAGGGACCAGGCGATGGCGTACTCGCACTGCATACTCCTTGTATCCGTCCAGACCCTCCTGCAACACACGGTCCTCCAGTGCAGTGCGCAGCACCAAAACACCCGACGTGAGACCTGCCGGGATGAACGCCCAAGCCGAGCTCAGCATCAGCGGTGTTGCGAGGTTGAATACCACAGCGCCTAGGTAGCCGGGATGCCGCACCATCCTGTACGGCCCACTATCCGCAACGGTGTGACCCCGCTCCTTCTCAATGCGCACATGACCATAGAAGAACGGATTGGAGGCCATTGCCCAGACCGTGAGGAGCGATCCGGCCGCTGCAAGCGCCAGGCCCACTGTTTGAAGCACTTGCGGCACGGCTGATGACCCAGCGAGGCGCATGTCGACCCCCGACACAATCAGCGTTGACATCGGGCCCCACACAGCGACGATCCCAGCCAGCGGCCTGTCCCAGCGGGCCGCGGGCGACGCCCGGAGCTGAGCACGTTCTGCAGCCAGTTCTGGGTTGCCCCGTATGACCACGGCAGCGACGAGCACTTGCGCCGCGGCGTAGACGCAGACATAGGCCCAGGCCATGCGCCAGTCCAAGCGGCCTGCCGAGATGAACAGGCTGGCAGCCAGGACAAGGCCAATGACGATGACCGATGCCAGCCATCTCGCCGTGCCACGCCCTGTGTCAGGATTCCTCTTCGGGCCTGACCCTGTCTCTCCGCTCACCGGCGCCTCCCGTACCTCACAGCGTCATCCATCCACAGTCGGCGGATTTGCCATCAACAACGTCTCGCAGCTCACCCATCGCCCGATTGAGCGAGCACGATTGGTCCAGCGCACCATCCCGGGCCCGGTTGATCGTCGTACGGAGCCTTGCCAGGACGCCCAACACCACCAGCCGGCAGAATGGTACGCCGCCGCCGGCAAGCATGGGCGACAGTGTGGTCCACAGGGACGCAGACCTGGCGTGTGGTCGACCGCCTCGCCTGGCAGGCAAAGTCACGGCCATCACCCCACCACGCGCGCACTATTCCGCGCTGCCGCTCCTTTCCTCAGGTTCGACCTGTACGGAGTCGGCCAGCGTGCGCGCCACTGTCACATACTGACCCGACACCTCCACCAGCAGGCTTTCCTCGCCCACCGAGGCCACTGTTAGCGGTGCCCCTGGGCGAATCCCATGCTGGTATAAGAACGACCGCACAGCATCGTCGACCTGACAACGTATCACGTGGCCGCGCTGACCAGCAGACAGCGCGGCCAGCGCGATCAGGACGCGGCCCGACAGGGCGCCATCTGCTTTTGGAATTGGCAGCCCCTCGGGGTTGACTGCAGGATGCCCCAGGAAGCGGTCAAGGCGGTTGGCCACCAGGTCTGGCGTCGAGTGCTCCAGCTGACATGCTGCGTCATGAGCCGGACCGTACTCCAGGCCAAGCTTCTCGACCAGGAACACCTCCCAGAGGCGGTGGCGGCGGAGGATGTAGTGAGCGCGACGCTCACCCTCCTGCGTGAGCGTCGCGCCTCTGTACGGCTTGTACTGAAGAAGGCCCTGATCCTGCAACTTGCGGCACATCTCGTTCACGGAAACTGGAGACACCGAAAGCACCTCAGCGATCTGCGATAGGGGCACTGGATCGCTACGCTCCTGCAGCCTCGCAATGGTGACCAGGTACATCTGCATGGTGTCGGTGATTGAAGGCGAAGAATCCTCACTCACTGTCGTAGGTTCTCCGGATACATCGTGGTGTTATGTCTTAACTTGCATTATATGGGGCGGCTGCTAGCTTGTCAAGGTGCCCTGCCTGTCTCGACAGCCGGAGACTACGACGCCCACCTGTCACCCACGGTCGTCGCTTCGTGGGGCGCAATCCTGGTCGTAGCGGAGATCACACGCACACGCGCCCGCGCCCTCGGCATCGCAACCTGTCATGGCTACCGAGGTAGCCTGTGCCCAAGTCTTGGCAGGGCAGTCCAACACTGTGGGGAAAATGGGTGCCGGCGACAGAACTCTGCCACGTGGGCGCGGACCAGACGCTGCTCGGCGGTCAGCTCGCCGATCTGCCCTTGTGGCTCGTTCAGCGACCGGATTCTCGCATCCTACCTGTCGGAATCATCGCTGAGCTGGACGTTCCACCAGAGGTTCCAGATTCTCCCCATTTCAAGGTCGGGGCTGTCGATCACAACCTCAAAGCCCAAAGGGACACGTTTGTAGCTTGCGAACTTTCGTATCACGCTGGTCCCCGCACTCCAAGAGAACCGTCGGCATCCAGTGGCCCTCAGGCACCGCTTGCCATGCTTCCCAGCCGGGCCCTGCAACCAGTCACAATGACGCTGACAGACCCTGATAGCGAATGTGAAACAGGACGATGGCCAGCGCCACGTGTACGTTCAGTGACAGACCTCTGCCCCACATGGGCACGAATACCGCATCATCGCATTGAGCGAGCGTGGCACGGGTGACGCCGTGGTCCTCGTGCCCCACAACCAGACCAACCTTGGTCGGCCAGTTGATCTCGTGGTAGGGGCGCGCCTTGTCGGTGATCTCCATGGCGAAGATTCGATAGCCATCATCTCTCAGCTCAGCAATGGGAGGCTCAACTTCCTTGGTGTAGCGCCACGGCACGCACTTGTCTTTGTGTCGCCCTACCTTAACAACTGTGGCATTGGGCGGGATTGGCGCGATACCGGTCAGGACCAACTCTTCAATCCGCGCAGCGTCGGCGATACGAAAGATAGAGCCGACATTCGCCGGATACTCAACGCTCTGCAAGATGACAACGATGTCATGCCGGATAGGGTTCTTGCGTCGGAAGTCGCGGTGGAAGCGCTTCAGCGCAGTCCCATGTAGTGGTCTCACTATTGCCCCCCTCACTTCTGCGCACAGGCATATACATGCCGGCGACTTGGCGTGTGCCAGCTCTGCCTGAGGGCCGTGCTTCACTGGGTAGGCTTCGCCTCGTCCACGTGCTTGAGGAGGCGCAGAGCTCTTGCGGTAATCCACTTGCTGGGGTGCCCTCTACGTTCGACGCGCATGGCTGTGCTGCCGCCCTCCAATAGCCAGCGACCATCCTGGCCTTGCTTACAGCGCACCTGTTCTGCCAGCGCCTGCAAGCGGGCGTCAGCTGCGTACCCGCAGGCCGCCAGGGCCTCCAGGGCATCCAGTAGGTCAGACTGGAAGTACCATGGGAAACCAAAGCGCAGCCAGCGGGCCTCGTCGCCGGCAAAGTCAAACCGGTGTTCGAGCAGTGCCTCTGCGGTTCTCGCCATTGCCGGAGCGATCCTCTCTGGGTCGGGGCAACCGGCAAAGGCCCACAATGCCTTGACGGCCAGCCAGTGGCAGGGATGCTTCTGGTACCAGCATTTGAGGCCATCTCCATGACTGAACCGCTCGACCATGGCTGCCCAGCCTGCCTCTACTCTCGGATCGTCGCCGTACCCGAATCGAGCCAGGAAGCGCAGGCAGTTGGCAGTGTAGCAGGGGACGATGCAGACAGGACGACGTGCCGGCAGCCACGGTTTGCTCAGCACGAACTCGCAACCACGGCGCACACGCTCGTCAACCTGCACGCCCAGGCGAGAAAGAATCAGCAACTGCCCTGACGCCCGCTTGATCCCTGTTGCCCGTTCCGGCGTGTCCCACCAGCCAGCGGGGTCCTGGCGTGAGAAGATAGCCTGCACTGCCTGAGAACCGAGGATGGTCCTCTGCGCCTCGATGACCTCGGGATCATCGGACGCCCGATCGAGGATGTCGGTCAGCACGATGTATCGCACGGAGGCGTCTTCGGGCTCGAGAAGCCAGTCAACGAGGCCTGGCTTCACATGATCTATCCAGGGTGACATGATGCCCACACTAGAGAGTGCCTAGCTGAGGATGAGACGCCGGCGGTGCCAGAGCGCGTCTGAACTGACCAGCGCTGCCTTGCTCGAGCCTACCACAGACGGCTGACTCAATCGTGATCCTGGCCGGCGTCTAGCGCAGAGTCAGGGCCAGTGAGCGGTCCCGTCGCAGGTTCAGGTCATATGATATGACGCCCTCCTGCTGACTGTGTGGCTCGGGCTGAGCAGATGAAAGCTCTGCTCCTGAAGGCAGTCGTATCCGAACGCTCACCGGAACTGCATCCGTCCCCGCCTGCTTCTCCATCACCAGTCGATAGCGCTTCCCATCCCAGTCGGGAAGACGGTAGGTGAAAGTGACAGTCCGACTCTCCGCTGCCGGTACCATGAAGAAAGCAGCGAAGACCGTTTTGCCATGTTCATCCCTGATGGTTTCGGTCTGGGTAACCCCCCTGGCCGACAGTAGCTCACTGCCAAGTGGTACGTAGATGCGCAGGTAATTCCAGTAGCAGTCCTGTGTCATGAGCTCGTAGGTCGCCTTGATCTTGGGCACATGCGCGCACGCCTCCTGCGCGGGGCTGTGATTCTCGTAGGTGATGGTCACAGTGGCTTGCGGTGCCGCTTCACGCCGGAGGGTGACCTCGTATTCGACGAGCCTAGCCAGGTTGACGTTGACTTTGTTGTAGCCCATGTTCGTGTCGAGGGCCAGCATATAGTCGGCTCCCGGCGCAGCATCCAGTGCCCCGTCCATCCCCATTTTCGCCAGCAGACCCTGTACAGCGGGCTCGTGGAAGTGCATCAGAATATGCTTCTCATCCATAGCCTTCCACACGGCCTTGGCCAAATCAATTAGCTGGCGCTCTGCCCCCCCACCCTGAAGCTTGGTCATCAGCGCATCAGCCAACAGTCCGATGAAATCCTTGCGGTGCAGCCACCACTCGGTCTTTAGCTCATCCCAGCCCAATTCCTCCGCCCATTCCCTGAGGCTCATCCCCTCTGGGATCTGTGGGCCCCAGTACTCCCTCATCCTGTCCAGGACGTTCTCCCCATCCACCCAGTCCTCGAATTCCTCCAGGTAGAGAGGACCGACCGCCCTCACCAGCTCCTGTACGGCCGACATGTCAAAGGCTACAACTCCAAGGATCTCGGTGCTGTTCTCGATGTGGTAGAGATCCTCCACGTCCTGTGCCGCCGTCGGAAAGTCCGGCGACCAGTTGCCGTCTCGGGTCACCCACTGGTCAATGCCCATGTAGCGCGTCATCGGCTCCGGGGGCCAGGGGTGCTCCGCAGTGAACTTGTCAAAGGAGTAGCTGTCCTGGATGTCCAGATCGCCGATCTTCCCCCGGTCTACGGTTACCAGGCCGATGGCCGTCACAAACCCACCGGTAGCGCGCAGCTCGTCATTGTTCTGGGCCAGCACAAGATAATTGACCGGCCCTGCTTCGCCCAGCAGAGCAGGAGCGGCGGCACTGGCCTCGAGCGCGGCGTGACCGATCCATAGATAGTGCTCCAGCGTGGGCACAACCGCCGACAAAGGGCGCCAAAGCTGCGCCTCGTTGAGCATAGAGACGTCGTGGGCTGCCTGACCCACCAACTCCGCGGTCCGCACAAGCGACGGGCGTGCGCTTCCCAGTCCTGCCGAGAGAGCCTCGGTCATTGTCGGCGGTTTTCCACCAGCGGCCGTGCCACGCCCTTCCAGGGCGTCCGCCACAGCCAGTAGGCCGTCGCTGGCCGTCTGCCCTGCCCTGGCAAGCTCGGCACCTACCCGAAGAAGCTCATCCGCCGCGAATAGGTTCTCCCGCGCGCCCCGCCAAGGAAGCCATACCGGCCGGATCAGCGGCCCGAGCCCTACGCGCAGCCCACGGAGCGATTGCTCGACGCCGCGCATGGCTATTCTTACTTGAGGGGGGCCTTCAGGGTCGAGCAAGAGAGAAGTAGGGTTCTGGGCAAGCGCCCGCAGATGCATGCCGGTCCGCCATAACCCGTAAACGTGCCGGCCCACGAACAGCCATGTTGCCGCAGTGGCAAGTAACGCGACAATCAAGAAAGCTGCCAGGAAGGTTCGGGACCGGCTCCTTTGTGCGACGTCTTGTGTATCGAGCGCCAAAGCACATACCTCCTACATACGATGATCCGTGCAGTTCCAGAGAATCCAAGGCCACAAGAGTCCTGTGCCAAGGATTAGCTATTATAGAGCACGCCCTTGCACGCGCCAAACCTGGCGCGTTCCGGCCGGGACATCGTTACCAGGTAGTAGAGAGAGCTGGAGCTCCTCCGCTAGAGTCTGTTTGGCAAACAATCCACCAGGAGGAGCACCAGCTAGGGCCGCTGTGGACGGGATCGCCAACGTGCAGAGCAAAGTCGAGTTGGTCTGCATGCACCGGAGACGCCACTGCCCGCCACCGCAGGTGATCCCAGCCGCGGAAGCGCATCTTGTCATCCTGCCAGGGGAACAGCAGTGTCCTGCGCCACTCGCCTCCCTGTCAACCAGCTGAGTGAGGAATGAAAGTGGTGCCAGGATCTCAGCAGCTGAAGCGTCTCACGCGCAATCAACGGGCCCTAATTGCGGATCGAAACGGGCGTCCCGATCTCGGCCCAGTTGTACAGTTGCTCGGCGTCAAACGTGTCCAACACAATGCAGCCGTACGAAATCGGGGTACCGAGGTAACCAGCCCACAACGTCTGCCCGTTGGACATGATCGGGAGAGCATGGATACCATTCTCCGTTGAGCCGGCCCAGTAGATGCCGAGCCAGTGAGGCATCCAGATGTCCCAGGTGCCTCCGTACGCATTGGGAATCTTGCTTTGAACCTGAAAGTCGCCAGTGCGGGTGTAGTAGGGCGCGCGACCGCTGGAAGCGACAAAAGAGAAGATGAGCTGATCGCCCTCAAAGGCGTACAGACGTTGCTCTTCAAGATCGATCAGAACGCGTTTCGGACCGCCGGAGACGGCCGATGGGCCAGACCCGCGGCGAGGGACACGCAGCAACTGGCCAACGCGAATCGCAGACGGATCCACAATGCCATTGGAGTGGGCCAGCGCAAAAGCAGTGGTATGGAAACGCTTCGCGATCTGAGTCAGCGTGTCTCCCGGCCGAACGATATAGGTGTCGCTCGTCTCCGGGAGCGGGTCGGGAACTGTGCCTCCTGCCCCGGGGATCACAAGCCCCTGGCCTGGGCTAAGCATGTGCGCCCCGTACAGACCGTTGGCATGCATCAACTCCCAGGTACTGATGCCGTAGCGCAAAGCGATGGCGATAAGCGTGTCACCCACTTGCACAACGTAGGTGCCGCCCGTAGTCGCCGCCACAGGCTCCACCAGGGAGTGGCTGACTTCGCCTGGGATGACCAGGCGCTGGCCGACATAGATGGTATGGTCGTCGGTCAGAGCGTTGGCAGCCATGATGGCCTGCACCGTTGTCCCGTAGCGCAAGGCCAGGCGAAAGAGATTCTCACCTTGCTGGACCACGTGGACAATCTGATCCTGGCTGTGAGCTGGCTGCGCCAAGACAGCTGCGGTTGGCGCTGCCCCCAGCAGGATCGCCACGACTAGGGCGCATATGAGGCACAACTGCAGCTGTTTCACGTGTTGACTAAACTCCCTGTACAAAGGCGCCCGGCACAGCCGCCCGCCTGGGGGGCTATGCAAGGCACGCACAACGGTTGCCGCACTGTGCGTCTGAGGATCAACGAATGCGGCACAGGTGACTTGCAGCCAGCCATCCGTCATCGCTGATCCGGCCGGTTTATCTCCCTTCGCTCACGTGGGTGCAACAGACCGGTGAGATGCATGCTCCTTGTGGCAACGTATTCTAATAAGGCTGGGCACAAATGACAAGAGCTTTTCACCGTGACGAGTCACATCCGGCTACCAAACCCCTGGCAACAGACGCCAACCAACCCGGGCCTGATACTCACGATAGCCGACAAGACGATCCCGGAGCGTTCGATCTTCGCGTGATGTTCGCGCCACGAAGAAGATCGTGCCCACGGCCGCGGGCACCAAAGCGCAGATGGAGCCAAGTGCGAACGGAAGAGCCAAGTGGGCGAGAAGCGTGCCCGCGTAGCCGGGATGCCGAACCAGAGCGTACGGGCCTGACGAGACGACCGAGTGATCACGATCATCCTGAATTCGCACAAAGGTGGAGAAGAACGGGTTGCATAGTACTGCCCAGAAGGATATGCCATATCCGATAGCAAAAACGAGAAGCGTCGTCAACTTGATCGTTTGGGGAATGTGAATGGCAGGGCCGTGGCGAACCGCATCAAGCCCGGCGACAATAAATAGACCAGGGTAGAGACTAAGATATCCCAACGTCGCGAGCACCTTATCGACGCGGTCAACGCCATGCCCAGGTGCCGCCCGCTCTTTGATGAGTTCTGGGTCGACGAAGACTAAAGCAGCTACCTTGGAAGCGGAATAAATACCTAAAACAGCCCAAGCCATAGGCCAGGACATGGTGCCGGCTGCGCCGAATAAGCACCCTCCTAGGAGGATGAATAGGGCAATGGTCACTGCAATCGCCCGGATCATAGTCGCTCCATTACATACTGCGGCCTAACGGATGAGCTCAGCGGCGCGTTCCCTAGCGTCCGCTGCAGCGGGTGTTAGGGGGCATACCTTGGGGAACCCCATCTAAAGCCAGACCAATCTCGCTCTCCAGATCTAATCTGATCAATTAGCGAGTTATAAACATCTTGATCTGTTATCACATCTTGGTCCGTTTTCTTGAAACCTTTCCTGGCTAATTTATCCGGCTGGATTTCAATTTGTGCAGCCGCTTCAGCGGTA
>Ga0209427_10006683_pt1 | contig 13115 bp, 9 predicted proteins | sample DeeMarSWOR136_30_FD_187465 | JGI IMG/M metagenome (GOLD analysis project Ga0209427, IMG submission 187465) | Marine sediment microbial communities from White Oak River estuary, North Carolina - WOR-1-36_30 (SPAdes) (version 2) | ecosystem: Environmental > Aquatic > Marine > Intertidal zone >... | reverse complement strand
CCTTCTATTCCTCCCACTTTTATTTTAACTTCGAAAGGTTCTCCTGCTTTTACGGTAGCTGGTACGGTTATTATTGGTAAATGTTTTTTAGCCATATCAATCATTGGGGTTGGGGCTCTATTTATTTCAGTTAGAGAAAATTCCTTTTTTTCTTCAGACATTTTATTTTTTCCTCCGTCCATAATTTTTATGGCAATAACCATCGTGATATTTTAACCTTACCAAAAGACATTTTTTAGGTTTAAAATGCGTTATTTATAGGGAAGAGGAGAGAAATAGGTAGAATGAGAAAAGAAAATTTAATAGTTCACAGAAAAAATTGTTTTTTCTTTATAGTTTTTTGCGTTTTAGTCTGTGAGGAAGACTTTTTGTGCTGCTGTTGTTCCGCTTCCGAGTTCTAAGTTGTATCCGAGTTCTTTTAATATGATTTCTGAAGTTGCAAGGATTGTTAGTACTTCTTTTTGGGTGCATAGGTTCATGGATGCTATTCTGAATATTTTTCCTTTTAGGTGGTCTTGTCCTCCCGCTACTAGGATTCCTTTTTCTTCCATTTTTGAGCGGAATTCTTTGTCTTCAATATTTTCAGGGTATTTTATGGCTGTTATCGTGTTTGAGGCGTATTCTGTTTCTGCCAAAAGTTCGAGCCCCACAGCCTTGTAACCCTCTCTTACAGCCTTTGTCATGAGCCTATGGCGTTTTACTCGATTCTCAAGCCCTTCTTCAAGAATTAGTCTTAAGGACTCGTGTAATCCTTGTACTAATGTTACTGCGGGGGTAAAAGGAGTGTCTCCACCCTTTTCATAGGACTTCTTAAACTTTTTGAGATTAGCGTAATATTCATAGATGTTTTCCCGGTTATTGATCACTTCCCAAGCGGTTGGAGCAACCATAATAGCGCTCAAACCCGGTGGTAGGCCTAAACATTTCTGCGATCCTGTGATGAGGACGTCTATGTTCCATTCATCTGCGTAGACATAGTCGCCTCCAACAGCGGTTATGCCATCCACTATGAGGATCTTGCCTTGCTCTCTTGTTATTTTCCCTATATCCCATACAGGGTTTAGTATCGCTGTTGATGTTTCATTTAAAGTCATTGTCACAAACTTAATATCAGGATTTTCTACAAGAGCCTTTTCCACATCAGGAGGTTTTATGGCTTTACCATATTCAACATTATGAACTATGGATTTTCCACCAAAAGCTTCAGTTATTTCTGCAAATCGACTGCTAAATTTTCCGTTAACCAGGTTTAAAACTTCGTCAGCTGGGGCTACGAGGTTTGATATTCCCGCTTGCATAGCTAATGTTCCGCTTCCAGCTAAGACAAAAACATCGTTTTTTGTACACATAATCTCTTTTAGCATTTCGTGAACCTGTTTATTAAGTTCTCTAAATTGCTGGGTTCTATGACCTATAACAGGTTTTATCATCGCCCTATAAACTGAAGGAGCAATGGGTACAGGCCCGGGTATCGCTAATAATAAATCCTCTTTAACCATCGATAATTCCACCGTTTTATCTAAATTAAAACTACATGATAGCATATTAGAAGAATCATGATTGGGCTGAATATACTAATATGCGCAAATTAAAAACTTGACGTATAATAAAGAATAAATGGGACGATTTTTAGATACCAAAATCGCTTTTTTTGAAGATAGTGTAAAAATCAATTCCATGAGATTTTAATCGTTCTCCTGCTCCTTTTTCTCTGTCAACTATCGCTATTACTTTTTTCACAGTACAACCTATTTCTTCTACAGTGCTTATCGCTTCCATTACTGAACTACCGCTTGTAGTAACATCTTCTAACAGTATAACCTTTGAATCTTCCTCGAGCCATCCTTCAACTCTTTTTCTTGTTCCATGTTCTTTTAGCTTCTTACGCACGAAAAATCCACGAATCGGTTTTCTTTCTTTAGAACTTTTCATTACTACTGAAGCAATAAGGGGTATGGCTCCTACCTCCATTCCACCTAAAAAATCGAAATCTTCATCTTTTAAACAGTCTAAAATCACAGTTGCTATTAAGTCGATTGTTTCAGGGTCAAAAATTGCTTTTTTAATATCAAAATAATAGTTGCTCTCCTCTCCAGAAGCAAGAGTAAACTTACCAAAAATTAACGCATTCTGTTTTATTAACTCAAACAACTGGTTAAAAACCTTATTATCAATACTACCAGACAAGAATATTCACCTTACTTAAGACCATTTTAAGCGATCTATTTAAATAGCTTAAAACCTTCTTATTTCAAAAACCATTTTATGGTGAAAAATATGACACCAATAAAGCCTTCAGGCGTGTTTCCAGATCAAAAAGATTTTAACATATCTCTGGTCATAGGAGGATTATTAGCCTTAATTTGTATGGTGACACCTTGGTATAAAGATGTTGCAGGTTTTAACATCGATTATAACGGTTTTGACATGGCAGAAATTAACTCTTTCGCTTACCTAGTTGCAGCTATAGGTCTCATAGTTATCGTAGTAGGACTTTTAGAAACCCACATTAAACTTAACGATGATTTACTACAGTCACTCTACTTTGTTGGAGGATTGCTGGTAATTATCGGCACACTCGTTCCAGTAGCAGATGAAGGTATGGACGACCTATTCCTCGGATGGATTTTCGGCATCATAGCAGGAATTCTCATAATTCTAAACTTCAAAATAAACGAAGCAATACTTGAAAAAACACCAAAAGAAAAGAAAAAGAAAGAAAAGAAGAAAGAAGACTAAAAAAAACCAAAAAAATCTATCTGAACTAAAACCTAAAATAAACTATTCTATCATCAACGAAGTCTTAAAACCCTCTAATTTTTCATTTCTTTTTTAAAAAAACACTCAAAGAAACTTTTTGAAGAATATTTTTACGCAGATGTTACAAACTATTTTTACAAGGCTACAACCCGATAAGCTTACGTATTCTCGAACCAACTTTCTCAATCATATGTTCCCCTTCTTCTTTACGCAACCGATTCAAATTCTCACAATTGTTCTCCTTAACCTCAGAAACCCATTCCTCTGGAAATCTACCGGACTGAATATCATCCAATAATTCTTTCATAACTTTACGGGTTTCATCAGTAATAATTCTCTTACCTCGCGTTCTTCCACCGTATTCTGCTGTATTCGAAACTTTAGTCCACATAAAATCTATTCCACCCTCATAAACCAGATCCACTATAAGCTTTACCTCATTCAAACACTCAAAATAGGCAACTTCCGGCTGATAACCAGCTTCCACTAGAGTCTCAAATCCAGCCTTGATAAGTTCAGTAACACCACCGCAAAGGACACTTTGCTCTCCAAAAAGATCAGTCTCTACTTCTTCTTTGAAGGTTGTTTCTAGTACACCTCGTTTTGTTGCTCCTATCGCTTTTGAGTAGGCTAGCGCTATATTTTTTGCATTTCCTGTTGCATCTTGGGCTACTGCTATTAGAGCAGGGGTTCCTCTTCCTTCTTCGTATGAGCTGCGTACTGCTCTTCCAGGTGCTTTTGGTGCAATCATTATTACGTCGACGCTTTCTGGTGGTATTATTTGTTTGAAGTGGATATTGAATGCGTGACTGAATCCTAAAGCTGCACCATCTTTCAGGTTGTTGTGGATTTCTGCTTCGTAAACTGAGGATTGGATTTCATCAGGGATAAGTATTTGGACAATATCTGCTTTTTTTACAGCTTCGCTTATAGGGTAAACTTGTAATCCTTCTTCTTTTGCTTTATTCCAGCTGTTTCCTCCTTCTCTTGCACCTATGATGACTTTGAGACCTGAATCTCGCATGTTTAAAGCTTGCGCTCTTCCTTGATTACCATAACCAATTACTGCAATTGTTTTTCCATTAAGAATATTCAAATCTACGTCATCTTCACGCCAAATTTTCATTTCTCCAGACATAATAATTCACTCTCACGATAATATTATCTTAAAGATAATATAAAAGGAAAAAATATTTTGAAAGTGTTTTTCCTTTGAATTTTTTCCTTTTTATTGTATTTTTTCGGTTTATCTGATTTTTTCAAATTTTAAAAAAATATTTTATGCTTTTGTGACTATAGCTTTTTTGTTTTAAGTATATTCTATGTATGGTGTTTCCGGTATTTTTGGGCTTGCTTCAGCGCCTCTTACTAGGGCTGTTGTTCCTGTCCTTGCTACTTCTATTATTCCGAAGGGGCCTAATAGTTTTAAGAATGCGTCTATTTTCTTTGAATCGCCTGTAACCTCACAGATTAACGAAGAGGGGCTTACATCTATTATTGTACCTCGAAAAATGTTGATATATTGAATAATCTCGTTTCTCGCAGTAATATCTGTGGACCTGACTTTTACGAGGGCAAGTTCTCGTGCAACAGAAGTTTCAGGTTTTAGTTCTGAGACTTTTAATACTTCGACCTGTTTTCTTAGCTGTTTTATTACCTGCTCTAATGTTCTAGAATCACCTTGAACAACAAAAGTCATCCTAGTGTAGTTTTCTATATGGGTACGAGCAACACTTATCTGGGTAATGTTAAAATTTCTTCTCCTGATTAACCCTGTAACTCTTGCCATGACTCCTGGTCTATCCTCAACTACAAATGCAATAAGATGCACTCCTTCTTTCGTTTCGTTCTCCTTTTCTTCAATACTGGATGTCATTTGTTATACCTCCTTGGCCATGGTTTACAGGGGATGGGTTGATCTGTTCTTCCTCCAGCAGGAACCATGGGAAGAATATTTTCATCTCTGTCTATAACTACATCGATAATAACGGTTTGATCTGCGTTCTTTGCCTTTCTAAGCGCTGGTCCTAGTTCGCTCGGATTCTCGATTCTAATACCTTCTAAACCGTAAGCTTCCGCAAGTTTAACGAAATCTGGCACATTTCCAAGATCTGTTTCCACATATCTTTTCTCGAAAAACAAGCTCTGCCACTGTCTGACCATTCCAAGAGATCTATCGTCAAGAATTACGACAGTTATTGGTATATTTTCCACAACACTTGTGGCTAGATCTTGACATGTCATTAAGAAAGAACCATCACCGTCAACATCAATAACCCATGAATCAGGCTTTGCTACTTTTGCACCAAGGGATGCTGGAAAGCCGAATCCCATAGTGCCTAATCCTCCACTGCAAATAAATGTTCTCGGATTCATACGTTCGAGATAGTGTGCAGCCCATGCTTGATTTCTTCCAACTCCTGTTACAACAACGGTATCATCATCGAGAATGCTATTTATTTCTTTCATCAAATATTGAGGTTTTATCGGAGTTACTGGTTCATATTCATCCAAACAATCACAAGCTTCACGCATCTCTTTAACCCTGTTTTGCCAAGCGGTTCTTTTTTCACCGTTAGAACCACCAGCGATCATAGTTTTTAACGCTTCAATTAATTGTCTTAGCACTGTTTTTGCATCACCAACTATTGGATAATCCACTTCTACATTTTTCCCAATTTCTGCACTATCTATGTCAATATGGATTATTTTCGATGTAGGAAGAAATGTATCGAGCTTTCCAGTAATTCTGTCGTCAAATCGCATACCTGCTGCTAAAATGAGATCTGCTTGATTTATGTTTAAATTAGCACACATCCTTCCATGCATACCCACAACTCCAAGACAATAGGGATGATTTTCAGGAATTGTTCCTTTACTCATATAAGTTGTCACAACAGGGATACCGAGCATTTCAACAAGTTCTACTAATTCCGGGCTTGCTTCAGAATGAACAATTCCACCTCCAGAGATTATCAGAGGTCTTTCTGCTCTTAATAGAGCTTCTGCAGCTCTTTTTATTTGTAAAGGATGACCTTTGATATTGGGCGTATAACCAGGAATATCTAGTTCTCCTTCAAGAAAGTAGACTTCATCTTCATTAATCTGTATATCTTTAGGCAAATCTACAAGAACAGGACCCGGTCTTCCACTTCTAGCTATCTGGAAAGCCATCTTAATTATCGTCGGTATATCTTTAACTCTGCGAATTTGAAAATTTGTTTTCACAATAGGCATAGTAATACCTATAATATCTGCTTCTTGAAAAGCATCACCACCAATAAGCGACGTAGGAACTTGCCCGGTAAAAGCAACTATCGGAGAGCTATCCATCCACGCATCCGCAATACCAGTAACAAGATTCGTAGCTCCCGGTCCTGAAGTAGCCATACAAACACCCACCTTACCACAAGCCCGCGCATATCCTTCAGCAGCATGTGCGGCTGTCTGTTCGTGTCGACAGAGTATATTGTTTATCTCGCCTGATTTTTCGTGTTCTAGTAGGGCGTCGTATACTATCATTATGGCTCCGCCTGTTATGCCGAAGATGTGTTTTACTCCTTCGCGTTTGAAGCTTTCTGCTATGGCTTCTGATCCTTTTATGAATGGCACTTTTTGATCACTTCCTTTTTTTTCTGTTTTTTGTTTTGTTTTATTGTTATTTTATGCTGGCTTTTTGTTTTTACCATGGTGTGAAACCATATTTTAATCCGTGTTGGGCTGGTTTCTTTTTCAAATTATCAAGTCTATTTAGAGACTGGTTTTTATCATTTTTGGGTAACATTTTTTGCCCTATTTTTTCAGTTTTTAGGTTTTCGTAGGCTATTTTGCCTAACGATGTTAAGCGAACGCTTATACCTTTGTTGTTCTTGTCTCCTGCGATGATTAGGCCTGCGTTTTTTAACAGTTTTAGATTCCAGCGTACAGTTGAAAGGGGTATGTTGAACTCTGAGGAGAGTTTTCTTATAAGGCGGCTGAGAGTGTTATTTTCGCCGTTTTTTTCGGCGACAGCGAGTAAGAGAGAACGTTGTTTCTTGGTTAGTAGGTTTTTTACTAAAAGTAGTATGCATTCGCTTATTTCGCAATCGGAACACGGGCTAGCCGTGTACCTGGTGATCCCTCCGTTCTTTAAGGGTACGATACCTCCTCAAGTTTATCACTCCTTAAACCTCTGTTAAGAGGGAAAGCAAACTATAGATTTTTGCAAGGTTTTTTTATGTGATTTAAGTTTTAAATGCTTTTCGCTTGTTTTTCGTTTTGATAGAAAATTTTTTAGTTAATAAGTCAGATTACGGTGTTACATATTTTATTTATTAATAATTTCCTTCGGTAAAATGTTGTTAGGATATTTATTTTATAAGAAAGTTGTTTGAAGGTGGTTTATGATGAATTTGAGACAGCCAAATGCTAATGAAGCGACTAAGACGTATAATCGTTCTAGAAGCGTTGTTCCTATGTCTGGGATTTGTACAACTTGTCTTGATGGGTGTAAAGGTGGTTGTGAGATTTTTATGTCTTCGTTTAGGGGGCGTGAGATGCTTTATCCAAGGCCTTTCGGGGAAGTAACTGCTGGTGCTGATAAAAACTATCCTGTTGATTTTTCTCATTTGAATATTCAGGGTTATGCTGTTGGAGCTGAGGGGTTGCCTGAAGGGATTGAAGCTGGTCCTGATACTGCTCTTTTCACCATTGTTGACACAGAAACAGAGTATGGATGGGATAAGAAGGTTAGGATGCGTGTGCCTATTTTTACGGGTGCTTTGGGTTCTACAGAGATAGCTCGGAAGAACTGGGAACATTTCGCAGTAGGAGGTGCTATTTCAGGTATTACTGTTGTGTGCGGTGAAAATGTGTGTGGAGTCGATCCCAACCTTGAAGCGGATGATAAATGTAAGGTTTCAAAATCTCCAGAGATGGATCGACGAATAGAGATCTATAGGCAGTTTTACGATGGTTATGGTGAACTTCTTGTCCAGATGAATGTAGAAGATACGAGACTTGGAACAGCAGAATATGTATCGTCAAAACATAATCTTGAAACTATAGAGCTTAAATGGGGTCAAGGCGCTAAATGTATCGGTGGTGAAATAAAGGTTAAAACGCTAGAAAGGGCCCTCGAGCTTAAAAACAGGGGGTATATTGTTCTACCTGATCCGACACTTCCTGAAAATCAAAATGCCTATAAACAAGGAGCAATCAAGGAATTTGAGCGACATTCTCGTTTGGGTTTTGTAAGCAAGGAAGCATTTCTAGAGGAAGTGGATCGTCTTCGTGGTCTTGGATTTAAGAGAGTCACGCTTAAAACAGGGGCTTATTCTGCAGTAGAACTTGCTATGGCGATACGTTATGGTGCAGAAGCAAAGATAGATCTTCTTACAATAGATGGCGCTCCCGGTGGTACGGGAATGAGTCCATGGCCTATGATGAACGAGTGGGGTATTCCAACCTTCTATATTGAATCTCTTACCTATAAGTTCTGTGAAAAGCTTAGCAAGAGGGGGATAAGGGTTCCGGATATCGCTATGGCTGGCGGGTTTTCCTCAGAAGATGGAGTTTTCAAAGCGATCGCTATAGGTACTCCGTATGTAAAGGCTGTTTGCATGGGCAGAGGCTTAATGATTCCAGGCATGGTGGGTAAAAACATCGGAAAATGGTTAGAGGAAGGCAACCTACCTAAAACAGTTTCAAGATATGGAAACACGTTGGAAGAGATTTTTGTTTGTTATGAAGAGCTAAAATCACGGTATGGTCAAGAAGTAAAAAACATACCTCTCGGTGCAATGGGTGTCTATACTTTCTCTCAAAAGATAAAAACAGGATTGCAACAGTTGATGGCTGGAAGTAGGAATTTCAGACTTTCAACAATTTCCCGTAAAGACCTTATGGCTTTGACAGAACAAGCGGCAAAAATTTCTGGTATTCCATATGTTATGGATGCTTATATGGATGAAGTAGAAAAAATTTTGGAAGTTTGATTTCAAGTATTTCCCCTAAAAAGCATAATAAATAACCTAGAAGAAACCGTTTTTTCAAGGTTTCTAAAAATTAATATAAAAGGAGACAAGGGGATTTTGTCTCCAAATTAATCCTTTTTCTTTTTACGGTGTAATAGAAAGTTTTGTAAGGTTTTTTGGGTGGTTTTAATAGACAGGCGTCAGCCATTTTTTGTATTTTTCAACTTGTCCGCTCACGATTTTAAAGTATAGGTCTTGGAGTTGAAGGGTTAATTTTCCTGGTTTTCCTTCACCTATTACTCTATGATTTATTCTTGTAACAGGTGTTACTTCGCCTGCTGAACCTGTTAGGAAAATTTCGTCGTAACCGTATAGTTCTCCGTGGGTTATGTCTTTTTCTTCCACTTTTAGGTTGTGTTCTTTTTCAACTAGGGTTATAATGGTGTTTCTTGTGATACCTTCAAGGTTTGAAGCGTATATTGGTGGTGTGTGAACCTCTGTTTTATCATCGACATATCTTATGCAGAATATGTTTTCTCCACTTCCTTCGCATACAAATCCTCTATGATCTAGGAAAATTGCTTCTTCAAACCCGTTTTTAATTGCATCCCACCTTGCTAATATAGAGTTAGCATAGTTTGCTGTGGATTTTGCTGTGGTTGGAAGGGCTCTCGGGGAGATTCTTTCCCATGAGCTTATACAACAGTGAATTCCTTCTTTTATTGCTTTCTCTCCTAGATATCTGCCAAAAGGTAAAACTATTACAGCGGTTTGAACCGGTATTCCAGCGGGATTTAGACCGAATTTTCCGTAACCTAAAAAGGTTATAGGCCTAATATAACCAGTAGTATGAAGGTTGTTTTTCGCGATAAGTTCAACTATTGCATCTTTTATTTGTTGGGGAGTAAAGGGTATCTCTATAAAATAGACTTTTGCTCCGTAAAAAAACCGTTTAATATGAGCATCTAATCTGAAAATGTAAACGTTTCCATCTTGAGATGCAGATTCATAAAACCGCATTCCTTCGAAGATTCCAGTTGCATAATGCAATGCATGAACAAATACATGAACTTTAGCTTCATGCCATGGAACAAAAGATCCATCCATCCAAATATAGGCTGTTTTAGCATATTCTTCATCTATTACTGCTCCACACAAAATTCTTACCCCATGAAAATTGATTTTTTTTATTAGAAATAGTTTTTATCGTTTTTAGGCAACGTTTTTTGCCCTATTTTTTCAATTTCGTAGAAAGAAACTCTTAAAGTTTTAATTTCTGGAAAATCTCATCTTTTCAACCTTTATTAATTTTATTTAACTATTAATAATGTTTCAATGAGGGTGTTTTACGGAAGAAAAATTGGAAAAACGTTCTTAAAAAATTATTTTCGTTTTTTTTTTTGTTTTTGTTTTTTTGTGTTTTTTTGTTGTTGTTTTTGTTTTTTTGTGTTTTTTTGTTGTTGTTTTTGTTTTTTTTGTGTAGGATGTGGCGATTTGCAAAATGTTTTTAAAGGTTTGAAGTGTTTTTTTTAAATTGTCTTATATTTTATGAGGTGAAATGATTTGGTATGGCGGGATCGTGTTCTTCTCAGAACTTGAGGTTAGCCTGCCAGCCTATGTTGCTATTTTTGATACCACTTTAAGGGATGGGGAGCAGATGCCAGGGTGCGCTCTACGCCCAGAAGAAAAGGTTGAGATTGCTCGTCAACTTGATATGCTGGGAGTAGACGTTATCGAAGGCGGTTTCCCTATAGCAAGCGAAGGTGAAAGGCAGGCAATAAAATCTATGGCTAAAGAAGGGTTGAATAGCGAGATTTGTGGTTTAGCAAGATCGAATAAAGCAGATATTGATGCAGCGATATCTTGTGATGTTGACAGGGTGCACACTTTTATTGCTACGAGTGCTTTGCACATGGAGAAAAAGTTGAAGATGGAACCAGAAGAAGTGATTGAGCGAGCGATTTCTGGCGTTGAGTATGTTAAAGATCATGGTTTAAAGTGTGAATTTTCTGCAGAAGATGCTACTCGGAGCGATATAGAGTTCTTGAAGAAGGTTTTTTCAAGTGTTGTTGAAGCAGGAGCAGATGTTTTAGATATCCCCGATACAGTTGGGGTTATTATTCCAAGGGCAATGTTTCAGATAGTTCGGGAAGTTAAAAGCGTTGTAAATGTTCCAATAGCTGTACATTGTCATGATGATTTTGGTTTAGCGGTTTCTAATAGTTTGGCTGCTGTTGAAGCAGGAGCAGAACAGGTTCATGCGTGTGTTAACGGGATAGGTGAGAGGGCTGGAAACGCTTCGTTAGAAGAGGTAGCGTTGGCGCTCCAAGTTCACTACGGTATACAGACAGGCATCAGGACGGAAGAAATATATAAAACATCGCAACTTGTTACGCGGTTAATGCGTGTCCCCATTGCTCCTAATAAGTCGATTGTTGGTGCAAATGCTTTTGCTCATGAGTCAGGTATACATTCCCATGGCGTTTTAGCGACTCCTCAAACGTATGAACCCATAGCTCCTGAGATGGTGGGAGCTCGAAGAAAATTTGTCGCGGGAAAACATGCAGGAAAACACGGTGTTAAAGCGATTCTTGAAAGTATGGGAATCTATCCATCGGAAGAACAGATGAATGAGATAATTGTTCGTGTAAAAGAGCTTGGAGACAAAGGTATACAGGTAAGTGATGCTGATCTTGAAGGTGTTGCTAGAGCAATAGTTATAGAAATACCTAGTGAAGAAAAATCTTTGGAACTAATCGATGTGACTGTTGTTTCAGGAAATAAGGTGCAACCTTTTGCTGTTGTCAGATTGAGGGTTAACGGTGAAGTTAAAACTTACACTAATTTTGGAGTAGGACCTATTGATGCCAGTGTAAGAGCTGTCAATATGGTGGCGAAAGATCTTGTGAACTTCAATTTAACTGGTTTTGAATTGCATAGTATTGGCAAAGGTACTGAAGCTTTAGGAGAAGTTACTGTGGATATTGAGGATGATGAGTATAACAGTGTTTCTTCAAGGGCTGTAAGAGAAGATATAGTGCTAGCAGGAATAGAAGCAGTTATTGACGCGATAAACAGGTTAATCATTACACGTAAAAGAAAACAAGAAACAAAATAGAAGAATTGTGGGGAAAATAAAAGTTAAAAAGGTTTTTTCTTAATTTTTTCTCCCCCTAGTCTTTTTTCTTTTATTCTATATTATAGAAAGTAGGTGGTGGTCTGTTTTGGGAAAAACTATAGTGGAAAAAATATTGGGAAAAGCTTCTGGTAAAGAAAATGTTTCTGCTGGAGAAATAGTTAATGCTAGAATCTCGTTCATTATGACCAATGATGCTGTTGGGGAACTTACTGTAAAGGCTTTTGAAGAGCTGGGAGTAAAGGCTTGGAACAGAGAAAGAGTTGCGGTTATTTTAGATCATTATGTTCCTGCTACTACAGAGAATGCTGCAAGGGTTCACAGTTTGCTTCGAGCTTTTGCTAAAAAAAACGGGACTCATCTTTTTGATCAGGAAGGTGTTTGTCACCAAGTGATGATTGAAAAATTTGTAGTACCGGGAGATGTGGTGATAGGTACAGATTCCCATACATGCACTTATGGTGGTATAGGGGCTTTTGCTACAGGTATAGGGTCTACAGACGGAGCAGCAGCCATGGCTACGGGGGAACTTTGGTTTAAAGTGCCTGAAACTATAAAGATAGAGCTTTCAGGGGTGTTAAAAGAACATGTTTATCCTAAAGATGTTATTTTGAAAATAATCGGTGATTTAGGGGCGGATGGAGCTACTTATAAAGCGTTGCAGTTCAGTGGAGAAGGTGCTAAAACTATTACAAATGCAGGCAGATTTACGATGTGTAATATGGCCATTGAAGCAGGGGCAAAGGTTGGTATATTTGAACCAGATGAAGTTACTTTAAAATTCCTTAAAGAAGTGGGAAAAGAAGGTGAAGGTGAGTTTTTTAAAAGCGATCTGGATGCAGAATATTGCGATTTTATGCCTGTAAATCTTAAAGAAATAGAACCAAAAGTCGCGTGTCCCTGGTCTGTTGATAATGTTAAGTCTGTGGGAGAAGTGGAGGGAATAAAGATAGATCAAGCTTTTGCAGGCTCTTGTACAAATGGTAGGCTTGAAGATTTGGAAGTAGTTGCCAAAGTGTTAAAGGGAAAAAAGGTGAATCCGGATGTTCGTTTTCTAATTGCTCCAGCTTCAAAAGAAGTTTACCGACAAGCTTTGAAAGCTGGACTTATAGACGTTTTTCTTGAAGCAGGTGCTACTGTTTGTAATCCTAACTGTTCTGCCTGTTTTGGGGGACAGGGAATGCTTTGGAAAGATGAAGTATGTATCGGCAGCCATAATAGAAACTTTCGAGCTAGGATGGGGCATAAAGATTCAAAAGTATACT
>Ga0209427_10006681_pt1 | contig 13119 bp, 8 predicted proteins | sample DeeMarSWOR136_30_FD_187465 | JGI IMG/M metagenome (GOLD analysis project Ga0209427, IMG submission 187465) | Marine sediment microbial communities from White Oak River estuary, North Carolina - WOR-1-36_30 (SPAdes) (version 2) | ecosystem: Environmental > Aquatic > Marine > Intertidal zone >... | reverse complement strand
CATCAAGGATTGCGTTTTCGGCCGCGGTAGTCATTATTGTGGCCGTGGCGGCATATAACTGGATGGTTGCGCCGCATACCAAATATTTACATGCCGCGCAGCAGTATGAGCTTATGATGGGGGACATGGCGAGAAAAAATAAAATCATCAAAACAAAGGAGGCAATAACAAGGAAAGAGGTTGAGAAGCTGCGGGCCGAACTGGCCGGTGTTCAGAGTGCGGTATTTACTCCTTATGAGGCGCGAAGATTCTTCAGTGATATTGAAGCTGTTTGTAATGCAGCAGGCTGTCTTGTTTATTCTATAAACTTTCTTTCGGGTAATTTGGGTGGTGTGCCGGCTTCCGTCGAGAGCGACGGCCAGATAGTTGAGAATAGCGCGGTTGTTAGTTTTGTGGGCCCTTATGGCAACATTATAAGTTTTCTCTCGAAAGTAACGAACCGGTCCCAAAAGGTGGTTGTCCGTTCGCTCAAGATAGCTGCCTTTGGTAAGAAGCCCGACCCGTTGGAATGTGAGATGGTGGTAACAATTTACACAATTCGTGACAGGGAGATTTTCGCAAATGAATAAGTCGTTATGTCTGAAGATGCTGCTGTGTTGTGTACTTGCGACCACTTCATTCCAGCATGAGTACACGCAGGCACAACCCGAGGAAACAGAAAGCACGGCTCTGGAGGCGGTCGGACGTGAGAACCCGTTTGAGGAAGTAGGCTCTGAAAAGAAAAAAACCCTGTTTGAACGGGTATTTAGGTCTGAAAGGCCGGCAGAACCTGCACCTGAGCTTTTTGTACAAACCGCTACGCTCAAGTTCCTTGATGCCAAGAACCTCAAAGCCGCCCTTGAAAATATGCTGTCGGGATACGGAACTATTGCGGTCGACGCGAAAAGTAACTCGCTGATTGTTTCGGATAATAAGGAAAATCTGGAAAGAATCATCAGACAGGTGCGAGAGGCAGACAGAACCCCTCGACAGATTGTCGTGGAGGTAGTCATTGTCGACGTTCAGCTTGAGGATGATACTCAAATAGGTGTCAACTGGGACATACTTTCTGACGAGTTTTATGATATAAGTTACAGGCAGAATTTTACGGACAGGATGGGCTCGACAATTGATTCAGCCACGAATATAGGAAATGCTACGGCGTTTAATACCACCGGAATCGGCGGTGATTTTGCGCTTATCAGCGGCACCGTTCGGAATGTTGTGCACTTGCTGCAGCAGAAAACAAATCTTGAGATACTTGCCAGTCCTAAGGTTATGGTTGTAAGCGGCCGAAAAGCGGAGATAAGGGCAGTAGATGAAATACCTTTTAACGAGCTTATACAAACGTCTGAAGGCGGCCAGTTGTCAGCCACTTCCTTCAAAGATGTGGGCGTTACCCTGAAGGTTGCGGCGACACTGACAGAGGATAATGAAATCTTTCTGCAGGTGGATACCGAACAAAAGGTCGAGACGGGGGCCAGTGAAACAGGCGTGCCGGTGGTGGACGCAAGGGTAGCCAACACTTCACTTTTGCTTGAAGACGGGCAGGTAGTCGCTATAGGCGGGCTTCGTCGAAGGGTAACAACCGAGAGTGTGGACCAGATTCCGTTCCTTGGAGACCTGCCAATTGTTGGATTTCTGTTCCGAAGCACGAGAATTGTTGAAGTAAATTCGGAGTTGGTTGTGTTTTTGTCGCCACATATCTATAAGGGTGAGCCTCTGACAAAAGAGCAGATGAGCAGGTTTAATGAGCTTAAGGGCTATCCTCTGCTGCAGATACCCAGACCACGTAAAAAGGACTTACTACCGCTGGTGGAAATGCCGGACGATGCTAACGATAAATGAAAGTAAGGAGCGTCCGGCTGCGAATCTGTGTACTTAGGTTATTTCAAGGTGGAGTTGGATTAACTTTTACCCAGGGGGGCCAGCTGTGTTTCTTCTCACCGCACTCGGGGCACCTCCAGCCATCGGGCAAATCTTCGAATAAAATTCCCTTTTTGGTCCCTTTGTCAGGACGTCCGACTTGCGGGTCATATATATAACCACATCTGGGACATTTATACTTTTGCATAGGCCAAATCTTCAAAAGCCATAACTGTTGTCGTTAATCAAGGTTAGACACGCCGTCAGGATATTCCTTATCTTGGGAGTAGAAATACATGGCCCGGAACACCGGAAAACCACATTCACCACCATAGGACGTTATTTTATCGGGGATGCCCCCTGTGTCAAGCATTTTAATTTTATTTTCTCACATTTGCCAAAAAACCTCGCAGGTCCGTCTTTTAAAGATGTGATGTACGCGGCCTTTTTGCTTAAATCGCGGTTCGGATATGTCGATAAATTTCAGGTCCGGCTTGGATTAACGCCTCCTAATTATAGGACGTTCGACGGGGCCGCAGATGACGTGACCAGGCTCAGGAACAAGTTTTAAAATACTGTAGGAGTCAGTTGGTTGGAGAGGAGAACTTTTGGAGAATGGTGCTACGGAGAAATATCCGGGACTGAGACAGGTGATTTTGTGAAAATACGCCGGAGGCTGCATTTAAGTTACGAGTCCAAGCGGAACTGCGTTTGTAATTAGGTAAGCGAGCTTGTCTGGAAATTTACTATGGCTTCCGAACCGATTGACGTTTTGCTGGTTGATGATGATGTCGTTGACCGTCGGCTGATAACGAAGGCTTTGACCAGGTTCCCGCATAGTGTACAGTTTAATATACAAACTGCAGGGACTGTGTCCGAAGCGGTAGGACATCTGAGCAGTAATAAGTACGACGTTGTACTGCTTGATTTGAATCTTCCGGATAGTAGCGGAATCGACACCGTCCAGAAGGTGCACAACACGGATTCGAATGTTGCCATTGTTGTGTTGACCGGCCTGCCTGACGAGAAAATGGGCCTGCAAACAATAGAAAAAGGTGCCGGAGATTACCTTGTTAAAGGCAAGTTTTCTGATGATGCGTTGATGCGGGCAATTCGCTATGCGATAGAGCGCAAGCGGCCGGAGCAAAGACTCAAAAGAGCTGCACAGGAGTGGAGAACAACCTTTGACTCCATTACCGACTTCATTTCGATTCTCGATAGAGAGGGCAATATCCTAAGACTCAACAGGTCTTTATCCGATGCGCTCGGAGTGGAACCTCAGCAACTAATTGGCAAGAGATGCCACGAGGTATACCGATGTCCAAACCACCATACTTCGAATTGCCCTCATGCTCAAACGCTGAAAACGAAAAAACCAAGTGCAGCAGTATTCTACCAAGAACACCTGGGAATCTACATTGAGGTAACTACCTCTCCCGTCTTCGATGAAGATGGCCAGATTCAAGGTTCCGTCCATATAGCCAAGGACATCACTGAGCGCAAACGGGCTGAGCAGGAACGGAAGGAGCAGGAAAGATTAAAAAGCGAATTTGTTGCATCCGTGTCTCACGAAATACGGACACCTCTGAGCATATTCAAAAATATAATCTCAAATGCCCTGGCTGGTGTCAAGGGCCAACTCAATCCGAAGCTGCGAGAAAGTCTCGAAATGGCTAACGGAACTATCGACAGGCTTGCAAGAATCATCAATGAGTTCCTCGATATATCCAAAATTGAGGCAGGAAAGATGAGATTGCGTCTGGCCCAGTTCGACGTTCGCTCCGCGATTTCCGAGACAGTAAGGGTTTTGTCGCTTCTCGCGAATGAAAAAGACATTGAGCTAAAAACTTTTCTACCTGATTGTGAACTTGTTATAAACGCTGACCGTGACAGAATAGAGCAAACGCTGATTAACCTTATCAGCAATGCTATAAAGTTCGCTCCCCACGGAGGCCACATTTGCGTGCGAGCAAAGTGGCTTGATTCGACGGTTGCGGTTGAGATTGAAGATGACGGCCCCGGCATTGAAGCCAGCGATATAGATAAAATTTTCGACCGCTTCGTCCAGATTGAAAAGCAGATTGGCCCGGGAGAGCAAGGTACAGGCTTAGGCCTGTCGATTGCAAAGGAATTAGTCGAGATGCATGGCGGTAGAATCGAGGTGGACAGTGAACTTGGCCGGAGTACAACGTTCACGGTCCTTCTGCCATTGGTCAGCCCATGTAGCTCCGTTGCGGCTTCCTCCGCCGGCGTTGTACCATGAGAGGCCGAGGCAGTAGAGGAAGAGGTTACTGGTTTTGACGGAACAGGTTTGAAATTTAGAAGTCATCCCAAAACCTCAAAAGACGCCATTTATGGCACTGAAAAGGCCAATAATTGGGGTTTTGGGATAGGCTCTAGATGATTTCACAAGGAGCATGACTATGAGGTCTAAGGAAACAATGAGTATTGACCGCGGTTCCGCTGGCGGGGGTCCCAGACGAGCAAAAAAACAAAAGCAAAGAACCGTCCAGTTCAATAGCCGGTTCATAGCCGATATGGCCTTTCAAATTCGCACTCTGTCGCATGCAATAATAGGCTTCAGCGAGCTGTTGCGGTACGAAGAAATCACGGATTCTCAGGCTGAGTATGTAAATGAGATATATCAGGCGGGTCAAAGTGTGGTCTCTCTGGTAGAAAATGTTCTGGAGCTGTCCAGGATTGAGTCCGGTCAGCTGAATGTTGATGTAGTTAGCTGCTCCTTTGGTGAGTTGCTCGAGAAGATTGACTCATTGGTGCGGCCCCGCGCTCGTGCAAAGGGATTGGAGTTTGAGATATTGCAGTGTACCGAGCTGCCTGCGAACATACGTACAGACCCTGCCCGGCTGTGTCAGTGCGTGATTAACTTGGCCAGGAACGCTGTCAAGTTTACAGATACAGGCTACATACATCTGAAGATTTCCCTTGAAGACTGCGAGGGTACGCCTTTTATCCGTTTTGATGTGGTGGACAGCGGAGTCGGTATCCCGATTGACAAGCAGAGGGTCATTTTTGAACCTTTTACCCGAATCAAAGATTCAAATGACTGCGAGTTCACAAGCCCGGGCCTGGGGCTGACTATTGCCAGTCATTTAGTCAAGCTTCTCGGCGGAAAGGTCTCAGTAACAAGCAAGCCTCACGAAGGTTCGGTGTTTTCGCTGATAATACCGGCAGGCGTTGATATCGCGTCGGAGCCGATATTGGAGCGGCGAGAGCCGTTGGTTCCTCCATATGAAGAATCTGATGCTCGGTATCACCGGCAATTTGTCGGGCACGTCCTATTGGCGGAAGACCAGCCTTCAAATCGCACGGTCATGTCCTTATTGCTGGAAGCAATGGGTATGCGCGTGTCGGTCGCACAGGATGGGATTGAGGCTGTGGAGAAGGCCCTGGCCGAACCATTTGACCTGATACTAATGGATATTAAAATGCCCAAAATGGACGGCTACGAAGCGAGGGAAAAGTTGCAGGAGAAAGGTGTAACAACGCCTGTTATTGCTTTAAGCGCCACCTGCCCATCGGATGATAAAAACCGTCACATCAAGAAAGTGTTTGATTGTTTCCTTACAAAACCGGTCGACAGCAAGAAGTTGTATGCAGCTATTAGTAAGTATTTACCCGTAGTTCATGCTGTAGACTCGAATGCTGAACCGGCCACAGCCGCCGCCGGGTCCGGTGACCTGTCTGAGGACCGGAACCTTGGTTCTTAAACTGAGAAAACGAATCGCCCGGAAACCAAGATATTTAATTGCGGCCTGATTTGGTATTTGAGCGGCTACTAACAGCCCGGCTATTAATTGGGATATCAGGGCCTATTGATATGCGCCGCCGAGGCGCTGCTGTGGTGGCCGGTTATTTCGGCCGATTTTTCCGGATGTACGGAAAATCGTAAGGAGGGGGACGAGAAAAAACTTCAGTTGGAGGCTGATTTTACCGATGTTGGCAAGAGCCAACTGTGCGATTCGTGCGGGAGGAGAGGAGTTGGAGAAGCTGGGCGCAGGGCCGAAAAAACAGCTGATTTGCGGAGAAGAGCGACCCAGAAGTTAAGCGATAGCATGGGAGAGCAGATATGTTTGATTTTTTAGGACGAAAAAAGAATACCAACAAGACTAAGGTACTGATAGTCGATGATGAGCCTGACCTTGTGCAGACACTTCAAGACAGACTTGAGATGAATGGGTACAGCATCGTAACTGCCGGTAACGGCAGAGAAGGCTTGGAGAGGGCTTTAGAGGAAAAACCGGATATCATCCTGCTTGATGTGATTATGCCAATCATGGATGGGCTTCAGATGCTTGAGGCTTTAAGCAAGCATCCGGAGTGTAAGAAATGCGCAGTTATAATGTTGACTGCGCGAAGCCAGCGGCAGGATATTGTGCGGGCAAAGACTTGCGGTGTCGAGGATTATGTTGTTAAGCCCTTTGACTTGAGCGAGTTGATTGAGAAGATCGAAAATGTTCTTGAACATCACCCGGTTGCTGCCAAATGAGGGTGAGAATCTGCTTTCCACAACTATCTGGTGTTTTACAGATATATCGACACTCCTTATAACCCCTACAATGATTGGGGGAGCTTTCCAGTTAGCGTTGGCAGACCGTACTGCGAATTGAAGAGTCCTTTCGGTCTAATCCGTGTTTAATTTTGCGACCAGCAGATAATCGCCTCGAGAAAATCAGCGTCAAATTACATGCTTTAGCGAAGTACCCAGGGCCCAATCTCACCAATCTTCTTGACCTGCCGTCTTGTTTCTAATATTATTTCTGACAGAACAAGCTGATTTTGGAAGGTACAAAGAAAATGAAAGTGAGTAAACGAGCTCAGGATGTTCCGCCCTCGGCAACCATAGCTGTTACTGCCCGGGCGCAGGAACTAAAATCTCAAGGTGTCGATGTTATCGGTTTTGGCGCGGGAGCGCCGGACTTTGACACGCCGGAGTACATAAAGGATGCTGCCATTGCTGCTCTGAAGGCTGGCAAAACAAAATATACAGCTGCCGCGGGAATAATTGGGCTAAGGACAGTCATCGCCGAGAAGCTCCGCAATGAAAACGGTCTGGAATATACGCCGGAGCAAATCATCGTCAACATCGGCGGCAAGCACTCGCTCTACGAAGCAATGCAGGCCGTTCTCGACCCAGGCGATGAGGTTGTCCTGCCAGCTCCATACTGGGTGACCTATCCGGAAGCGATAAAGCTTGCCGGAGCAGTGCCGGTAATAGTTCAAACTGACAGGGCCAACAGCTACAAAATGACCGACGAACAGCTAAAAAATGCTATCACAGATAAAACTGCTATGGTGGTCATCAATTCGCCCAACAATCCCGGTGGTTTCACCTATACACCGGACGAACTCGCTGGGCTTGCGGGGGTTCTCGAAGGAACAAACGTGATTGTGCTTTCAGATGAAATATACGAGAAGCTCGTTTACGGCGATACCAAGTTTGTCAGCTTTGCCTCACTGAGCGAAGATGCCTATAGCAGAACCCTTACCCTCAATGGGTTCAGCAAGGCTTTCTCTATGACTGGCTGGCGTCTGGGCTATACAGCAGGGCCCTTGGAGGTAATAAAGGCTATGGGACGTCTGCAGTCCCATATGACTTCAAATCCGGTAACGTTCGGCCAATATGCGGCGATAGAGGCATTAGGGGAACCTGCCGCTGAGGTCATAGAGAACATGCGAGTGGAGTTTGAACAACGTGGAAAATACATGGCAGAGCGGTTGAACAGCATCGAAGGTGTCGATTGTACCGAGCCTACAGGGGCTTTTTACTGTTTTCCTGATGTTTCAGCGCATTATGGCCGAACTATTAATGGTGCAAAAATCCACGGCAGTATGGATTTCGCAAAGGCACTTCTGGAACAGGCCAATGTCGCTCTTGTTCCGGGCCTGCCGTTCGGCTGCGACGGAAACGTGCGTTTGAGTTTTGCCTGCTCACTCGAACAAATTACCGAAGGATTGCATAGAATAGAAGAATGGCTGAAGCAATAGAGAGAAAAAAAGGCGTTGCTTTGTCAGGCTGGCCGATGATATTTGCCTGGCTTGCGATGCTGATTTTCGCCTTCCATGCCAGTAGTCATATGGTCGGTGCCGGTGATACCTGGGTCGCGATGGCCTGTGGTCGGCATTTTATCAATCATGGTGTTGACACGGTAGAACCCTTCAGCGCAAACTCACACCGGGCAGGGCCGACAGAGCAGCAGATAAGAAAGTGGCCCCCGTGGGCCCAATGGATTACGGACAAGGTCGGTCTTGAGACAGTCAAATACTGGCATCCTACCGGCTGGGTAAATCAGAACTGGCTCACACACGTTATTTTTTACTGGCTGACCCACTTATCGCCGTTTGCAGACGCCGAGAGCTATTCATTTAACACGCTTGTTTACTGGAAGTTCGCTATTTACATAATCACCGTCATCTGTGTTTATTACACCGGCCAATTGTTAGGCGTCAATCCGGCTCTGTCGGCGGTTTTTGCCTGCTTTGCGATGTTTGTAGGCCGCTCATTCCTCGATATCCGCCCCGCAGGTTTCTCCAATCTTTTGGTGGCTGTATTTTTGCTTGTGCTGGTCCTTGCTACCTATCGACACATATTGTACATCTGGCTCATAATACCCGTCACGGTCTTTTGGTGTAATGTCCACGGTGGATATGTATATGTTTTCATAATGCTCGTGCCGTTCGTGGCCCTTAACTTCTTAACGAGCTTTTCCAAAAAGCGATTTGTCTCTCTCGGTCGAAAGGGCGTATACCATACTATCGCAGCTGGCTTTCTTGCTTTTTTGGCAGTTATTATATTCAACCCTTTTCATCTGACTAACCTGACCCATACCTTCATCATCAGCGTCAGCGAGCACGCCAAGATGTGGCGTACAGTCAACGAATGGCACCCCGCTTTTGCGTGGAGCAATCCTGTAGGCACGGGTTTTCCATTTTTGGTTCTCTTTATTTTGAGTATCGGCCTGACTTTCCTCTGGTTCTTTAGCCGCTTTTTAATCCCTAAGCTCCTTAAGGCACCAAAGAACGAACTTGACAGACAGAGAAAGCTATTCAACGTACTATTGAGAATTTTCGGTTGTACGGCCGCAGTCTTAATATGTTGGGTCACATTTATTTCTTTTTCGTTCATCCGGGCGAATGCAGCCGATTTCTTTATTTGCGCTGTATTCGTAGGTATCCTGTTACTTAGTATCTACAAAAGCGTTCACTTTATCTATTTTGCGCTCTTGTTAGTACTGGTTGCCTTGTGGTCTGCAGACGCTGACGCTGGCTATACCGGTCGATATATCTATCCGTTCTGTATATTGCCGGCATATCTCGTACTGCATATCCTTGCCTCAATGTTCTCAAAAACCGTCAAAATCAGGCCGAGGAATATCATCTTTGTAGCGGCTACGGCGATTACAGGGTTGTTATTGATGATGGTGCTGTTTAATCCTTTCAAATTCGAAACGTCCGTGTGGGATGTTACGCAACTTTTCGCTTTGAAGCGCCCCTGGCGTCCAAGGTATGAGGCTAACCTTTCTTTAAGATATACGCATTTATTCACGGTACTTTATATTATAAACATCTCATCAGTTACTATTTATTTAATGCTCAAACCCATGCGAAAGTTATTTGGCCAGTCGCCAAATAGAACCGAAGAAGAATCTCGAGATAATTCATATCAACTACCCAAAATTGATTTGGCCCTAATGGCTGTTGCCGCCCTTACTATCTATATGGCCTATCGTTCCCGTAGGTTTATACCGATAGCGGCTATCGCAGCTTGCCCGCTTGTTGCGATGTTCATTGACCAGATGACTCGCACTATCTCAGCCGCACGGAACTTCCACAGACGAAACTCTCTTGCTTTCAGCCCGATACCGTACAGCCTGCAAGTATTTTTCTCGATTGGCGCTGTGGCTGCGGTTGTATTCTTTGGCACGTCGTGGGGACTTAAATTTAAGCGTGTTTATCTTGATGAGTGGCCGGCTGACCCAAAATTAAATTCAGTTTTTATTCGGATGACCGCCTCACACGCCAAGCCGTTTTATGCTTGTAAGTTTATTAAAGACAATCGGTTAGAGGGAAAGATGTTTAATTATTGGACCGAGGGCGGCTTCATTGCTTGGGGGCAGGAGCCTGACCCGGACACAGGCCGGACCCCTCTGCAATTGTATATGGACGGCAGAGCACAGGCAGCCTATGAGCCGGAAGTCTATCAGGACTGGTCCAACATTATGGCGGGAGGCCCGGCCGTCCAGATTGCCAGGATAAGACGGCAGACACTTGATTATGCAAAGGTTGGACGATGGGTAGGCGATGAGCTAAAAAAGCGCGATGTCTGGGTGGCCTTAATGCCCCTGTCCGACCCAAAGGTTTATAATGGTCCTTTTGTAAAAGGGATTGAACGTAATGGTGATTGGCAGCTTGCCTTCCTTAATAACAAGCAGAAACTGTTTGTTGATAGAACCACCCCACAAGGCAAGGAACTTTTAGAGGGTATATTTAACGGCAAAACGCGTTACCCGGATGATTTCTCCAGAAACTTTATTATTGCCCATAATATGCTCTTCTTTGGTGTGGGAGAGGATACGAAGAAACGTGGACTTGACTTTGCAATCAAAGCCTTCGAATCGAACCCATCCCAGGCACCAATGCGGGAAATAATATTTGCTTCGAAATTCGTCGAGTTAAGGCCTCATATTAACGCTTTCTGTAAGAATTATTTTGACGACTTTGCAAAAAATAAGGACCTTTACGCCAAGCAGGACGGCTACCTCCACAGAATCTGGGCCGTATTGATCGCCGCCGACTATTTGCAGAAAGTCGCCAAGATGGAGAAAAACACCGAACTTGTGCAGTTCTATGAGGTCAGGAAGCGGCAGTACAACGAAGAACAAGAACCGCTGCGCAGAGCAAAAAGATGGTAAAATATGATAAAGGATAACTCGCCAGATGCCGGCGTTGATTCGAGGGGGCAAGTTACTGTTTCTGTCAGCGTTTTCTTTCCCTGCTATAACGAACAGGACAATGTCGCCCACGTTGTAAAACAGGCGCTTGCCGTGCTAAAGAAGCTTAATGTGGACTTTGAACTAATCATCGTTGACGACGGCAGTTCCGATGCCACCGGCCGAATCGCTGATGAAATCTCCCGCCGGGATGGCAGGATAAAAGTGGTTCACCATCCCACCAATCTTGGTTATGGCGCTGCGTTGCAATCCGGCTTTAAAGCAGCTACCAAAGAACTTGTCTTTTACACTGATGGTGACGGTCAGTTCGATATCAACGAAATGCCACCTTTGCTGCCTCTGATGGCCGAGTATGACGTTGTTAGTTGCTATCGACTGAACCGTCGGGACCCCTTTATACGCAAAGTGAACGGCTGGTGCTGGACAAAATTGGTTTGTCTGCTGTTCGGTATGGAAATCCGAGATATTGACTGTGCTTTTAAGTTATACAAAAGAGAAATTTTTGACAACATTAAGTTAATAAGCACCGGCGCTTTGATTGATACTGAAATCTTGGCGCGAGCTATCCGCAGGGGCTATCGCATCACTCAGAGAGGCGTGCACCACTATCCACGAACAGCAGGCGCACAAACCGGTGCCAACCTGAGGGTAATATATCGCGCGTTCAAGGAACTGTTTAAACTCCGTAGCCAAATCCGAAGTGAGAAATGGTAATTCGGAGTCAGTCTGAGATATGAGTGAAGAAAAAGTGAATCTGTTTATCTACGGTTCGCTGCGCGAGCGCGGAATTTTCAAATCTGTCAGCGGTTTGGGATTCACGTTGAAACATTGGTTGACTGATGACCAGACTCTACTGGCGGAACCTGCTTTACTTCCGGGCTATCGCAAGGTCAGTCCCGATAATGTCTATTTTTACGCTGTTGAAAACCCCTCTTCGAGAATTGAGGGGGTGGTAATCTACGATGTTCCCGCCTGGGCGATGGCGGAAATAGACAAATATGAGGGCAAACGCTATGACAGGGAAGCGGTCAAAGTCAACACGGCCAGAGGTTTTGTCGAGGCTCAGGCGTATTTAGCAAGTCATGAGTCTATGAGAAAGCACTTTGGTGACCGGTTCCATGTTAATTTGATACACGAGCTTTGGCTGCGTAAACGAATTGCGAGATTTATAAGGAAACATACGCGGCCGGGTGAAAAGACGGCAGATGCCGAAATGGAACGCCAAGCCGATAGGGAGCTGCTTGGCACAACCGAGCGGGATCTGGTCATTAGCCACTACCGTGCTGACGCGGTAAGTGACTACTACCTTGAGCGTGAGCTTGACCGGCCCAGACCAAGCATAAAGCATTTATATGACGACCCACAGGGTCAGCCTTTTATCGAGAATTATTTGGCCCTTGTCGTAAGACAGGTTTTGCTAAATCAACTCGAAGAGAAAATTCAATCCCGATACCGGTTTGGCCTTGAGCACATGCGCACTTCGGAAAGATACTTTAGCCGGTCGGTCAGCTTGCTTGCGGCTTTGCAGATAATAAATTCTAATAGTTCATCGGTTGATTTAATCGTCGAGCAATGCCTTGATACGATGCCGTATGGCAAGCACGACCTTATTGATTATGTCAAATATGCTGTGCGGGCGGCGAGAAGCATGTTTGACGGTCGCGTTGTAGAGGCTCACCTTGAAAGAATACGTTTGAATTTCCAACCTGGTCTTGTGCCGCTCGGGGCCGAGATAGAGTTGAGCGACCTCGGCTATGCAGCCGTTGAGCCGCAGAAAAGCGCCAAAAGGGCCTCCGACCCCATATATGATGATTTTCGCTATTTTCATGATTTTTGCATGGATGTTTTGTCGTGGAAGCTGGGAGGCTATATTGATGACCACTCTGGGTCGACGGACCAGGTGCGTCGACTTGGTTTCCTTGAGCTGGCGCCGGGCAGGCTGAACATTGCCGGCGAGCTGTCTCGGCCGGCAACCGCCGACCCATGGCTACTTAATCAGTTAATCCGCGAGATTGTTGTCTTCTATAATGTAACCCCTCACAGTTTGCACCTTTCCTTCCAGCTGCGCAGGAATCAAATCGGCAAGCAAAAGGTACTGCCTTTACCGTTTATCAAGTGTCTGCTCGTGCTTGGCGGTGGTCTGCAGCAGAAAGACACCGGAAGGCTCTGGGTTTCAAGAATGGGCTATGATGAGATAACACAGCGCGAATATGGCGAAGAGCTTGTGTTTGCAAGGGCCAGCAAACGCAGATGGTATCTGGGTGGAGATGAAATCGCGGATAGACCACCGGCGCAGGCAACCACA
>Ga0209427_10006680_pt1 | contig 13120 bp, 11 predicted proteins | sample DeeMarSWOR136_30_FD_187465 | JGI IMG/M metagenome (GOLD analysis project Ga0209427, IMG submission 187465) | Marine sediment microbial communities from White Oak River estuary, North Carolina - WOR-1-36_30 (SPAdes) (version 2) | ecosystem: Environmental > Aquatic > Marine > Intertidal zone >... | reverse complement strand
TATTAACCCATCGCCATTTAAATCCTTAAATACGTAACCTTCAACAGCGCCAACGGATTCCCAACGCAGGCCGGTATCCCAGAGAAAGCGCAAGCCGGCATAAAAATTTGCTTCTACTCGCTTGTCAACATCTGGGTTATCTGCCCAGACATTACGTACTCTTGCCGACAAGAATGCCTCGATATCTGGTTTGGGTCGGTAAGAAAGCTCGGCATAGCCCTCAATATAATCCTCTCCAGAAAGAAAACTTAAAGGGGCGAGGGTATTCTCTTCATCTCGATACGCAAAACGCAGGTGTCCCCAAAGCGGGCTCTTTAGAATCTGCCCATACCAATCAACGCCTGTCTGAAGTGCGTGGGGTCGAGAGTGTAATCCTGTATATCTTGCCTCAATCCAATTAAATTCCTTATTCAGATAATAATAAATGTCTCCGATTAAACTAAACCTCAAACCCAAAATTATTCTATCATTTATATAATTATTGCTGGGGGAAACATAGTATTTATTCTCCTGATGGAAATAATTTATGAAGGCATTAATCCTTTTTATAAACTCAAATGTTTTATATAACCCTATACCTTCATTATAATAACGATATGGCGAAATCCTTCCCAGCTGATTCTGCATGCTGAAGTTTAACCTTAAACTGGTTAAGGGGTCTATTCTATATACGGCATCCCAGCTAAAGTCCTGGTTCCAGCGTCCTTCATCTTCTGGATTAGGATAGAGCCTGTCCTTAAATACATCCAAACGACCGGAGATATCGAGATTTTCAAAAGGAGCATAAGAAAGAGTGGCTAATAGACCCTGTTCACCTGCCCGCCAGCCCCAACCAGTCATTGTCCTAAAATTCCTAGCCGTATTCCTCAGTTCACCAGTTAATCTTAATTTAGGTATATTGTAGGTCAAATTTATAAGGTGAGCAAAGGTTTCCGAATCATAGGCTAATTCATAACCTAAGCCCCATTTATCAAAACGATAATCGATGTCTAAATCATAACCATAAGGATTTAAATCGTATGGCCTATCTCTACCCCAGCCGCGGAATACAGATAAGCTGTAATCCTGTTTTTGCACTGGAGAAAAATTTAAATCAAAGCCGCTTAAAAATGAGTGTCTGGTCTTAGTTAAACCAGGCGAAAGGCCGCCATATCTACCTCCGCCTTCCCGTCCCCAGAATATAGTATAATCGATTTTTTTATCAAACGCCGGTGACTTAAGCATCGCTCCTCGTAAAGGCGTTCCGGAAAAAGCAAGATTGGTAACTCCTGATAAATAATCAAATGCACGAAGAGAGAAATCTTCAAACGGCCCTATCTTACCCTCCTCTAATCCTAAACTAAAGTAGGTAAGGTCGGTTGACTGCCGTAGCGAACGAATATAAGCTGAAGAATCTAAATTCCCATAAGGTGTCTGACCAGTCAAATCCAACCAATGGCTGAAGGTGTAAGAATCTCGCTCCAGGGCATCCAGCCTCCTTCCGGTCTCATATAACGACCAATCAATGGAATAGCGCAATTTAAAATTACTAGCCCTTTCCTCCTCTTTGCGCTTCAGTTCTGCATAGGTTGGACCCTCAGGCTTGGGAGGTGTAGTAATAAATTCTAATGTCCAACGGTCATGCTCATCCCAGATGTGCAAACAGGTATAACCGAAATCTTTGCCAGTAATCAGGATTCCATCCTGGTTAATCCTTTCAATAGTCAGAATATCTGGTTGCGTGGCTAAGAATCGCTTAATATTCTCTCCCCTAATAATTATTGATTTTGCCGCCTCAATCTCTATAGGAAATTTAAGCATCCTTGTATTTCCATCGAGCAATAAAACGTGAGGAGGTATTGCCTTTTCTTCTATTAATTCAGGAATCTCAGCAGGCAGAACAACAGGCGGGAATATTTCTCTTTCCATCCTATCCAAAATGTCTTGAATTGTTTCTTCGCGAGTTTTAATCTCTGGTTTTACAATAGGCAGCCTCTCAACCGGTGGTTTATAAATTGACGGTGCAGTAACTGCAGGAGAAACAACTGCCTGTTCTTCAATCATATCAATATACTTTAAGGCGGGTTCATAGTCCGGTTTAATAATTAAAGCCTTGCGGAACTCATGTAATGCCTCATAAATCTTGCCTTGATTATAAAAGTGTAATCCTAATTCACACAGGTATTCAGGCATCATAACATAGGCAAAGGCAGGTAAATTCTGCGAGGCAAGAAAGACAATAACCATAAAAAATATAAAACATTTTCTGGGTCGCATTATCTTAACTCACCTACCCTTATAACTTGCCCATCTGTGCCAATCTCAAGCTCTGCCTCTTTAACAATAATTGGACCTCTACCCATGCCCATTACCCATAATGCCTTACCTAAATCTACAGTAATGATCAGATCGTATATTCCCTTGGGCAAGGGTTCTCCCCAGGTAGAGGTAAGCATTGCTGTATCGCCAGGAAATGTATAGACATCGTTGAACTCACCGCGCGCATAAACCATCCCCTGTTTATCTATGATATTAAATGTGCCGTTGGCGGTGACATCCACATTGCCGGTATTTTGGAAATCTACATTTATCTGGAACAATCTATCGTGAGATTTCTTCTCCAAAGAGAGTTCATCAATTAAAGCATCCCTTTTAATGGTTCCTTCTGATTCAATGTAGAATAAAGAGCCGATCCTTATTGCTACGGGCACAATTGCCCCGACCTCAGTTTCCTCCGTTGGTTTACCCATTAAGGATTCAAAAAAAAGAACTGCATAATGTCCGCCTCTTGCACCCTGGGGAACGCTGACTGTATAATTTACATATTCTTTGCCAAAAGCAGAAACAGTAAACTCGGCTGGCGCAAAAGTAATCCAATTTGCGCAAGATAAATCTGCGGTGCCTGATGGCATGAATCTCTTTACGCCTGTATCATCAGTATAAACCCAATCTTCGACATAAATCTTTATCTCCCTAGCCTCATTAGAGGGATTTTCTACCTCAATCCTGCCTGGCCTGGATTGTCCTGGCGGAATAATTAATCTAATCTTCGGTTGATCAAGCTGGATGGCTTTATAAGCCCAAAGGTTAGAAGAAGATAAGGAAATTAGGGCTATTAAAATTAAAAAGGAGATACCTCCTCTTTTTAAGATAGACTGCACCTGTTCTTCCTTTCGAGTTTTTGGGTGTTATCTTCGGCAGATAGAATTATCATACCGAAGATAACAACCAATATTATTATAATATATTAGGCATTATCCCTGTTTGGCTTTTAACAAGGATAATTAATATATTAAAAAGGAATTTGGTTACAATAATCTTTACTTTGCTACAATCCTTATTACTATATTAGCGCCTGAATATGAACCCGCAGAAGTTGATGTTGGTATAGGCTCATAACCTGTGTATGGGCTAGTGCCATCCATATTGTAAGCTGGAAACATATACATCACCTGTAAAATGCGTGCTGAACCAACTGGTGATTCACTAGAATAGACAAGGTTTCCCAATTGGAGAGCCTTCGCAGGATTACCCAAGCTAGAACCAGATGGCATACCTCCTTGACCCGGACCAGAAGGATCCCACTTATCAGTCGATGAGTAAATAGGCGTAACCATTAAAGATCCTGCAGGTAATGTCCCTCCAGTTCCACTCATAGCCCCTGAGCCATCGCTGTATATTTCATAATCATCTCCAAGACCTGTGGCCCAAACAATCACAGTATTTTTAGTAACTGAAGCCCACTGCGCTGCTTTACTTGGTCTTTGGAGTACATCCCACTTGTCAAAGACCATACTGGTTTCTACTGTATAGTTTGTCCAGGGATCTTGATCAGGGTCACCATCACTCAACTTGTGGATCTCAAAAGACATGTCAGGAGTCCCTGCTGTAACGTCCGCTGTTACAGGAATAGAACCAGTGCTTGTAACCGAATTTGCTGGTGAAACAAACACAAAAGCTGCTATTCCCGCAATGACTAATAATGCAACTATTTTGTTCATTTTCTTTTCACCTCCTTTCATAAAAATTTCTTTAACAAATCTTCGGTTAAACATCCACTTCCTCCTTTCCATTTCTTGTTTTCTTGTTCCTATTAACTTGGAATCCGCTAATTTAGCCGTTAAATAGTTTATATCTCTGACAAGGAATACACCACTGATGTAGAGTAATCGCCTGCCCTTACATCCGAAGGACAGGTTAATTCGTAGATTACTTTAAAACTGTCGGGTGAACCTTTCTTGTCAGAAATAAATAAAGCCGTATCCCCCTTCTTTACCTCTGCCTTTTGAGGAAATTTTATTATTCCCTTGGTATCCACGCCCTCTGTTCTAAGAGTAAAATATTTCTGAAGAATAATTTGGCCGTCTTTATTGACTAACTCTGAAAGCACATTCTGTGTTACCTGATATTGCTTACCAACATTGGACTTTATCTGGATTGCCACCTCATATGACTTGGGAGATTCTCCGGGCTTTAAATTCTGGAATGCAATTATGCCGCTACCCAGCTCGGTTTCAACAGAAATATTAAATATCCGCTCAATCTCAACCTCCAAATCATAGGTATCGATGAGATTTATCTGTGCAGGAATAGTTTCCTCCAGAAAGTATTTTATATTTGTCTTATACCTGCCTGCTTTAGCTTGACTCAAATCCCCCAGAGCATAAGTAATCACAAAACTATCTGGCTCCCCTCTGGGGCCTGACGAATATATCACCTCCCGGCGCAGAGAAAGAGGGCTCAACTGAACTGGTCCGCTTCCCTTTTCTGCCTCTCCTATTAGGAAATTCACTGCTTCGTAAGTAAGTTCTTCTCCTTCTTGAGAGATCAGCGGTTGTGACAATTCCTGCAAAATTCTAAATGACCTGCCTAATCCGCCTTTAATCTCTATCAGCGCGTCAGCGGAACTCGTATCTTCTCTCGAAGAATTTAGATTAATGGTTCTTGATCCAGTAATCGTTTTTATTTCAATACTTGATTCAATCTCAATCTCAGCGAAGATGTTTAATATAACTGTAACCTGCTCCTGCATCGCATCGATCGGCTCTAAGGTAAAGGCTATTCTGCCTCGATACGAACCAGCAGGTACATCAAAAGGGCCCTTTAGATTATAGACCAGATTAAAGGAGTCTGGCAATCCGCTTGAATTTGAGGTATAAAGTATTGTCCTTCCCAAGAATACAGGCACCTCCTGTTCTACTGCCAAGGTTCCATATTTATTAGTCCCTCTGAGAGCATATACGAAGAAATTATTTTGTGACAGGGAAATCCCCTGGGCATTGGTTAAGGGCTCCAGCAATCTCTGTACCAGTTGATACTGCTTTCCGATATCGGAATTTATATTAACAACAACCTCTTTATTTATGCGCGGCCCAACAGCGCTAACCTTTCCGAATCTTAAATCGTAACCTCCCTCATAAGGCGATACCGAGATATTAAATACAGCGGAAGAATCTTTGGCAGCAGCAAAAACAAGAACAAAAATTACTAAGATTACATTAAAACGCCTTAATTGCTTCATAGTAATCCCCCTTCTAAAGGGGAATAGTATATCTTTTTTGTTTATTAGTCAAGAAAAATCGATAGTAATAAAAAACCGGAAAGACTCATTCGTCTATCCGGCTAATTTCCGTGGCACTTCTTCTGCCTCAATACGCTTTGCAGAAGCAAAATGCCGGACCTCTAAATTATAATAAAATCTTTTTTAAACTGTTATATAAGTATAACTTACTTATGTCTATTTGTCAAGAATTATTTACCGAAATTGAGGCACAACCTTGCTGGGTAACTCAGAAGGGTATCCCTGCTTTTATGTGAGGATTGAAATGGCAGGTCTTGAATCGATTTTTAAGGAATGGCCGAATAAAACCAAAAACAGCCTTCCTTTATCCTTCAAATATATACTTGCCTTGGTGCGATAGAAAAAACTCTCCTGCTGTTGCAGATGATTAGAAATACGATAAAGATAGAATTGCGGCACAGGTTTTTCTCTGGCAGTATCCTTAATCTCAATCATCTTGCAAACAAAACGTCTTCTGATAACAGTACGCATACCCTGCTTTTCCAGAATTTCACAACTGGAGATTATTTTTCTTCCTCGTTCTAAAGAGGTTAGCTTTTTGAATACTAGGTCGCGCATCTTTTAATTTGTATCCGGGTTGCCTTTAGGAGAATACGCCTTTTTGTGGCAACCCGGATTGCCCTCCAATGGCTGGTGGGGCATATAAATACTTTTAAAAAGACTTTAATAAATGGTTAAAAAAATATAACCTCTATTTTAAATATAACCCTGGATTTGTTACTTTTCAAGGTTATTTCAGGCTAAAAAGAAAGCGTTTTCAACTCGTTAAATTAACGCTTTCATAACTTATCTAATTAGAAAGACTTATAACCTGGATTTTAGTGGCGCTTAAATTTGAGGTGGTATTCTTTTGAGTGAAGAATACCAAGAAGGTTCTTTTTATGGCGCAGGATAATAAAGATAGACAGTATAATGCTTAATATCAACAGCTCTTTTGGTTGACGGAAGATAAACATAAAAAGGGGCATGGCTAAGGCGCTCAACACCGAGGCAGCTGAGACGATGCGAAGGATTAAGAAGCTTATCAACCAAACCAAAATTACCAAAAAGAGTATAAGCCTGAGCTCAACTACAGTTGTTCCCAATCCTGCCAAAACACCTATTGTTGTAGCTACCCCCTTGCCTCCTCTGAGCCGCAAAAATAACGTCCAATTATGCCCACAAATACAAGCCAAACCGAAAATAATCCTTAAGACTGTCTCTGAATCATTCCAATAACCCAAGGAATAATTTGCCAGCACGGTTACGGAGATTACCCCCTTTAATATGTCCAGAATCAAAACGATAATCCCCCAGGTTGGCCCAAGAACCCTAAAGGCATTTGTTGCTCCCACATTGCCTGATCCGAATTTACGGATATCTATGCCCTTTAAAGCCCGCCCCAGGATATAAGCAGTGGGTATTGAACCCAACAGATAACTAATGATTATTCCCGCCAGTACCATATAGTATCGCGAAACCCTTTCTTATATAATCTACGCCCGAAATCAAGGTAAAAAATATGGCAATCGACCACAATATACAAGAAAATTGCCATCTGGTCAACACGGAAATTACTGAGGTCATCTGGAAAAACGTAGTTAGCTTACCCCAGACTGTTGGGTGCATATTTAAATTCTGACGAACGATAAATATGGCAATTATTCCTAAGAGAATTATGGCATCGCGACTTACCACGATGAGACTCACCCATAATGGAAACTTTATGCCGGTATCCGTAAGATATAAAAAAATAAAAGCGCTTATCAAAAGAACCTTATCGCCCAACGGGTCCAAGATAAGACCAGCGGCAGAATGCTGCTTGTTCTTGCGGGCAATATATCCATCCACAGCATCAGAGATTACTGCCAGCATAAAAATAGACAGGGCAACAAGCCTGAGATAATCCTTCTCGGGAGAATAATAGAGTAAACAGGCAATAAAAAACGGGACGGTTAAAATTCTAAAAGTTGAAATTTTGTTGGCAATATTCATTATCTATTTGATTATCCTGATTCGGTGCAATGGCCAATAGATTAAAAAAGCCTTGCCCAGAAGGTATCTCTCAGGCACAAATCCCCAATAACGACTGTCCTGCGAGGAGGTAGAATTATCGCCCAAGACAAATAAACTATCAGGGGGGACAATCACGCTATCCCCCTGCTTTGCATAAGGACCTCGGTTAACATAGTTACGCGCAAACTTAGGATCATCCAGAGGCTGGTTGTTAATATAAATCTTGCCGTTCTTTATCTGTGCGGTCTCTCCCTCCGTAGCAATTAATCTCTTTATGAAATCCCGGGTAGGATCTTCGGGATAAAGAAATACAACCACGTCCCCGCGCTGTGGATTCCTTAACCCTGGAAGCCTTAGGCTGTCCGTGAGTGGAATCCTGGCACCATAAATGAATTTGCTTACCAGGATTCGATCCCCTTCGATGAGGGTCGGCCGCATTGAACCAGAAGGAATCTTGAATGCCTGAACGATAAATGTCCGAATAAACATAGCCAGAACGAAGGCAATTACTATTGACTCAATCCATTCCCTGAGCGTTGACTTCGCGTTTCTTTTCTTTCCTAACGCGGTAATTTCTTTTTCAGAGACTACTTCTTGTTTCCTATTTTTTTGCATTATATCCTCAATATTTCCAGGAATGCCTCCTGGGGAATCTCAACCCTGCCAAACCTCTTTAAGCGCTTCTTGCCCTTCTTTTTAATTTCCCAAAGCTTACGCTTGCGCGTAATATCACCGCCGTAACACTTAGCCGTAACATTCTTGCCCATAGGTCTTATCTTCTCTGAAGCAATAATCCTGCTTTCAATCCGTGCCTGAACGCGCACCTCAAATAATTGTCGGGGGATTAATTCCTTAAGCTTGCTCACCAGAATCTGCGCTTTGGAGAAAGCCCTGTCCTTGTGGATTAGGCAGGAAAAGGCATCACAGACTACGTCGTTTAATGCGACCTCTAATTTTACCAATTGGGTAGGCTGGTATCCTGAAAATTCATAATCAATTGAGCCGTAGCCTCTAGTCTGAGATTTAATGCGATCATAAAAATCAACGATAATCTCCGAGAGTGGTACAGTAAAGTTCAACTTGACCCTGTCCTGGCTAAGATACTCGCTGGATTCAAATATCCCTCGCCGGGATTTGGTGAAATTACACACTGCCTCAATATCCTGAATGGGTATAATCATCAAGAGGCTCACATATGGTTCGAAAACCTCGAGGATTTCCGAAGTAGCCGGTAACTCATTGGGGCTGTCTATCTCCAGAGCCTGGCCGTCCCTCTTTTTAATCCGATAAACCACATGGGGTACAGTCAAAATAAGATTTAAATCGTATTCCCTTTCCAGGCGCTCCTGGATGATTTCCATATGTAACAAACCCAAGAATCCGCAGCGGAAACCCGAACCAAAAGATTGCGAATTCTCCGGCTCATAAACAAAAGAGGCATCTGTTAGCCTCAACTTCTCCATTGCCTCGCGCAGATGCATAAAATCTCCGGAATTAACCGGATAAAATCCGCAGAAAACCAGAGGCTTTACCCTGCGATACCCTGGCAGGGGATGCTCAATCTGATTATTCAAATCTGTAATTGTATCCCCGATGATTACCTCTCGTGGATTGCGGATATTCGCCGTCAGGTAACCTACCTCGCCAGAGATAAGCGATTCTACCCTATAGGGCTTTAAATCCTTGATTATCCCTAACTCCTCTATCTGATGGGTTATCCCCTGCTGCATAAATCTTACCTGAGTGCCGGTTTTTATTCTACCCTGCATAACCCTGACAAAGGTTATCGCCCCCTTAAAGGTATCAAAACGGGAATCAAAAACGAGACAGGCAAGCGGTTTATCTTCCTCTCCGGCGGGAGGAGGTACATCTGAAACCACTCTCTCCAGAATCTGCTCGATACCCTCTCCCAACTTAGCAGAACATAAAAGAATCTCCTCTTCCTTAAAATTGAACATACTGATAAGCTGTTCCTTAACCCGCGACACATCAGCATTGAATAAATCTATCTTATTAATCACCGGTATGACCCTTAGCTTGTTTTCCTTAGCTAAATAAAAATTAGCTACAGTCTGCGCCTCTACTCCCTGCGCAGCATCTACAACCAGGACTGCCCCTTCGCAGGCTGCAAGCGACTTGGAAACCTCGTAAGTAAAGTCGACGTGCCCGGGGGTGTCAATCAGATTGAGAATATAGGTTGTACTATTTTTTGCCTGATAGTTAAGACAGACTACCGAGGCCTTAATTGTTATGCCCTTCTCCTGCTCCAGCTCCATATCGTCGAGCAATTGCTCCTGCGTATGCTTTTTATCAACGGCACCGGTTATCTCCAAGATCCTGTCAGCCAGCGTAGATTTACCGTGGTCAATATGGGCAATAATTGAGAAATTTCTAATTAAAGATTTATCCATTAATATGCTTTAAAATAGTGTTGACTACTTCCTGGATTGACATATTTGTGGTATCGATATAAATTGCATCATCTGCTTTTTTTAACGGCGCGAACTCGCGGCTTGAATCTATGTTATCGCGACTCCTAAGGTCTGACTCAACCTCTTCCAAAGAGGCATGACTGCCTGCCTCATTTAACTCCTTGAACCTCCTTTTTGCCCGTTCAGCAAAATCCGCATCAAGATAGAATTTTTTATCCGCACGGGGGAAAACTATTGTGCCTATATCGCGGCCGTCAACAACCGAATCACCCTGCCTGCCGATGCTTCGCTGCAATGCCAGCATCTCCTGCCTTACCCCCTTTATCCTTGCCAGAACAGAAACGAGCTGATTTACCCTGGGCTCTCGTATCATCCTGGATACATCCTCTCCGTCCAACAAAATCTTAGCCGAGCCATCCTGATTATTACTGATAGCCAATTGGGTATCCTTGCTCATCTGAATAAGCCTCTCATGATCATGGAAATCAATATTTTTATTCAGTGCCTTCAGGGTGAGGGCGCGGTATATCGCTCCTGTATCCAGATAAATGAATCCTAATTTTTTCGCGCAGAGACGGGCAACCGTACTCTTGCCTGCTCCTGCTGGACCATCAATTGCTATAATCATCTAAGGTTTGATTTCTTTGCGTTTTAATCTTGCCTGATTTAAAATCCTCTCCAAGGCCTTCGCATCTTTCTTTATAATCGCGTGCTTAATCCTGGTTAAGGAACGGCTAAAATACTTGAGGGCATCCAAGATATTCTCAGAATTAGTAAGAAAGATATCCTTCCAGAGGCCCACAGGGGATGCGGCAATACGGGTTGTATCCTTTAAACCGCTCGAGGCAAGATATAAACTATTGCGCGGAACCGAGTGGATAAGCGAGAAGGAAATAATGTGTGGCAGATGGCTGGTATAGGAAATAAACCTATCGTGTTTGGCGGGGGTAAGATAAATAACCCTTGCTCCCAATTCAACCCAAAGCCCTCTTATAATACTTAGCGCTGACCTTGAGGTTTTTGCTGTTGGGGTTAATACGCATAAGGAGCCGCAAAATAAATCATCTCTGGCGCTTGCTACTCCCTGTTTTTCCGACCCAGATAAAGGATGTGCACCCACAAAATTGGGCAATGCCTTTCCCAATATCTCAACTACAGACCTCTTAGTGCTTCCCGTGTCAGTAACTAATGCGCCTGGCTTAACTAATGAGCTGATCCTGACACCAATTTGAATTATCGTATTAACCGGCGCAGCCAAAATCACCAGGTCTGCCTGCCTAATTGCTGATACATCCAGAAAACCAGCGTCAATGGCTCCTCGCCTCTTTGCCAGATTGATTGTTTTTCTGTGCCTGCTTATTCCAATAACCTGCCTTGCCAGCCTTCTCTTTTTTATACCCAATCCGATTGAGCCTCCGATTAATCCTACTCCAACTATTGCCACCTGATTAAATAATCTCATCTATATCTCTCTGTTTACTGCCTTTGCCAAGGTCTTTAATTCCCGCATCAACTGGGAAAATCTTTCAGGTAAAAGCGACTGTGCCCCGTCGGATAACGCCTCTTCAGGGTGAGTATGAACCTCGATAATCAAGCCATCGCAACCCGCCGCTACTGCAGCCTTAGAAAGCGCGGGAACCAGACTCCATTTGCCAGCAGCGTGGCTGGGGTCGACAATTACCGGCAAATGCGACAGTAGCTTGACTGCCAGAACTGCACTTATATCTAAGGTGTTACGCGTAAACTCCTCGAATGTGCGGATTCCCCGCTCGCACAAGATTACATTGAAATTCCCCCCCGATACGATGTATTCAGCTGACATCAACCACTCTTTTATCGTAGAAGACATGCCGCGCTTTAATAATATTGGTTTCTGCGTTTCTCCTACCTCGCGTAGCAGATTAAAATTCTGCATATTGCGCGCACCAATCTGCAAGATATCGGCATAGCGTGCAACCAGTTCTACATCACGCGGGTCCATAACCTCAGTAACTGTTACCAATCCCAACTCATCTCCTACCTGCTTTAAATACTCCAGCCCCTCCTGGCCTAATCCCTGAAAACTATAAGGGGATGTTCGCGGCTTGAATGCCCCGCCGCGCAGAACCGTTACTCCCTGCTTTTTAATATTCGAGGCGATCTCGCGAAGCAGATCCAGATTTTCTACTGCGCAAGGACCAGCCATAACTACCACCTTCTTTGTTCCGATCTTTATGTCCTTACCCAGCTCAATAATTGAATCCTCTGATTTAAACTCGCGGGAAACCAATCTGTAAGGAGCCAATACCGGCAAGACCTTCTCAACCCCGGGAAATGCCTCCAGGGGGGTTACGCGCAAAATATCCTCGGGCCCGATTACACCGATGATTGTTCGCTCTGTTCCTTTGGATAGATGCGGAGTCAGGCCTAATTTCTTGACCCTATCAACAATATAATCCATTTGCTCTTGAGTCGCATCCCGACTTAATACAATAATCATCTTTGCCTCACTTTGTTAATACCTTACTCAATACCTGTATGAATCTCTTATTCTCTGACGGCCTGCCAATAGTAACCCGAATAAAATTACCCAATCCGTATTGTTTCATATCGCGGACAATCACGCCAGATTTGAGCATCTGCCTGTAAATCCCCTGTCCGTCTCTGCCTAAATCTATAAGAATAAAATTGGCCACAGAAGGCACAAAGCGCAAACCTAAACCATTCAATTCCCGGTAAAGATAATACTTTCCCTGCAAAATGGTCTTTCTGGTCTTTTGAATAAAAGCTTTGTCTTTCAGGGCCGCGACTGCTCCCGCCTGGGCTAACAGATTTACATTAAAAGGGGGCCTTGCCCTTTCCATATAAGAGATTAATTTTGGTGAACCCAGACCATATCCAATTCTCAAGCCTGCCAGGCCATAGGCCTTGGAGAAGGTCTTCAGGATTATTATATTGCCCCTTTTTAGATAATCCAGGCTCCGTGGGAAATCAGCCACATCGATAAAGATATCGTAAGCCTCATCCAGAACCACAACCACGCGGCCAGGCACCCGATTAATAAATTCATCCAATTGGCTGCTGTCTACATAGGTCCCGGTGGGATTATTGGGATTGGCAATAAAGATAACCTTGGTCTTCTTATTGATTTTTC
>Ga0209427_10006678_pt1 | contig 13121 bp, 12 predicted proteins | sample DeeMarSWOR136_30_FD_187465 | JGI IMG/M metagenome (GOLD analysis project Ga0209427, IMG submission 187465) | Marine sediment microbial communities from White Oak River estuary, North Carolina - WOR-1-36_30 (SPAdes) (version 2) | ecosystem: Environmental > Aquatic > Marine > Intertidal zone >... | reverse complement strand
AAAGGAGAAGTTGTTGTTATAGCTAGTGCTTTTGCAGGGCCTAATGTTTTCTGTGATTGAAGATAGGCAGTATCTCCAATGATAATTGTAAAAAGAATACTACACATTAATAATAGTATGAGAATTGCGGAAAGTGATAAAATTTGAATAATGACTCCAAGACTTACACAAATTATGAAAAAAGATATGAATCCAATAATAGAACGAATAGCGTTTTGAAAGATGGGGGTTGCATCATTTTCTATCTTTTTAGCTAGAACATACGAGATTGCAAATGAAAGTACAGTAAGAATTGCGGTAATTTCACCATACATAACAATAAATTGATCTCAAATCAATCTTTATTTTGTAATTTAATAGGTTTGATTAAAAATTGATTTGATTAAAAATTTTCGTTCTTTAAAGAGTTGAAGAGAGGATTGATACAGAAAATGATGATTGATAACTTAGTTATATGTAAAAATGTTTTATTTTTCTTTTAAAATGATTTTCAATAAATATAATTGTATTGAATTTTGTATTTATATTGTTTATTCACATAAAATTTATAGAAATACTTATCTTCGTTCAGTAATTATTGTAATTTCCGATAAAGGGATATGAATTAAATTATTATTTTTATCTTCAAGAGTTACTATATTATCTTCATTAATGGATAAAATTTTCCCTGCAAATTCTTTAGATATATTTTTTATATAGATGTAAACATCATTTTCTACCAATCTTTCAACAATTGTTTTTAGAATCATATTTATGTGTATTTATCTCTAAAATTTATTTTTAACTTTTTTGAAAATTCTTATAAATAAAATATTCATAATTCACTCCCAGAATTATGAATCTAATACATTAATAGGTACTTGATTAATACAAGTGTTTTCTCCTGTATTTTATATGATAAATTTAAAATAACAAAATATTACTAATTATTAATATGGAAAATATAGGTGAAATTGAGTTAAGAGGTTATGAAAATTCAATTATTGCTAAAAAAGAAATTGCGTTTGCTAATCAATTAAAACAAATGGCAAAGCAAGAATTAAAAAAAGCTGAGGCAAGAGAAGAATTAATGCGAAGGCAATTACAATTAGCAGAAATAGGAGAAGAATTAGCTGAACAAAATAGAAAATTGGTTCAACAAAAATCAAAATCAAAACATTTGATAAAAGTTCCAGAAGATGTCTTAAAGAATGAACAAGAATTTAGTAATTATAATGAATTGTTAGCAAATAATCAGAAAGATATTGCAAAGATACATAAAAAAATTGCTAAATTAGAACGTCAAATATCAGAACGAAGAATTGATTTAGCTAAAGAAAAGATTGACTTTGGAAAAAAGCGGTTAAGTATTTCCAAAAAACAATTAAAGTATGTTAAAGCTGTTAAAACCAAAAAGGAAGAAGCAAAAATCAAAAACATTAGAAATCAATATAAAAGTGAACAAAATGAGCTCAATGATGCAAGAAAAGATGTATTAGATATAGAAAAAGATATTCGAAAGATGCAAAATAAAATAGCAGATTTAAGAGGACAATTATCTATTGAATTTTCTGAAAGTGAAAAAATAAAATATACTACAAAACTAATGGACTAGATATTAAAATTCTTATTTAAATTATTTATTTTAATAAAAATTTACATATATTATCTTAATCTACTTATTATTAAAATCTTTTAGCCGTAATTTCTGCTTCTTAAATTTTAATCGCCAATTTCGGTTCTTCTTGAAATTATTTTTAAATTTATTTACAAAATTTCCTAATTTGTTATTTGAACTCGATATTACTTTTTCCAATCCTTATATCACCTTTTTTCTAAATTAATTTGTTATAAAAAATTAATACTACTAAGTAGATTGTGTAAAAAAAGATTTAAAGATTTATAATTTTCCCTTATTTGTGGTAAAAAAACTTACATATCCTATGTTGATTTAAATTATTTATTAATTAAAAAAGAATAGCCTAGTCGTTAAGAATTAAGTAATGAAATTGCTTTATCGTAAGTAAGGGTATTATTGTGAATAACAACACCCATTATTTTTTTTAGCTTCTTCTCTTAAGTTCTTCTCATTTAACAAGTGTTTTTTCAAAAACGGTATAAATCGCGGTTTTAAAGAAATTGTACTTGAATTCCGAGGGAATTATCTGTTCAATTGGTATTATTAATTCTGTATTTATTTTATTATCAATATCTTGGTAACGCTTTTGCTTTTTTAAATTAGGATCATATTTATGTAGATATATAGAAATGTTAATAAAATTTTTACTCTCATTAAGGAGGTCAATTATACCTTTAAAATAATTAAGTGCAAGCTTATATCGTTTAAAATCTTGTACATCAATAACAAATATTAAGGTTTTAACGCCCACAATTAACTCTTTGAATTTTTCTAAATGTGATTGCCGATATTGTTGTTGACCACCAAGATCTAATACGTTTATTAATTTGTCCTCTGCCAATATTTCCTCAATATTAACACCTCTAGTTGGATGTAATGTAATAAAAGATAATAGATTGGAATCCTCTTTTAAACTTACTAAAATTGAAGATTTTCCACAATTATCTAAACCGACTATAATTATTTTTGTAGATTCCTGTATTGAGGTGATACCGTCCATTTTGAATTTCATTTTTATAGTGTAGTAAGTTATTTATTATTCAATCAATTAAAATCATTTCTATATATATTATAAAAATAAAAATGCTTGTCATAAGATAGAATTGTAAGTTTTAAAAATTAATAATGTTACTTTGCTATAATTATAACTTTTTTTTCAAAAAGAAATCTCTTTCTTTTGTAATTTAATAATATTTTTTTTAAACAGCTTATTTTATTACATAGACATATAAAATAATTATTAGTCAATTTACCACTTTTAATATAATATCATGACGGAAAATAATACAGGCCGAACTGAATCTCCATACGAATATTCGTTTGAATATATCCAGAAAAAATTAGAGGGCGCTAAAGACAGTTTTGGACTTCTTATGAAAGAGATCGTTCGTACGGGAATCTGTACCGAATGTGCTACTTGTGCAGCTGTATGTCCTGTCCTTGAATGGGATGATCTCGCAGGACAACCAAAACTTATTGGTAAATGCACAGGTTGTGGTATTTGTTATAATCAATGCCCAAGAACCATAACAGATCCCTATCAGCTTATTGGAGATTTTAAAACAGGTTATGTCGCAAACACTAACATTCCAGAAGTTATTGGAGGTCAAGATGGTGGTACTGTTACAAGCCTTCTTTGTTATTTATTTGATGAACATTTAATTGATGCGGCCATAGTAACAATGAGAGATCCAAATAAGCCATGGTATCCCACTGCCCAAATCATTACAAGTAAAGATGATGCGGTTAAATCTTCGGGTTCTATTTACAGTCACTCACAGACTGTTGAAGCTTTAATGGATGCTGTTCGTCAAGATTTTCGATCAATTGCATTTGTGGGAACTCCGTGTAATATAGATGCTGTATCCAAGATGTTTGACAGCCCTACTGGTATGTTGAAATATTTTATGCGATGTCACGTACTCAAAATAGGGTTATTTTGTATGGATTCATTTGCGCCAGAAGCTCTATATCCATTTTTTGAAAAAGAAAATATAGATTTGTCAAAAGTAGTTAAAATGGATATTAACAAGGGAAAGTTTCATTTATATTATGATCTACAAGGAGAACCAGTGAAATCATATACAATTAAACAATTAGATAAATTTAAATCCTCAAGTTGTAATTTTTGTACTGATTTAACTGCTGAACATGCTGATATATCTATAGGCAGTGTCGGTTCTGGTCCAAATAAAAATACCGTGTTTGCAAGAACAGGAATTGGTTCTGAAATTGTAGAGGATGCCGCTAAGAAGGGATATATCAAAATTGATTCGTTTAATTCCATAAATCTGAACTCTGTGCTATTCTTAGCAAAATTAAAGAAAGTTTCACAGTATACAGTTCGAAAACGTAAAGTTTTTATAGTTAGAGATGTCGAGGAAAAAGAACAAGCACGTATCGAAACAGGACCAGAAGCAGATCAAAGTGCTGTAAAACCTCCACTCGGAACTAGAAAATTTTTAAGTGTTTCACAGGATTTAAGGGAGCAGGATAAAATATTGAATATTTCTTTAACAAATACAATAGGATATGTTTTGGAGGATATGAAAATTAGAATTGTAACAGTTGAAGAGTTATTTGAAAAAAAACCATGGATAACTACAATTAGAGAGATATTTCCATTTGAGACTGTGGAAATAGGATATCCCTTGGATATACCTGATGGTCAACCAATCATCGCAAACATTCTTGTTGAAGCCTCAACAGAAGCATTTGGAAAAATATTTTCTAGAACATTTAAATTAGCACCAAAAGAATGAAACTTAAATAAAATTTTATTAAAAAAGTTTAATGAAATATATTATAATATAAAAATATTAGAAACTGATTAGAAAAAAGGTGGAATTTGTTGAAAATAAGCCTTGTAGGACTAAGTGGCTGTGGTAAGACATCTGTTTATTCAGTTGCTTTTGCTGCGAAAAGGCCAGAAGAAACAAAAGGTCTAGCACCAACCATTCTTTATGAAACAAGAAGACATCCATTTCTTGGATTGCAAGTGGGCATCTTCGATTTTGGAGGACAAGAAGAATTTAGACGTGAATACATGGAAAAACCTGAAATATTTAGAGGGACTGATATTCTTATTCCTATCGTTGATTTGCATGATCCAAAAACTTTTAAAGATGCAAAAGATTATTTCATAAATTTATTGGATTTATACCGTAAAAATAATGAAAAACCCAAGATCTTTTTATTCTTACATAAATATGATACTGAAGATTATCAGAAGGAATTACTTGATACAAATGTTAAAAATGCCAAAGAAATCTTCTTAGATATATTTAAGGATTATGATTTCAACTACATGCTCACAAGCATCTATGAACAAGATAAGCTAGCAAAAGTCTTTAGAGATGTACTAATTTCTCAATATGCTGAGTTAAAATCTCATGTAGAAAAAGCAGAAAAACAACTTGATGAGATTAAAGCACGTGTTATCATTGCGGATATTTCAGGAAATGTTATTGTTCACAATGTTCAAGGAGTGAGTAGTGGTTTAACATTACGTGGAGATCTAAGAGATTTTATTAATGCATGTAATACAGTTAGGGAAAACATATTCATGGCCGATTCTGCTAAATTTAGGGGTGGAAATGGTGATGGGAAGGAAATAGAGCTCCATATATTCAAATATATCATTTCTGTTTTAGTAATGAAATCAGGAGAATTAGATAGAGGATCTCAAGATAAATTAAACATGTTATTAAATGACATGAAGTTGTTTGCTGATTTGATTATATCAGCGCATACAGATTAAACTTTTAATTTCTAATAATAACCATTTTCTTTATATCTTTTTTTCATTTTAATGTATAGAAATTCATTTTTGCATTTTTAATATAATAATTATAAGTAAAGGTAAATCTAGCTAAATCTTTTTTAATTTCGGTATTTTTTTAATAAACAACATTATTTTCGAAAACAAATTATATTATGATTAATTTAAGTGAAATTCAAAGAAATAGTTATTTTTACTCAAAAAATTAATGACACAAAAAGATACACTTAACTTTCAAAACATAGTAGAGAATCATGAAAAACTACCTTTATTGGAATATAAGATTCTCAGGGAATCAAAGACCATTAAATTTCAAGATATCAATCTTATCGAAGATGAAACAAAATACTTAATAAATTTTAAACAGGAAATTGATGCGAGCAAAAAATATTTACTTATTACTCCTTTTTCTTATTTTAGGATTCCTGAAAAGGTTAGAATGAATATAAAACCCGAGTTAATGGAAATAGATTCAACATTATTTTTCGAAAAGATAATTTGGTATTATATTTTAGAGATAATCTATAAAAATGGAACAATTGATAACGAATGGAGAGAAATTAAGGATGATTTAGTTAAGCGTGTTAGAGAACCACTACATAGACTTAAAAAACGATACAAAAAAGAGAGATTCTTAAGGACTCCAACGAAGGAAAAAATTAAAAATATTGACCTAAAGAAGTTTTTTGAATCAGAAGTTGATTTAAAAGACATTCTTGACTACTCCCGAACCCGGAGGAAACACATTACTTATCCTCGAAAAGATTTGAAAAACTTATTTTTAAAGATTTTAATTTTTTCTTGTATCTTTTCAATGATCTCAAGTTTTTTCAGTACTTTTTTATTGCTGCTTGGTTTGTGGTTCATGGGAGTTTTTATTTATTCTATAGTTTATTATGTTATTTACTATTATATTCTTCAACATAGAATCACTAAAAAAGGAGGATTAAAGCAAAAATTAGAAGAAATTTTAAAAAATTTCAGTAAAGAAGTTGAACTTGATTCAAGGAAAAAAAAGAAATTTTTTCGAAAGTATCTTGATGACCACTCTAATGAATTATTTATGAGAATATATAATGCTACATATAATAATTTATATGAGGCGATAAAAGACTACAAAACATTTAACCCATTTTCTACTGTAATTAAATTTGATGAGAAAGAAATAATTCCTGAAACATTAGAGCACATGAATTATTTCCGGAACTTATATGTTGTACTAGATTTTTCAAAAATCCCTATTAAAAATGCATATCAATTAACTATTCAAACCAATAGGACGATTGGAGCTGTTAAGAAAAAGAATAAAATAAGTAGAGAAAAAATGGTTGTAGAAAAAACGACATTTCCAATCTTAATAGTTTTATTTGCATTACCCTTTCTAAATTTTTATTTATTTTACAATTTCGAACATGGTTATATATTTTTACTTATTTTTTCGATTCTTTTCGTAATTTTGTTTTTCTACGCTGTTAATTACAATTACAAATACTATTCAGGGCTTCAAGAACCTCGTAAGGAAATCAATCAATCTTCAAGTCTTCTTTTTCATAAATTTAATAAAAGTAGGGAAACTTATTCTATTCCAACTAATTTAAGAAGAAATTGTTCTTATGATTGGGTAATTCATGCCCCTAAATTTCATTACATAAGAATTGATAAGGAAATTAAAAGAATTATAAAAAATTTAGAACGACCCATTGTTTTAAGACTTCCTCATGAGCTTTCAAAAAATATTCTTTCTTTCCATATCCCAAAAAGCACTACAATTCGAGAAGCTGATTTTCAACTTGATTTAGAAATTCGTTTTACAGGAAGAATTATTGGATGGTTAATTGGAATGAATGTAATGTTATTTAATACATTATCAGTTTCAATTTTATATATAATATTTTCATTCAATCCTAACGTTACCCTTGAACTTTCAGATTTCAGAATTGTTTTGACTTTTCTTACATTATTAATAGGTTTTTTTGGTAAAAATATTCTTGAAAAACCAACAAAAGATCTTAATAAATGGGGAGCCATTTTAATTTTTTTAACCGTGGTAATTGGATTCTTACTATTTTTTGGTACGATTAGTGATATTTTTGGATGATTTAGTTTTCAGAGATAAGGACATAACGTTGAAATTGGAATTTTCAGAATTAATATAGTTTTAAATTTATAACAGTATATAAATATTAAATAAAACTTAATTTAAATCAAGAAGAATAGGAAAATGCCGAAAGCAAAAGTTAATAATATTGAAATTGAATATGACACTTTTGGAGATCCTTCATCAAAACCTTTACTTTTAATTATGGGGTTAGGTGCCCAGCTGATCAATTGGGATGAGGAATTTTGCGAAAAACTAGTAGAACGTGGTTTTTTTGTAATCAGATTTGATAATCGCGATGTCGGATTGTCCACAAAATTTGAAGAAGCAGGAGAACCAGATTTAATGAAATTATTCATCTCTGTACAAAAAGGGGAAAAAATTGAAGCTCCATATACTTTAGAAGACATGGCTGATGATGCAGTTGGGCTTTTAAATGCACTCAATATTGATAAAGCTCATATTTGTGGCACGTCAATGGGAGGTATGATAGCTCAAACCGTCGCATACAGGCATCCTTCTCATGTTTTAAGTCTTACCTCAATAATGAGTAGTACTGGTAATCCTGATTTACCTCAACCAAAACCAGAAGCATTGCAAGTATTAATAAAACCTGTTCCTGAAGGACGAGAAGCAATTATTGAGGATGGGGTGACCCGTATGAGAATAATTCATGGTTCAGGCTTTCCTTTTGATGAAGATAGAGCTCGTAAACTTGCGATACGATCATACGATCGCTCAAATTATCGGCCAGGCTTTTCACGACAATTAGCAGCGATCTTAGCTACAGGAAATCGAAAACCAGCTGTCTTATCTATAACGGTGCCCACACTTGTAATCCATGGAGGAGACGATCCCCTTCTTTCACGTGAAGGTGGGAAAGACACAGCAGAAGCAATAGCTGGTTCAGAGCTAATGATAATAGAAGGAATGGGACACAGTTTGCCACCTGAGGTTTGGCCGCGAGTAATTGAAGCAATTACGAATAATGCGAGTAAAGCTTATACATAGGAAATTTTTTTATATGCTTAAATTAGTTCTTTCGAAATTATTAAATTTTATTTTCGGATTACAAAATTTAATAGAAAGACGTGTTTGACATGAAAAGTAGATGTAATTGGGTTGGATCTGATCCCCAGATGATAGAATATCATGATAAAGAATGGGGAACACCTGTTCATGATGATCGATTGTTGTTTGAATTTTTAATACTTGAAGGTGCTCAGGCTGGTTTGAATTGGAGTACTATATTACGGAAGCGTGAGAATTATCGGGAAGCATTTGATAATTTTGAAGCTAATAAAATAGTGAAATATAATGAGAAAAAGTTGGAACAACTTCTAAATAATGAAGGAATAATTCGGAATAGACTTAAAATTAATGCTGTGATTTCAAATGCTCAGGCTTTTTTGAAAGTACAAAAGGATTTTGGTTCGTTTGATAAATATATATGGAAATTTGTAAATCATAAACAAATCAATAATAAATTCAAGGATTTATCAGAACTACCTTCTCAAACTGGCCAATCAGAACAGATGAGTAAATCCTTAAAGAAGAGAGGTTTTAAATTTGTTGGACCAACAATTTGTTATGCATTTATGCAAGCTGTTGGGATGGTTAATGATCATGTAATTGATTGCTTTAGATATAATGAAATTAATAAAAGAATAAATAAGTAAACGTTGATTAGTTTTAGTTAACAAAGATTTTCTATTTTTCTAGATAAAGTGGAAAAATCTATAGGTTTTTCTAAAAAATCAAGTGCTCCTATTTCTAAAGCTTTATCTCTTATTGTATAATCAGCACTAATGAAAATTATCTTACAATTAGGATTAATAGCTAATATTTCCTTTGTTGTCTCTAAACCATCTTTTAAAGGCATTCTATGATCCATTAGGATTATATCAGGAACATTTTGAGAGCTTTTATAAAGCTCTAATGCTTCTGAACCATTAAAAGCTTTAGCAATTATTTCATGTCCTTTTAATTTTAAGAATTGCTCAAAAAGATCAACAATATCTATGTCATCATCAACAATCAAGATTTTTGCTATAATAATCACTCAGAATTCAATTGATTTGTTAAAAATTTAAAGATCTCTTATTTCATTTATTATTTTGGAAGCTTCCTTACATTTTCTTTCTATTAAATCTAATTTATCCTTTTCAATATTCTCTGACTTGGAAATTCTTTTAAATAGATCAGCAGAACTATAAATTACTTGCATAATATTTCCCAATTTATGAGAATATTTATCTTTTAATTGATTTTCTTGTTCACTAGTTATGGTATATTCTAGATGAATTATAAATACGATAATCAAAATAGTCATTATAAATATAGAGGAATAAGCGCTAACGATTATGGTTATATCTTGACTTTGGAATAAACCAGTAAATAGAGAATTTTTCATACTAAAAATTGCTATGGGTATATAGATAACTATTGAAAAACAAATCAAATAATACCATCTAATGCTTTTTCCAATTTTTTTCTTAAAAATATTATATTTAAAAAAGGGTAATACAAAAATCAGGATAATACCAAGAAACTGAAAGATACGGGTATATAACGCGACAAGAGTTATTCCTACAGAAAAATAAATAATTAAGGGAAAAATTAATAGGACCACAGAAATTAATTTAATTTTATTATGAGAAATATCAATATAGTAAGAACTTAGTCCAGATACTAAAAAAAATATCGACATGGGCCCAAGAAGATAATTCATTAAAAGAAAAACATTTTCTACCATATTAATAGTTGTTATTGCAGAAAGTAAGGCAATAATACCAGCTAAAATCCACAAAATCCAACCAATACTGAAATAAATATATGTACGAGATTTGGATTCATAATAAAAATTCATAGAGACAATAAGTCCAAGTGATCTTATTAAAACTAATAAAAACATACTGAAGGATATAAGCTCATGCATTTGATATCATCCTATTAAAAAAAATATTAAGATATTTAGAAAATTTAAACGAAAGAAAATATAAATTCATTTTAATGAAAATTATAATAGATTCTGTATTTAATCTTATCTTTTATATCATAAAGATATCGAACATAGCTTATTTAGCATTTAATTCTTAGCTTATCTTTATCTAAACATTAATACAATACTTTAATTATTAATTTATTTAGGAAATTATAATTAGATTTTCAATTTTTTTTAGTAGATTTTGGATTAAAGCAATAAGATGTGATGATTGCCTAACACATGACAACTTATTTATATACTTCTTTTCCGATAGAAAGAAAGAATCGTATTATTGTGCTATATATCTCGCAAAATTGTTATTGGAAGGCCCTTCTAAAGTTTATAATTTGATTAAGCTTGGTTGTACCTTGAAAGCAAGCATGTTTATTTCTAAATAACTTAAAGTAAGTATATTAAATCAGCAAGGGAACCTTTGTATGTTGGTTCTGGAATGCCATTAGCAATTTCTAGATTTTTCCCTTCAATAAAAAAAGTTTTCATTCCTAGACGTTTAGATATAAGATCTTTTTCCTCATCGCCAACCATCAAACATGCGTTCGCAGGTCGACTTATTTTATCAAGGATTTGTTCATAATAGATTAGGTGTGATAAAGATTTCGTAGCACAACTGTTCTCAATTGTTGTAATTAAACGATAAGGAAAGTCAGCTACTCCCGCCCATTCTAAACGTTGCTCAATTGCCGTAGCTGGAAGAAGAGGGGTTGTTGCAATCACCACATCATACCCTTTGTCAAAAGCAGTTTGGACTACTTCTCTCGCCTCAGGTTTTCTTTTAGTATATTGTCGTAGTTTTGAAAAATTTTTTTTATAGAACTCATTAAAAAAAGGTTCTATCTCTTCACGACAGTAACCTTCTACAGGAAAAAAAGCTTCAAGGTATACATCTTCGTTAGTTCTTCGGCCATCATTTTTTTCAACTTCTTGGGATGCTTTTATTATTTTGTTAATAAATTTTTTTGGAGGTATAATATGGGCTACACTTTCTGCTAATAATCTTAAATAGTGAGAAATAAATTTATCCAAATCTACATCAAGCAATGTACCGTCTAAATCAAAAAGAATTGCTTTGATTTTATTATTCAGACTATCTTCCATTAATAACCAATATGATTATTTTTTTTTGTTAATATAAAAAAAGTCTCTCAATATAAAAAATGAATCATTCTTTTTACTTTTTCGTGATTATCATGACATCATTATATTGACAATCTTGAATAAAAAGGATAAAACAAAAAAGAATAATAATTCTGCTGATATTTCATAACTATTAATAAAAAATTTTTATAAAATTCTTACTTTTTATTAAATTAATACAAAATTGGTAATTATCACCTTGGTAAAATTACATTTAGAAGATTTAAACTATGGTTCTGTGTTTATAGGAGATAAATTAAATATAAAAACCAAATTTAATTTTGAGGAAGATACAAATATTATATGGAGTGGTATTCGATTAATTACTAATCCTCCATGCGCAAAGGAATTACAAATTACTAGAGAGGAAATATTTTCTAAAGGACATTTTGAGGCAGGTGAATATATAAGGGAAAAAGCGCTATTAATTAAGAGTAACGTAGTTCCAACAATAAAAAATAGAAATTTAGTCTATAGTGTAAAACTTATTTTACGACAACCGAATCCAATTAATCCTGAAGACGACTTAATAATTAATAAATCACATGATATTGAAATAAAGGCAAGAGATTCAGGACTTCAAGTAAACCAACCAAATCCAATTTCATTTTCAATATCAGGATTAAATATTCTACTTACTAAGGACATATTCAAACCAGGTGAAACAATCAAAATAAGTTTCACCTCGAATGTACTAAAACACATAGAAATAAGATTATTACAGGACTCTAACATTGTATGTTATTGCGAAGCATATGGACAGAATTGCCGTAAGGTAGAGGAATTACCTCCAGCAATCGCAGGTGATGCAAAAACAACCGATATCGACAAAGGATTTCTACTTCTTAAAGTACCTGAAGTTGCTGAACCAAGTCACAATTATATCTGGAGCCCTTCTGAAAAAGAACAATTTGGATTTAGATATGGTGCTTACACCAAATGGTCACTGCTCATTATTGGTAAGAAAAAATCTGAATATGGATTAGAACCTATTAAATTTGAAGTTCCTATCACTATTGCCAGTGGTCCTATTACAGGCGAAAAAGTAGGTGTAGATTTATTTTCAGAGACTAATACGGCCGCTTCGTCTATATTTGATGGAATTTCTTCAAAACTTCAGAAAGTATATAAGGTTATTTCAATAGATTCTGATTTAGAACAATATCGTTTACGAATCAAAAATATTTCAAAAAGTGACCTTGAAGGTGTAACTGTGAAAGTTGCAGGGCTTCAAAGTGGATTATTTGAGACTGCACCGATTTTAACAGGTTTTAAAAAATGGAAAAAAGATGAGGAAAAAGAGATAATCTATGAAACTAAACAAGATGTTACCGCTCTTATTTCTATATTGGAAGATAATAGCCAAAAGAGTATAAGAATCCAATCCCCTGTAGCTACAGACTTCTTTTAGAAAAAAAATTTATATTAATTAACCTGTGATATCAGTTTGTAATCATAATATCGTTTTAGAATCAAAATTAAA
>Ga0209427_10006676_pt1 | contig 13124 bp, 19 predicted proteins | sample DeeMarSWOR136_30_FD_187465 | JGI IMG/M metagenome (GOLD analysis project Ga0209427, IMG submission 187465) | Marine sediment microbial communities from White Oak River estuary, North Carolina - WOR-1-36_30 (SPAdes) (version 2) | ecosystem: Environmental > Aquatic > Marine > Intertidal zone >... | reverse complement strand
CCACGTGAAGGTGTGTGAGAGATCTGGCTTTTTTTTGGATGCGCTCGATTGTCTCCGCTCCAACAAATTGCTCATAATCTTCAACCTGCGTAATTCTATGATGTCGCAACATTGTTAGACTCCCTTTAATGATCCGTGTGTTTTTACAACTATTTGCTGGTATAGTCGTTCCGTGTCTTCTCGACGGCACAGTTCGGTGCCCGGAGTCATGACGGCTGCTGCCCCTGCGGCCACGCCAAAACAGACGGCATCTCGGAGGGATTGATCCCTTTCGAGGCTCAACACAATCCCCCCAACCATGCTGTCGCCCGCTCCAATCTTGCTCTTGATCGGAACCATTGGTGCCCGCACATGCTCACATCCATCTTTGGATACCATCAGAGCACCGCCTGCTCCCAGGGAGATGACAATTACCTCACTATGGCCTTTTTCTACAAGCTCTCGGGCTATTTCCTCTAATTCCAATTCATCTTGAATTTCGTGCTCCACGAGGCTTTGTATCTCATTCATATTTGGTTTGAGCAGATACACTCCTGCCTGTGAAGCAAGTCGAAGAGGTTCACCTGAAGTATCAACGATCAGTCTAACTCCAAACCCTGATGCAATCTGAGCCAATTGTGCATAGAAGTCCTCTGGCACCCCTCGGGGGAGGCTTCCGCTCGCCACGACGTAGTTCGGTTTTAGATCAAACGCTACCAATGTCCCGAGACACCGTTTCCATTCTGTCTCACGCAGCGTTGGCCCTGGCATTCCGAAACGGAATTGCCGACCGCTCGATTCCTCTAAAATAGTGAAATTTTCACGTGTTGACTCCTCAATCGGGATGGGGAAATGGGGGATACCTTCTTGCTCAAGAAGATTCTGAAGCATCTGCCCGAATGTTCCTCCCGCAGGGTAAAGTGCCGATGAATTCCCACCTAATCTTTGGATTGCTCGAGATACATTGATACCGCCACCGCCCGGTTCGTAGCTTGAGGGTTTGCAACGCAGCTTACGATCAGCGATGACATGCTCCACACTTGAGTTGATATCTATGGAGGGGTTCATGGTTAGGGTTACAATACGTTCCATATGAATAAACCTCACTTGTTTAAATTGTAGATATAATCCTTTTCTTGTTGGTTAGGGCTTCAAAGCCCGCAACAATATCGAGAAGTTCCTCGGTGATGGCCATCTGCCTCATTTGATGAAACTGTTTCTTGAGCTCTGACAGTTGTTCCTCGATATTCTTCTCTGCCGCCTGCATGGAAGCCAGCCGGCTGGCGTTTTCGCTGGCCAGAGATTCGGCGAAGGCTCGGAAGAGAGATATAAAAAGGTATTCCCGAATCAAGGCTGAGAAAAGGGAGTCCCAGTCCATGGTATAGATTGGCAGGATTCGCGTAGGCCACGATTTGGCTGTCAAATGCTTCAACCATTCTTCGTCCACTGGTAAAAGATGGACTTGGTGAGGTCGATAGGAAGCTCCTGTCTGATGGAGACTATAGAATAAAAAGACGTGATGGAGATCCTTCTCCGATTGCCATCGTTCTATCTCCACCAGCAGATCTTGCACATGTGGAGTGATCCCTGTGACCGAGCTCGGAACTGATAAATAATCCGTGACGGGATGTCCTGAATCTTCAAGCCGCCCCTTCACTCGCTCACCAATGGCCAGAAGGACCTTCTCCTGGATGCGAAGTTCATCCATCGTGCCGATTGCATAAGAGACCACCTGGTCATTCAAAGGACCACACATCCCCTGATCGGAGCCAAAAATAATCGCTCCCAATCGGACCTTAGGAGCTCGCCGCGCGCGAACGGGCAGGCCCGGCCTGTTCTGGAGAACGATCTGGAGACCCATCTCCACAGCCTTGTTATAATCTTGGAGGGATTCCACCGCTCTCTCGTATTGCCTAATGTTGACTGCAGCAAGAGCCTTCATGGTCTTGACCACGGACTGAAGATCCTCGGTGCTCTGAATTCTCTTCTTCAAATCCTCTAATGTAAACATGTCACATCTCCAGAAAGAAGGACATCAGGATACCAAAAGGTCAGGGTTAGAAATGCTCCTCTCTCTTGGCTCTCTCCTGATATCCTGGTCCCCTGATGCTGATATCCTGATCCCCTGATATCCCGATATCCTAATACATCAGCTTCCCAAGGCCTCACGGGCTACCTCTATGATGGCCTTGATATCTTCGTCTTTGAATTTCTCACCACGCTCCACTCGCTCGCAAAGATCCGGTAACTGTTTTGCCACAGCCTGGCGGATCTTTCTCTCCCTTCTTTCAACTTCTTCAATGGACAGTTCGTCAAAAAGACCTTCATTCACGGCCACCAGGGCCGCAATTTGTTCGGAAGCTCTCATCGGGGAATATTGAGGCTGTTTCAGGATTTCCCGTACCCGGCGGCCACGCTCTAACGTCTTTCTTGTCTCCTCATCGAGACGGGTGCCAAAGCGAGCAAAGGCCTCCAGCTCCACAAACTGAGAGTAAGCAAGGCGCAGATCTCCCGCCACGGCCCGGTAGGCATGAAATTGGGTCTTTCCACCCACCCTCGACACGGACTTTCCCACATCCACGGCAGGCAGAATTCCTTTTTGAAAGAGATCGGGTGAGAGGTAGATCTGGCCGTCCGTGATGGAAATGAGATTCGTAGGGATGTAGGCAGAAATGTTCTGGGCTTCGGTCTCGATGATCGGCAGGGCGGTCACCGAACCGCCACCCAACTCCTCCCTCAGGTGTGTGGAGCGTTCCAGCAGCCTTGAATGAATATAGAAGATATCACCCGGAAAAGCCTCTCGTCCAGGAGGCCTTCGAAGCAGAAGGGAGAGTTCCCGATAAGCCCGAGCGTGACGGGTAAGGTCATCGAAGACCACCAAGGCGTCTCTTCCCTTCTCCATGAAAAATTCCGCGATGGTCATCGCTGCATAGGGGGCGGCGAACTGCAGGCCCGGTGGATCTTCTTCCGTAGCCAGCACTACGATGGAGTAGTTCATCGCCTCATACTGCCGCAGGTCAGCAATCACTTTGGCTACAGCAGATCCACGTTTACCAATGGCACAATAGATACAGATGATATCCTTATCTTTCTGATTAATGATGGTATCGACTGCTATCGCCGTCTTCCCTGTTTGGCGATCTCCAAGAATGAGTTCCCGCTGACCCCTCCCAACTGGAATCAGAGCATCGATCACTTTGAGACCGGTCTGGAGAGGCACTGTTACGGGTAATCGATCCAAGATCGGTGGGGCTGGTCTTTCTATGGGCCGACGTTCTGTGGAACGAAGGGGGCCTTGATTGTCCAGAGGGCGTCCTTGGGAGTCCACGACCCGGCCGAGGAGCGCCTCGCTCACTGGCACGTCGAGGACCCTCCCTGTCCGGCGCACCTCAGCACCGGCCCTCAGAGTTCTACTTCGATCGAGGAGCACAACGCCTATCTCTTCAAGATCCACATTGAAGGCCATGCCGAGAATATTATCAGGAAAAAGCAAGAGCTCCTCCACCTTAACTGTTGCCAATCCCTGGACCCGGGCAATTCCTTCGGCAACAAAGGTTAGGCTACCGACCTCTTCCATCTCCAGTTCGGGATGGAATTTCTCAACGGCCCGATCCAATGCCGAAAATGTTCTGCTCAGAAATGTCATAAAAGATTCTTCTTTTTGGAAACGATCCATCATACTCCTCTCATTCCTTCCTATTCTCTTTCCGAGGCCTCCCTTGCTTCTTCCTCCAGGACTCGTCCAATGCTTGCTTCTAATGATTCCAAATAATCATCAAGGCTCCAGGCCAGCTTGCGGCCATGGATTTTCAATTCGATTCCCAGAATCATATCCGGCGATGTCTGATATTCCACTTCAACGCCTTCTTCGATGGTGTTTCTCAAAGCCTTCGTAATTTTTTGCCGGTCATTCGAGGCAATCTCAAAGGCGCTTATGATTGTAACCGCGTGATCCCCTTTTCCCATCGAATCAATGATTGTTTTCTGCTCCTTCTCACCAAGATTTTTAAGACGTTCGATGAAGGTGTTAATGATCTGCCCTTCAAGGTCAGCATTGGCCAGATCCTTCATTGCGCGGCGGGCGATGCGGCAGATCTGCTCGTTTACCTGTTGCCGGAGTTCCCGCAGGAAGGAATCCTTTTCCTGCCTGATCGCCTCACGCCATCGCGCCTGAAGCTGGTCGATTTCCTCGCGCGCCTTCTCAATCAACTCTTTCCGTTCTTTTCCCGCCTCTTCCCTGGCTTGAGACAAAAATTCCTTCCGTCTCTCTTCCAGTTCCTGATTCTTCTCCCGGTAGGAGTTGGCTTCATTTTCCGCCTCCTCCTGTTTCTTTTCCGCATCCTCTAGGCGGGAGGCGATCTTCCTCTCCCGTTCATCCATGGCCTTGATGACCCGGCCATAGAGGAAATGTTTAAGCAGTGCAACCAGGATTAGAAAATTGACAATTTGGGCTATGATCGTAAACCAATCGATAAGCACAGGAGCCTCCTACTTGGCGATGACTCGGTCCCAGAAGGGATTTGCGAAAATGAGAATCATCGAGATGACAAAACAGTAAATGGCCGTTGACTCGATCATGGCCAGACCGACAAAAAGGGTCCTTGTGATCGTGCCCGATTCATCCGGTTGTTGGGCAATGGAGCTTAAGGCCTGGGCTACTGCCCTTCCCTCGCCGAGGGCCGGACCCACTGACCCGATGGCAATTGTTATCCCTGCGGTGATGATGGAGGCCATTCCAATCAGACTGACACTATCCATGATTCTCTCCTTTCTGTTGAGGTTTCCCCTTTGGCTCATAGGTTAAGATAAGGATGCCCGTTTGGTCTTTGGGTCATCCCTCCCTCAAGCGAAGTGATCCTAAAATCTCAATCTATTTTTCTGTTTCATCTTTATCTCTCCGAGCCCGTGTCGCTGAGGCGATGTACACCATTGCCAGGATCGCAAAAATATAGGCCTGGATGAGCCCGGTTAAAAGCCCAAGGGCTTGCATCACAATAGGAAAGAGGAGCGGAGTAATAGCGAGCAAGATTGCCACAATCTTCGTCCCGCTCATGATATTCCCAAAAAGCCGAACCGCGAGCGCCAACGTCCTCGATAATTCACCAATCACATGAAAGGGGAGCATGAACACTGTCGGTCGAATGTAATGTTTGAGGTATCGGCTGACCCCTAGCTCCATGATCCCGTACAGAGGCACGGCAACGAACACACAGATGGCCAGAGCGGCCGTGGTGGAGAGCGATCCCGTAGGAGGAACATAGCCCGGAATCATCGTCAAAAAATTAGAGACCGCGATGAACAAGAACAAAGTCCCAATAAAGGGTAAATAAAGACCTGGTTCGCTTTGACTCACATCTCGTATTTGATTTCTCATTCCGTTCACTAGTACCTCGAGGACGTTCTGCCACCGGGAGATCTTGGTTCCTGTCGATAGGTTCCGGGTCACGAGCCAGGACACCAGCACCAGCAGTCCCATGATGGCCCACGTGAAGACCATGGTGAGATTAACGGAGAGAAATCCCCATTTCCAGAGGATAACAGCATCGGGACTGATCTGTTTCAAGCTCATCGGATCCATAGGGACCTCACTTAGCCAGCGGTGTCTTTCCTCCGGCCCGCAAGCGGCGGGTCAGAAATATTCTGGCCACGATAAAACCGCCTAGAGCAATCAGAAGCCTCTCCCAGCGGCCTCCCATAATGAGATAAAAACCAAAAAGGGTGATCGCCATGCGAACAAAAAAACCACCCAGGGTCAGGATTTCGGGTCTCCGTATTTTCGGGAGATATTGCAGGGTGAGCCACAGGGTACCGAAATAGAATAGACCAAGGGCAATGCCCACAAAAAAAGATATAATTATATAAAAAACTGAGATCATCATTGGCGATTTACTCCCTTCGACCCTCCCGTTTCACCCAGTACCATCCGTTGAGACAGCCCAGAGCCACGCCGATAATCAGGCCCGTCAGAGTCCAGGAATAGTGGCTGGGATAAGCCCTATCGACCCAGATGCCGATAGCCAGGCCGATCAATGTCGGAATAGCCACCGACCATCCAACGAGGCCAAACATCCCCAATCCAAACCAGATGCTGCGATCTCTTCCCTCTCTGGCCCTGATTTTGCGGGCGGCTTTGTGTTCTACCCCCTTGATCATTTTCTCTTCTGCTTTTTTCCTCTTCCCATTAGGAAAACGATCATCGGCCATGTTCCTGAATCTCCAGAAATCGTCTTATGAAATTGGCTTCTATTTTGGCTATGACGGAGCGGGCTACTTTCTCATGTTCGTCTAACGATTTGAATTCTTTTTCTACAGTCCGCTTCAGTTGATCGAGATCCGGGCTCCGCACTGCATTTCGTGTCGAGACAAGGACCTCTTTCCCAAATTTAACCAGGACGCCTTCGTCCACGGCTAGAAAAATTTCCTCTTCCTTCTCCGTCTGATAGGAAAGGATTCCGGGCACAAGAGCGGTGGCAAAGTCGATGTGACGAGGTAAGAGGCAAAAATAACCGTTTTTTGCTTCGGCAATCACTTTGGTCACTTTCTCGTCAATAAGAACCTTGGTGGGTAGTAAGACCTTCAGGTTCATCGCTACTTTATCCAATCATTGTTTACGTGATGAGTGATAGGGACAGAGGACTGAGTTAAGATGTTTTGCTCTTTTCTCAGTCCTCCTCGCTCAGTCCTCTCTTCCTCTTTGCCTCTTCGACTTTCCCGAGCATGTAGAGGATCCTCTCCGGGTAATCGGAAAACTCGTCGTTCAGGATCCTTTCACAACCATCCAGGGCATCATCTAGATCTACTATCTTCCCCTCGTAGCCTGTAAACGCTTCTGTCACGAAAAAAGGTTGCGTCAGGAATCGCTCCAACCGTCTGGCACGATAGACGGTTCGTCGATCTTCTTGAGAGAGTTCTTCCATTCCCAGCATCGAAATGATATCCTTCAATTCTTCGTATATGGCCAGGGTCTTTCGCATTTCCTGGGCGATTCGGTAGTGCCTTTCTCCAACCAGATGGGGTACCAGCATACTGGATCCGGATTGCAAGGGATCGATTGCCGGATAGAGTCCTTCGCTCGCCTTTTTCCGGGAGAGAACGATGGAGGCTGAAAGATGGCCGAAGGTGTGAACGGCTGCCGGGTCCGTGAAATCATCTGCGGGAACATAAACTGCCTGAACCGAGGTAATTGCTCCCGTGGCGGTATTGCAGATCCTTTCCTCGAGCTCAGCAAGTTCTGTTCCAAGGGTTGGCTGATATCCTAAGCGCGATGGAAGCTGGCCCATAAGTCCTGAGACCTCCTGTCCTGACTGGATGAAACGGAAGATATTATCAATCAGAAGCAGCACATCCTGCCTCATATCGTCTCTGAAGAATTCGGCGATGGTGAGGGCGGCGTGGCCGACACGGAATCTTGCCCCCGGAGGCTCATTCATCTGACCAAACACCATAACGGTATTATCCAGGACACCAGCCTCTTTCATCTCCCGGTAAAGTTCTTCCCCTTCCCGGCACCTTTCTCCAATGCCGCAAAAGAGGCTCACCCCTTCGTGCTGACCTACCATGTTATGGATCATCTCCATGATCAGAACCGTCTTCCCCACACCTGCGCCTCCGAAGAGGCCTCCTTTTCCACCCCGTTCCAGCGGACAGAGAACATCAATGGCCTTGATGCCAGTGGTAAAGATCTCCGATGTGGTCGAACGGCGATTCAGGGGAACGGGCTCTTGATGGATTGGGCGCCACTCGTCTCCTTCCAGAGGATCTCTCTTATCAATCGTCTCTCCAAAAACATTGAATACTCTTCCTAGTACCCCTTTTCCAACGGGCACGTTTAGAGAATGACCTGTATCGATAACTGTGGATCCCAGGGCCAATCCTTGTGTGGACGTAAGGGCAATCCCGCGGATCGTCTTGGCGTCGAGATGGTTGATCACTTCGATGATGATGTTTTGACCATTACCCGCCTTCAGAACGTTATAGAGAGCCGGAAGACGTTCGGAAAACGTTACATCGACCACGCTGCTTCGGACCGAAATAACTGTTCCCCGGTTGAACGAATTTTGGTCTTTCCTCATGAATTACCTGGCGAACAACAATTATTTTTCTAAAGGCTAATGCAAAGATGCCAGCTTAGTCAATAGGTAAAGTCATTGGTCCCAAAAAGCCCGAACCTTACCCCCATGACCTTGCACTAGACGGGTTTCGTGACCTTAACTGACAGAGCATTTTCATCATTTTCTTTAACGCCACTTAAATCGTATGGCAGCTCGCTTTAAAGCCTTTTCCAGATCGCTCAACGTATCCTCCACACCCTCCTTGAAATCCTCCCAGGCTTCATCTCCGGACTCTTTGAGTTCATGGAGCTTTTGCTTTACGGATTTCTGCTTACTCCTCAACTCTTGGATGTATTCGAGATAAGTCATTTTAGCCTCTGCTTTTGACTTTTCTGCTTTGATCTTCAGGTCATCGATCTTGGCACCCCACTTTTTAGCTGGATCTCTACCTTTTCCTGGTAGGCTTTCCTTTTATCCGTCTTTTCCTCTGGCATAGCTGATTCTCCTTTCTCCAGGCGAGCTTCTTTGTTCTCCTCCTTTGTTGGTCGGCTTGCAACGGTGAGAACTGGGCATGGTGCAAGACGTACGACCTTTTCTGCGACTGAACCAAAAATCAGACGATCCAATCCTGTGCGGCCATGGGTGGCAATGACAATCAGATCAATCTCCTCTTCGCCGGCAGTCCGTACGATTTCATCGGCCGCATTTCCCCGCAACATAATTATACGGATCTTCAGTTCCTTCCATTCAAGTTGATTGATAATCTCTCCAGTGATTTTCTTGAAGAGACCTCTAACTCCTGCTCATAAAGCGGAACGTCAAAGGTCGTTGGCCCCCCACTCATAGGGACCACAGGAACCGGGGAAACGACATGAAGAAGACACAGCTCAGATCCAAAATGAAAGGTCAGCTCGCCCGCTGTCTTAATCGCTTCATAGGACGGTTCACTGAAATCCGTTGGACAGAGGATTTTTTTAAAAGGCAACATCTCATTCCCTCCTTTTTCTAACCTTCATACTTAGTTGTCTTCCTTATATCTCGAACCAGTCTTTTCTAAAGCCACCTCCAGATCATTTACTGCCCCTTCGAATCCTTCTTTAAAATCTTCCCATGTTTCCTCTTCTGCTTCCTTTAGTTTTTCTAATTTCTGATAGGCGATTTCATACTTATGTCACAATTCTTCAAACTTTTCGTCAATCTTTACGGCCCATTTCCTCATTTGGGCTTCCATATTTTCTTCGTAGACTTTTCTTTTCATTATTTATCCCTATTTCCTTCTTGGATTTTACTTTTCCTTCACAATCTGCAAGGCCTCCCTTATCATTTGGTTTGAGTAACCCTATTCGTTATCGTACCAGCTCATTACTTTCACCAAATCTCCATCCACCACCTGGGTCATTTCTAAATCAATAATGGAGGCCCGGGGGTCCTTAATAATATCTGATGAAACGATCGGGGCCTCTGAAACTCCTAAAATTCCTTTGTATCGAGGGTTCTCGGATTCCTCTTTGAAGATTTTATTGACTTCGTCGACCGTCATCTTCTTAGAGGTAACGAAGACGATATCCGCGATCGACCCCACTGGGATTGGCCCACGCACGGCCACGCCATCAAATTTTCCTTGGTATTGAGGAAGGGCCTTCGTCGTGGCGATGGCTGCTCCTGTTGAAGTAGGCACAAAATTCATGGCCCCCGCTCTTCCCCTCCTCCATTTCTTATTTGGCCCGTCCACAATAGCCTGGGTTGATGTATAGGCATGGATGGTAGTCATGGTCGCCTTTTTAATGCCTATTCTCCTTCCCATAATTTCGACGACAGGAGTAATACAATTGGTCGTGCAACTGGCGCAGGACAGAATCTGAACTGTCTCTTTGGGGTTATTCACACCATGGACAACCGTGACCACTTCACTATCCTTTGCTGGAGCGGAGAGGATCACATGCTTTGCACCGGCTTTGATATGCTTTTCCAGATCTTCCTTTTTATTAAAAATGCCCGTGCACTCGAACACTACATCGATTCCTAAAAAACCCCAGGGAAGTGAGGCGGGGTCTTTCTCATTAAGAACCTTGTACTTTTTCCCATCTACCACCAAGGCATCTTGATCACTCTCCACTTTCTTCTCATACCTTCCGTAAGCCGTGTCATACTTTAATAAATAGGCGAGGTGATCGGGAGGAATGAGATCGTTAACGGCTTTTAACTCCAGTTCCGGCGTATATAAGTTGATAAGCAGAATTTCTTTCACATTCACCTTTTTTCTGAATCGCGAAAGAAGACGAAATGCAAGCCAAGAAACTGGTGGAGATTCTCGTCCAGAGATGGAGGAAACTCACTCCATGAGTTAATGTGGAATGTAATATATGAAAAATACAATGAATAGAATAATTGCCAAGCTCAAGACAAAAGGGAGCCATACCTTAATCTTCTTTCTTGGAGACAAGATCGGCTTTGGCAATTCCATCTGTTTCTGCTCGGGGATCCCAGTATCTCTTAGATATGTTTGATAGCGAAGAACTACCTCGTTCGGATCAAGGCCCAGATATCTAGCATAAGCAACTAGGAATCCTTTCACATAAAGAGAAGGAGGCAGAAGGTCATACCTGTCTTCTTCAATGGCTCTGAGGTGGGATCCCCTGATCCGAGTAAGTTCGGTGATCTCCTCCAGAGACACATTTCGAAGCTCCCTCTCTGCTTTTAGATATTTTCCGGGTGATTCCATACCGTTTTAGAATATTAAAAAGTCTAATCACCTTACCAGTAAGAATCATAGACTACGTGCTTACTAATTTTCCTCTCCTTTTTTGATCAGCCCGAAACCACGACAGACCATGCAGACATCGACTCCTTTGTCCTCATCAAAAGATTTGCCAGACCCCTCACAGTTAGGGCAAAAAACCATGCCTATCTTTTCTGGATTAAACCTACTATTCTTACTTTCCATCGTCATTGTCCCTTTCACTTTCAATCTTTGTATGATCAACTTCTGAAAGTTGCATAAGACCAAAGTCCCAGAAATACCTCACCAGAGGGAGATCGTTGCTAGCAGTTGAGCCCCTTCCACCTCTTAGGTTTCTTACCAGAACACGCTCTCCCGTTGCTCTCTGTGTAATTTACGGTGGCAAAAGGGACAGGGCTTTCCTTCTTGTATCAGTATCTCCTTCATCATCTCCATTAACTCGCTATCCTCTAAGATCTCCTTCACAATGCGAGGGTGCGGCCTCCTGTCATATTTGCGATAAGGAAAACTACTTTTTCCACTCATTTGTTTCTCCTCCTTCTTGATTCTATCAAACCATTGATCTTCTCCATGAAGCCGTACATGAAAGCCACTTCTTCTCTGATTTCCCATCTTTCCATATTTCTATTCACAAGCTTGCCAAATGCATTTCTATAAACTACAGAAGGAACTAGAGACGTACTGGAGTCCAAGAAATATGCTGATGTCGTGACAAAAGTAGATAGATTGACTTAGGGACTTATTTTATAATCGGATAAGCAATGATGGGAACGAGCGGAGGGGAAATATCGAAGCCCCAATAAGAGGAAGCAAATTCAAATGTTGGTCGCAGATTAATCATTCGTTATCTCGTCATTGTAGGGTATCAACATCTATCGATATATATTTATAAGAACCTTTTTTCTGGTTAAATGTTTTGAAATTTTTCAGAATAGTATAGAAAACATTACCCCTAAGTTATATTTTAATAAAAATACTTTCTTTTTCAAGCAAAAAATTTAGTTTGTTAATACACGAAATAGACCCAGCCCGCTTATCGATGATGGATTGAAATCTCGGCTATCTAGGCAAGATGTTTTGCCAACGAAGAAACAAAGAAGTCTATTCTGAAGTGGGGATAGAAGGTTGTAGGCGATAACGCAGATGCCAAACATGTCCATTTTGTCCAGGTAGAAATCTACAGACTCAGAAAGTAAATCTAAATTAAAAAAAAGAAGTGCGAAGGCAGGATCAGAAATGGTCCAGGGTTTTTTGTTTTTGGAGGTTATTAACAATAATCGTCAAGTCCCGAAGCTATCCGGGACTGAGGATTCATAGTCGGCAATCCTCTTTCTTGAAAACTCCCTCCTCAAAGTATCATCATTCCAAATTCAATGGATATCCTAGGTTTTTACCAGAAATGATGAATGTGGCTACCGCATTACCGCCTACTATATCTGCTTGACATATTAGTATAGCGTGGTAAGATGAAGACACATATAGGGGGCGAAAGTGATTGATTACCGATTGGTCTCCGACCTCGCATCTTTCTTTTGGGGTTTCGATATTTCCCCTCCCATTTTCCCCAAAATCAAGCCCTAGTTACACAATTTCATTGCTGCGTGGAACCTCCCGATAAAGCCAAACTGTCCGTGATGATGGGAGGGATCGCAACAGGTATCCCCCTGCGTAGCGATTATAGCGAATATAAAGATGACAAAATCCTAGCCCAAGGAGGTATCATATGTTAACCGTGACTACAACTGCAAAGGAAAAATTTAAAGAAGCCCTGCAAACGCGCACAACGGACCCAGAAATAGCTATCAGGATTATTTCATCCCCTTCGAAGCCAAACCGGTTGGAGTTGGCTTTTGACAAAGAAAAAGAAGGAGATCAGGTCGTGAGAACCGAGGAGGGCAGAAAGGTATTGCTTATAGGGGTTGATTTAATATCAGTGTTAGAGGAGATGGTTATCGATTACAAGGAAACAACCGGAGGTACAGGCTTCACCATATCGAAGCCTGCTCCTAGTGCATAATGCTCCAAAGCCGAATCAGCCCGATCCGTATATCATCCCCTCGTTTAAGTTTCCAAGGAACTGAGGAGCGATGGGATTGCGAAAAAACATGGTGGGCAACTTCACCTTAGGATCCTTGAAAACGTCAAAGAAATAAAAATCAATATAGGTAGGGCCATTTCTGGCCCTGCCTTTTTGTTTTTTCAATTGTAAATCTTGCATAAAGTTTACCTATCTCTTGTGAAGATAGGTAGATATAGCCCTCAGCCCTCTTTCTTGAAGATTCCTTCCTGAAACAACCATGCCAACCAGTCGGCACAAAGGACAATGAAAATTAGTTCTATTCAGTAGTTCCTCT